>Ga0209628_10001248_pt1 | contig 16228 bp, 14 predicted proteins | sample TergutCu122P4_FD_187285 | JGI IMG/M metagenome (GOLD analysis project Ga0209628, IMG submission 187285) | Cubitermes ugandensis P4 segment gut microbial communities from Kakamega Forest, Kenya - Cu122 P4 (SPAdes) (version 2) | ecosystem: Host-associated > Arthropoda: Insects > Digestive system...
AGGCATTCCACACCAAGTTAAATTTTTAAGGTAAGATTTTATTATATATTTGAAAAGCTTAGACATTCCTAAATATTCTGTTTCAAGTTTCATCGAAATTCAACCACTATTAATAAAACTACATTATTTTGAATAAACTCCTGCACATTTTAGCTCAAAATTTGAATATCCTGTAGAAAAACCTTCCCACATCACAGTATGAACTAGATTTTAAGTGCCCCCATGCTGAAGGGTTAAATAAATATTTTAAAAGTAATTAAACATAACATTGACATCATCACTGTTGAAGGTGGTATCTCACAATTTGTTGCTTAATTTATTAATAAAGTCATATATCATATATTTATTAATTTTCCTGGCAGTTTTAGATTTTTATATAGGTTTATGGGAATAATCAGTGCTAATCCTTACTAACTGATCATCATGGTCAGACAAACCATTTAAAATAGGAGATGTGGTGTAACTTTCAAATTGAGATATGTCAATGAAAATATTATTTATTGCAGTAGTATAGGTATTTTGAATTCTCATTTGAAAATTAATAATGCTAGTTAAGTTATATGAAAGTAATAAATTGTCCAGTTGGTTTCTCTTTTCACTTTCCATTAGGTAATTAATGTTGATGTCCCCACAAATAATAATTTGTGGAGTAAGAGTATATAATAATTGGAGAGTAGTGTCCAATTTCAATAAAAAGTGGCTAAAATTACCAGAGGGGCTGTATAAAGTGTTAATACACGTATGTTTAAAATACATATTTCTATATCTTGTTCTTCACAATGTTTAACAATATCAGTGTTTGAGAAATATAGACTATTATCCACAAAAATAGCTACACCACCTTCTTCATATAGCTGTCTACAGTAATATGCCCCTAAATTATAATTTTCAATATCAGCATTATTCAATTGTGAATGCTTGAAATGATATTCTCTCAGGCATAAAAAAATGAGGTAAGTCTGGATGCAAATGACTTAATAGTTCACAAGCTTTCTATCCTAATCCTCTTAAATTTTGATGGTAAATTTTGAAATAAATAGTACCTCTATTGATTTGATTTACTTTGTGATTATGTTTATAAGTTATGGCCATAAAAAATCTGGGTTTCTGAATGCTACATTTTTCCTTTGTCGTTTGGAAGGGTGTGAAATCCTAGATAATTCATCCACGATATTTTGATCTGTATCTTCTCGATGTACTACCCTTACTTCTATTTTTGATAATCTGCATTTGAGTCCTTCAGAGATAGAATCTTTCCATTGCAGGCAAATAGGGGATAGTTGTTTCTTAGTGAAAAATTCATTCATAACCATGGTTAATTTCTTTGGAGATTAGTTCTTTACCTGATAAGTTCAAATACCTACCATGCTCTGTAAGATATTTTCTGAGTCTGTTTCTAGCATTTTTACATTACTATTGATTTTTATTTTTTTTTTAGCTTGCCTGATAAACTTTAACACTGTCAACCCCATCGCCTCGCACTGGACCAACTCGCGATAGCCAAAGCTGAGTTCGATGCTATGCTGAGGGATGGCACAGCTTGGTGCTTGGTTGGTTCCTGGTCGTCAGTGCTACACCTTGTCCCCAAGAAGGACAACGCCTGGCACCTTTGTGGCGACTACAGGGCTCTCAACGCACGCATCATCCCGGATTGCCACCCCATGAATGTGCCATTCACGACTATTCCCACCACCTAGTGGGCTGCACAATATTCTCGACCATCGACCTTGTCCATGCCTATCATCAGATTCTGGTACACTGGGACGATGTGCAGAAAACGGCTATCACAACACCATTCAGGTTGTTCGAATTTCCTTTCATGTGTTTCAGCCTACATAACATTGCGCAAACGTTCCAGCAATCCATGGACAAAATTCTGACGGGGTTCGATTTCTGTTTCACCTACATCGATGACATCCTGGTGTACTCATGCACACCGGAGGAATACGAGCCACACTTCCAGACCCTCTTCAGGCAGCTACAGGCCTAAGGGATCTTGCTGAACCCCGGCAAATGCGTCTTTCGAGCCACAGAGGTTACATTCCTCGGATACAGAATCTCAGGCAAGGGCTCACAGCCACTGCCAGACCGGGTAGCTGACCTCCAGGTTTGCCCACCGCCCAGACAATCCGCCAACTTCGGAGGTTCCTGAGGATGCTGAATTTGTACCACCGATTCCTGCCTCACGCTGCAGCCACACAAGCACCTCTACACGCCCTCCTTGCCGGCCCACGTACCAAAGGTTCACAGTCCATCAACTGGATACCAGCACTCAGCCAGGCCTTCGAGGAGTGCAAGGCCAGTCTGTTGCGCGCCGCCATGCTTGCTGACCCAGATGGTGCTGCTTCCATTGCGTTGATGACATACGACTCAACCACGGCCATGGGTGCAGTGTTGCAGCAATGGACTCAAAACACTTGGCAACCTCTAGCATTCTTTTTGAAGAAAATGAGCACGGCGTAACAGAAATATAGTGCCTACAACAGAGAGCTGCTGGCTATCTACGAGGCTGTGAAGCATTTCAGACACATGTTCGAAGCACAGCACTTTGTGATCTTCACCGACCACAAGCCGCTGACCTACGCTTTCGGCCAGAAGCACGACAAGTGCACCCCACGGCAGTTTAACCACCTAGACTTCATATCACGAAAGACATTTGCCATATCTCTGGACAGGACAATGTGGTTGCTGATGCTTTGTCTCGCATGGAGGCAGTCTGCACATCAGTCTCTCTCAAAGCTTTGGCTGAAGCGCAGGCAACAGCTGTAGAACTCACCAACCTTTTGCAAGGGACCACCACCCTCCGGTTGGAGAAGATTCAGGTTCCTGGCTCAGATGTAGCTCTGCACTGCGACATTACTACAAACAGACCACGCCCGTATGTCTCCAAAACCCTCCAACGGCAAGTTTTCTACTCTCTTCGCGGTCTTGGCCACCTCGGAACAAGGGCGACAGCCAAACTCATTTCCCAGCGATTCGTGTGGCCTGGCGTGCAGAAGGACTGCTGCGCCTGGGCACAAGCATGCCAGTCTTGCCAGCGGTCAAAGATATCCAGGCACACCACCATACCACTGGGAGACTTCACTCTGCCTACGTCCTGGTTCCAGCACGTGCACATTGACATTGTTGGCCCACTTCCAACATCAGACGGCTTCAGATACTGCCTTACGGCAGTAGATCACTTCACATGCTGGCCGGAAGCCATTCCCCTGCAGTACATTACGGCGGAGACGGTAGCCCGCGCCCTGCTCTCCGGGTGGATAACTCGTTACGGATGCCCACAAACCATCACCACCGACCAGGGCCGGCAATTCGAATCGCAGCTCTTCCACTCCCTGGCCAACATGTGCGGCATCCATCTGTCCCCACATGATGGCTTTCCATCCAGCCACAAATGGCCTTGTGAAGCGGATGCATCAATCACTCAAGGCCGCCATCTGTATGTTTATACAAAAACACATTCCGTATTCAGTAATTAATGTAGAAAAATTTTGCAAAGATAAGGAGTTGGAAGCTTGTGCTTTAAAATTAGACTTCTTATCTGTTAAAGTGTGTATCATTACTGTTTACAGATCACCTAATGGTAATTTTCAGTATTTTATAAAAGATTTAGAAAATATAATTAAAAAAATTTATAAACCAGATGTTCAGTTAATAATTTGTGGTGATATAAATACAAATTATCTCATTAAATCTAAAAAAAACAAGAACTAAATAACATACTAAACTCTTACGATCTTGTAAGTGTAATAAACTTTCCTACAAGAGTCAAAAACAACTGAAGATCTGCAATAGATAGTATTTTCCTTGATACAACTCAATTTGGAAGGTACACAACCTGTTGAATGGTGAATGGTTTATCGGATCATGATGCCTAGATGTTAGAATTATATGTTGCAAATCTAAATAGTAAAAGAAATAATCATAAAACTATAACTATAAGGAAAATTGACTTTAACTCAATTAATGAATTCAGAGACAAACTGAGTAGTGAACTTTGGCAAAATGTTTTTGAAAATGTTAATAATGATGTTGACACCATTTTGAACTCATACTAAATACATATTTACAGATTTTTTACTTTTGTTTTCCTAAAAAAAACAGTTAATGAGTCAACATCAAACAAACAATGGATAACTAAAGGCATTATTAATTCCTGCAAATGGAAATGCTTTATTAAATAATAAACACCAACCAATGCACTTCACACTCAACACTGTATTAGTCTAGAGTGCTGATTTCAGTGTTAAAACACATAAAAACACATAAAACTACTCCGACATGTTTCGATCTTAACAGATCATCATCAGGGAGTATGTCGTACCTCGTTAAAGTTACTGAATTATTTAAAAACTGAATTTAAAATCCTTAAAAATCATTCCTGGTGTTGTGGCAGCAAAACTGCAATAAATTTAAAGTGTTATGCAATTGATATTGATTTAATATAGATAGCTAATTATACTTGAGATTGTTCTGATATATAATAAATATTTTAAATTTATTGCAGTTTTGCTGCCACAACACTGGGAATGATTTTTAAGGATTTTAAATTCAGTTTTTAAATAATTCAGTAACTTTAATGAGGTACGGCATACTCCCTGATGATGATCTGTTGAGATCGAAACATGTCGGAGTAATTTTATGTATTTTTATGTGTTTTAACACTGAACTCAGCATTCTAGACTAATTTATTTTTGAGTGTGAAGTGCATTGTGTTGGTGTTTATTATTTAATGAATTGAAAAAATGGACTGTGAAACAATGAAATTTGGAAATGCTTTATATCTACTTTGGTATTATTCTTACTTGTATCATTTGCCCCTCCCCTTTCTACAACTACATCTTCAGTCCTCAACTTTTTGATTTTATCTGTCACAGTGTTTACAGTTGCATCCATTCTGGTACCTGGTTTTATGAAACTGGAGACTTATACTTTGCACCTAGGTTATGTTGAAGTCCAGTAGCACAGTTTCTCATATGGCTGTCACAAATCATTATAATTTTGTGACTCTTTCTTGTTGAACTAGTCACGCTTAGTGTCTTCTTTTGGTATTTCTTCCCGAAGCTTCTTGGGCACGAGTTTATGTCTGTTACAGCTGAAGCACTTGAAGATTCATTTTCCTCATTTAGATTAGTTAAGACCTCAAACTTTTTGCAGTTTGTGGGATTAATTGTATGAGATTATTATGGGTAATTCTAGATTTGTTGGTTAAATTTGATGTGACATTGATCCAATTGTCTTTTGAAGCTGGAAATTGAGACTGCTCATCTTTAGAATAACTGTTGTGTTTCATCGAGTTAGACTGGGAACAAGATCCTTCATCACTTTTATCTTCCTGTAGCAGTTTTATGTGTGTGTGTGTGTATATATATATATATTATAAGAAGATATTTCTGACTTTGCTTTTTGAGGTTGTAGTCTTAATTATTCACAACTTAAACATGCCCTTCCCCCCCACTTATTTTATATATGAAATTCAGAGATGCACTCTGTGCACTTACACCATGTCTGAGGGCTCTGTCTGTATTTTGTACAGGTGTTTAATAAAAATGAGATCCAGCATGGAGTGAAAAGGATGTTGAAAAGCAAAGTGAATTCTGTGAAATGCATTGGTTCCTTGGATGCTCTTATTACCATAAATATGGAAGCCCATCATTGTTTAGTTTTCTTAGTTTAATCCAGTTTCAGAGTGGCCATAAATGATTCTCTGTAATGCATAAAGTAGTCTATGTGCACAGCTCTTTTGTTGCTTGGCTTGTATAACATAACATGATGACTGTGATGGTGTGGCAGTAAATACAGAGAATTTGTCTACAGGATTCTATGTTTATAAGATAAATAAGCAATTGCTGGTTGTTATGGAATTTGTTCAGGAGAGACTGAAAAACAGCTAGAGTCCATTGGTATAGTTGTTCCAAGGGACAAGATTTGAACCTGAAGCTGGCATGCTAATGAGTATCGTCCATACAAACTATCAACAGAAGAACCTCCATTAGAGATACGTTTTTCCTAAATGCTTGAACTATTCTATAGTGAAAACACTACATAAAAAAGGTGAGAGAAACTGCATTTCTAGCTACAGACCAGTATCTGTATTGACTTCATCTCAAAAGTCTTTGAAAAAGTTACGTACAATAAACTACTCAGACACTGAAATAATAACATACTAGTTAAAGAACAATTTGGATTTAGGAAATATCAGACAAACAAACTAGCAACCTATGAATTAATTAATGACATTGCAAGTGCTGTTAATGACAAATTAATTGTGGGAGGGATTTTCTGTGATTTAGCATAAGCCTTTGATTGTGCTAATCATGATATTTTACTGTCAAAATTCAATTTCTATGGAATAACTGGTAAAGCTTATGAATGAATCAAATCATACCTTATGAATAGGTGTCAAAGATCGGAGATAAAAAATAAAAATTTCAATTATTATACATTTTTCAGACTGGAGAGTCAAAACACTGTTCCACAAGGATCAATTTTAGGTCCTTTAATTTTTTATCTCTACATAAATGATTTAGCAATAACTGTTAACAGACAATCAAAACCAATTTAATTTGCAGCTGATGCTTGTGTAATATTTACCAATTCAAATCTCTAAGATTTGAAAAATGATATTAAAATTTAATTTGAATCGTTAAGTAAGTGGTTCAAAGCCAACAGACTCTCACTGAATTTTGATAAAACCCATTTCATGCAGTTCACAACTAAAAATAGTCCTCAAATTGTTCTGGACATTAGTTATGCTAAAAAATTTATTTCTAAAGCTTATGATACAAAATTTCTTGGAATATTTGCAGACAGTACACTGTCTTTGAAAATTCGTATTGAACAAATTACACACAAATTAAGGGCAGCTGGCTATGCAGTGAGATAAGTTAAGCCCTATATATCACAGGAAACACTGAAGATGGTTTACTGTTTCTATTTTCATTCCATTATGAACTACGGATTAATATTTTGGGGAAACTCTTCACATAATATAGAAATTTTTAAAATACAAAAACATATAGTCAGAAATATGACAGAATGCAGAAGTAGAGACATGTGTACAGACTTATCTGGGACTAAAAATTCCATCTCTTCGCTCACAATATATACTATCACTTCTCTTTTTGTAGTTGATCAAATTCTGATGTCTAGCACATAAATACCAGACAAGAATGTAACATGATGAACATTTATCACTATATCAAAAAGGATACACACATACACACACACATACATGACATCGATTCAACATTTGTCCATCGGCAGATGAATATGACTCTGCGAAACTGGCATAAAAGTAGTTAACAGTCTCCCACAAAGTATGGAAAATTTAAGTGATAATGCTAAACAATTTAAATCAGACCTAAAGAACTATTTATCTGCTTACCCCTTCTATTGTGTAGAAGAATACTTTAATGTAAATAGAGAATGATGAACTAAGCTCAATCAGTTGTATTGTACCAGCTACTACTGTATGTATGCCATATTTTTGTGACTTGTTCTATATCCAACGTGTTTTGGATCATAGAATTCAAATAAATTCAATTCAGTTTTCAAAACCTTATCCTAGGTAGGTGCTGTACTTTTCAATCTTGGTACATTAACCCTTTCTTGCGTCTAATATAGCACAATACAGTTAATTAAATGTCTTCTGACGTTGGTGCTATAAATGTAGTGTACAAAGTGCATTTAAATTAACAGACCTGATGATGTCATGATATATGGAATGGGATTAAGCAGTGCAGGTACCAAGAGGACTGCCATCATATAGTAATAAAAGAAAATCTGATTCAGAACTGTGATTCTTTTTATTTTTGCCACTTTCACAAGCAGATATCTTACAACATACACAATGAACTAGTGCATAAAATAAAGCAACATATTCTTTCTCGCTTCCCTCACTATCATCCAGTCATATTTCTTATATTTATAAGAGAATTTAATTTATCGAAGTCTCTACAAAATATACACAAGTAAGCAAAAACTCTGGAAGTGTATATTATCTTGAACAAGTTATCTGTATTTTTAACAGAAAGTTTGATTTATGAGTATTTAAAAAAAAAAACACCATACTAGCTTGTGAAACAGAATTGAAAATTATATCAGTTGTCTTGATTACTTTACGTCTTAGGTACTGTGAAATATACATGGCCATATTCAGTTTTATTTACAAAAAATATTGAGCCATAAAAATATGTAATTCTTTTTTGCTAAATACATATGAATTTGAATATTTTCAGAGGTTTGACCCTCAGGCACTGAAATGTATTGCTCTAAAACAGTATTATCCTCAGACATCTGCTGATCCTGTACCATTTCTTATATACATCACAAAGCTGTCATCATTTACATTACAAAAGTGTCTTAATTGCAGAAATTGCCAGTGTTATAAATTTATAAATTAATAAACCTCTGGAGATGCTTCTTTGTTTCAAACCAGGTTTTCATGCTTACATGGCAGATGCTGATCATAGGACAGTCATCTGGGTGTTGACATTGTGTAGGATTGTAAGTTGACACCAATATTTCAGAGAAATGCTCTGACTCCGTCTTCTGAGTGATGGGATGCTGAAGCAATTCTATCTGATAATCACTTTTATGTCCACCTAGACATAAATCTGCCACCCTGAAAATGGAGGCCACATGTTCCTTCAAAATGTCGGTGTCAACCTGCAATTGTACACAGTGTCAAAACTCAGAAGACTGTCTGTTATGTCAGATATGTACCATTGTCAACAAAATGAATTACAACTTTGAGTTTTCATAGCTTGAGAGAGAGTGACATATTCATCTATACCTTCAAGTGAAGTGGCTTATATTTTGCATGTATGAGATTTAGTTCTGCAGCTGGGTTCTCTAATGATAATACATCTGACTTTACTCTGTCCTCAAAAAATTCTTGCATATTTTAAAATAAGCCACTGTTTTGGTGAACAGGATTCAACATTTAATTATCATAGTATCCAATAAACATAATACAGAGGGTGTGGAACATATAATAGTAGAGACATTAGTTTGGAAAATCCTAGTAATTAGCTGGTAATATACAGTGCTGGCTGCTGTTTCTGGTGGTGCAGGTATTAATTGTTTTCTAGATGTGGACTTTTTTTCAGTGTGAAATTGTTGTTATTCATCTATTAGATTTTAAATTAAAAAAATACATGCTTGTCTTATGTAAAATTGCACTTTTATTATTACTCAACTTTTACAGCATATTACTTGTAATTTAAAGAGAGATATAACAGGATATGTCTCCATTTCCCCATCACTGTTTTCTTAGAATGGAATTATTGTCAGCTATAAACAGTGAATAGGGTTGTCACATTCTCTATATGTATATCTTTAGTATCAGGCACTTTAATATGATGTCAACACTTACAAAGTATTCATTTAGTTTGATCACCATCAAAGGCACTTTGAAAATCATGTTTCAACTTACAACTGACTGTTGGAAAATATACCTTATTTTTTTAATTGGCAGAACAGTTGTGTTAATTAACTTTGATTTTAAAATACAGGTACATAGCATAAATAAATGTGCAGTGCAACTGTTCATACCATGTACAGAATCACAACCTTACATATTTCTCGACGTGACTTCAGAATCGCTAAGTACAAACAACCATAGACCACCCAACTGAAGAACAGCCATCTAGTTCCAATGTAATATGAAAGATTCTTACTAAAGATGGCACAAAAGCTGACATGGTACCTGGATGGTTGAATGGATGGATGGTAGCTAAACAAATTCAAAACACACCATTATCTTACACTTTACAGCAGTGTTTTTATGCCTTTGAATAAACACTCTGTAGCCAAACAGTTTCACTGTTTGTAGATGACAAATACCTTTCTCCCCCATGACTTAGCCTTTGTTATCCTACACTTAATATGAGGCTTGATCTTATTTTTGGTGCCTCTGAAGATGAGATAAGTATCACAAAACTAATAAATCTGTTTGCAGAATAACTGAATTAGAATGCCAATTCCCAACCAATAGTGGAACCAGTTTTACCTGAATAATGCTTAGAATTTCAGACTTCTTAAAAAAGGTATAAATATATATCTTCTAATATACAATCTTAGCCCTAGCCCTTAGAAACAAATGACACTATTTACAGGCATATGTACAGCAGAATTGGCTCATGGCATCTGTGTGTTGTACAACCCCTACATTTGGTAGCAAAATTTTACAGTTTTTTAACAGCTGATAAGTGGCGTACTCCTAAAATACAATTCAACAATACATATTTGAAGAAAATTTGTAAATAATAACAGTTTTAGTGTAACTTAATTAACTTATTAATAATGAATAGGAAAAAAGACAAGGTTTCCCCAAATTGATGTGATGGTGCACTTAATTTCACAAAAATATATACTTCTTTTAAAATATAATACACAGTAACTGCCAGATTTCTTACAAGTAAAGGTTATGTCATGCCTTTGTCTAAGCACAAGGCCTGAAGGTATATTAGGGGTGAGGTGTGGAACAGACAATGTATGTGGTTGAGTGAGTGGGTTTCTTAGTTGTTCTGGACGTCGTAGCACGTGAAAAAGCCATACCTCTGTTGGGAATTAAATCCTGGTCATACACCCCATAGCTAGTCATTTAGTGACTAATATGGCTCCTATTGCTAAACATCAGGCCATATTACAAGAAGGCCATATAAACTTATGAAAACACTGATGTATAAATTCCTGCTTCTTTCTCAGGGTTTTGACACTGTGCAGCACTGGAAAAGTGTCTTGATATGTTGAAGGAACATACTGCCTTCAATTTCAGGGTCAAAGTGATCATATAAAGATTGAGGGATTTGTGATACCATAAGCAGTTGGGAAGGATTAGACTGCATGGAAGTAGAACATTACTTCAGAAAGTCACTGACTTTTTTTCCACTGCTACAGAAGAAAGAATCCAAACTTGTGTTTGGAAAACTATTCAAACATGAAAGGTTACATATTTTAACTTTTGTTGAAAAGTGATATCCCACTTCTTCATAAGGCCACTTATTTTCATGGTATGTGCATCAAATTTTGCAGTGTTCATGGGCAAATGTTTCTGTAAGTTTAAGGCTGGTAAAGGTCAGTCACCAGCTATTCTCTTAAAAATATTTTTAAGTGGTTTGAGGATTCTGTTCTTCTGGGAAGTTATGCTCCATAACTGGGTAACTGAATCCCAGCATTTCGAGGCAACACTTTGCTATCATTTTCAAGGGAGTATATGTCCATGAAGAATGCCAGGAGCAGGTGGAAATGTGACTTTGTGTATAGGCACAGTGTATCTGGTTGTAGGCTGTCTGTAAAGGTCTGGATATGATTACTCAGTCTTGCAGTGTCATATCACAGAAGAATGGAATCCTTAGCTACACCACTGCATAAACCTGAAACCTTGCATGTTGAACTCTGATGTTGAATTTTGTGGTAAGTGAAATGTATTATGAAATATGTGTGTAGGGACTGTACAACATAATGATCAGTAACAGCTAACTCTGAGTTTTAACCATCACAAATTCAGTTTGAATTCACAAACTGATTATGAATATGAGTAATGATAATTCCATACATTATAATATGTAAAATTGGTGATAATCTCATACAGAATTTCAGGAACAAGTCAAATAAATATACAAATTATACAAATATGTTACGGTGTAGGTCACTTATAAAATCTTATAAAAATGAACTGAAGAAATTGTCTCCCGTGTTGACATGTAGGTTATCTTCAATGTTGCAACACATAATGTCTATATGTGGCACTAACAGCTGTACGTAAGGTGGTACTGCAAATTTATACTGTAAACCAGTAGGTAATATCACACACTACATTGTTCTGGATATAATGTTTATTGTATCCTCCAGTCTGTCACTTGCACCAAAATATACACACGGCTATTGTTCTGTTCGAGATCATTTTATCAGTTAATATGTCTGCCAGGAATGTAAACTGCATCTTTTACTGACTGTCAAACTGGGAAATTACATTTCAAGCTAAGTTACATAGTGATGGATGTCTGTATCCAAAAATATGCACAGTACTAACATCTTGAAACTTGATTGATATATTATCAGGAATCAACTGCATTCTGGCAGACGATGCTGTCTACTTTGTGTAGAAGCTGGTTTGTTCCTAAATAATAGACACACTAATATAAGTGGCTGATGTTGTCACTTCTCATTTACTGTCACTGGATTATAACAATTTATTCTTTCATCTTTTGGACATGAAGTGCTAATTGATGATCAAAATAAACTAACAATGGCAAGTTCTAAAGTCTGATGGCATTGCACTTAACCCAAATGCACACAAGAAAGTCATATTGCAATGTTAGATTTAAATTAAAGTCTTTATTTTTGTGGCAATTATGTTAGCTTCATTACAAAGATATGTCATTCACACTATCACTGTAAGCACATCACCACCCCCTCCACCATTTCGCTCACATTGAGGAGGTTGTAACGTCCTTTGTACTGGTGGAAGTACTTTGAGGTTAATAATACGCTTAGCAAAGTCTTTATGTGCTCCTGCATCATCAAATGTGGCTGCAGTGTTTTTTCTGACATCTGGATTCTGTGCCTTAAAGAGTAAGATCTGGCTGCTTCGATGTGCTGAGTGCAGGCCTGGGTGAGGGTCAGAACCCTTCCCCAGACCAGGTGTTCCACCATCATCCATCAGTTCTAACATTTCTGCTCCGCCTCCTGCACCTGGTGGTTCACCAGGTCCTGCAGTAGATGACAGTGGTCTTACAACACTAACCCTTGGTAAATCTGATGTCCCAGAACCTTCAACACCTGATCCTGCTCCTGGTCCTACTTTGCTTGAAGCATTTCCCACCATTGCAGACCCAGCTTCATCTTTTAAGGGATTTGCATACCGCCGTAAGTTCTCTTCATTCTGCAGATTGTTGGACTTTTCATCATCATGGTGTCGGTGACATGGTCCTCCTAGTGAAGTTGAACCTGTTAAAGTTCCAGATGCGTGTCTTCGTCTCAGCATCTGGTGCCAGTAATACAGACCACCAACACCAACAGCAAAAGTGATGATGAGAACTATGCATATAAGTGCTATTAAATATCCATTACCTGAAAAACAGATATTTGTCTTGTCAGTATATTTATATTTATTTGTTGAGCTTTCTTTTAGCTTCATGGCATATTAACCCTTTTCCTGTCAATGAACCACTAGAACCAATGACAGCACTATGCTACAGCTGTCATGATGTGCTTCAGCTGGCACTTCAAGGCTGTTTTTCTGTTGCTTGTAACTTAATTGTTCATATGCACCACTCTCAACTAATCTATATTACTGTCTTATAAAACAATACTGCAATTATTACAAAAAATAGAGTTATTTAAAAACAGTTGAGTCTGCATGTAATGAGTAACATTTGACTGGGGTGATATACATGTTTTCCACAATGGAATAAGTCTGTTATTTGCATGATTTAAGAAAGACTGAATCTTAAACCAGGTTCAGTATGCAGTTTATGACTGTTTATTGTAAAAGCAGGATCAAAATAGACATTCACATACGTACACAGCTGAGGAAGGAATCAAAATTCTATGACTGATAAACACCAACATATGCACTTTTTCACTTTCAAAACTGTATTAGTCTAAAATGTTAATTTCAATGTTAAAATACATAAAAATATTTAAAGGTACTCCGACATGTTTCGATCTTAACAGATCATCATTGTTAAAGTCACTGAATAATTTAAAATTGTTTAAAAGTTTAAAACCAGAATTTTAAAATTCTGACGATCAGTCCTGGTGTTGTAGCAGCAATACATTTAGCGGGTGTACGTGGTGAACCTTCTGGCGCAGTGCGTTGGACTGCAGGTACAGGACTACTCCGTGATGATGATCTGTTAAGATCGAAACATGTCGGAGTACCTTTAAATATTTTTAAGTATTTTAATATTGAAATTAACATTTTAGACTAATACAGTTTTGAATGTGAAAAAGTGCATATGTTGGTGTTTATCAATTATTGAATTGAAAAATGCACAGTGAAACATTGAAATTCGAGAATCAATATTCTGTTTGTGTTTTTATCCACTATGGAGAATTTAATTTAAAAATGCTAATTTTTCTTGTTCAGAAGCACGTCTTGCACAGAGGAACTTCATTTGACAAGTGACAAATAATCAATATTGAGGAATGAAAAATTTGTGCACCAGTTTGGTTATTTTTATATTTGAATCTAATGCATGTCCTGTTAAACAGAAGTAACCAAACTACTCAAGCCACATCCCTCAGTAAACAAAAAAATTTATAAATTAGTTTCTTTTTATCTGGTTTTCTGACTTGATCTATAACATAACTTGTCAACAGTAAAAGCACAACCTGCCAATCTATGTGATAAGCTGCAATTTACTGTTACATACACCTTCAGTAATTTTATGGACAAGATATACTTTATTGTTTATGTTCACACATAATGAAGACATTTGTCATAACTATATTCTGTAACATAACATGAAAGGACCTTTGTTTGGAAAGTCTAGACTTACCTTGTTGCAAATTTCTTCTGGGTAATTCCCTGGCATCTGAATTTTATATGCCAACGTTTCGGAACACTCTGTCTGTTCCATCTTCATACCCGCCTATGAAAATGAAACAGACAGAGCGTTCCAGAATGTTGGCATATAAAATTCGGACTCCGGGGAATTACCCAGCAGAAAGCATACAACATTCAGAACATGGTGAAAGTTTGAAATCAAGAATAGACTTACCTTGTTTTTCCTCACTGACAAGTGCAGTCTCAACTTTGACTTCCACAATAGATGTGAGAGCAGATAAGTTGGTTTGCTTCCGACTAATAAATTCTCCCAGGACACGTATCCCTTCTGTTACTGCTCGGTTTTCTTCTGGACCTGACGTAGGTGACAGTGAGGACTGGGGATTCCATATAAATAAGAAATAATTAGGACATGTTCTTTAAGTGACATTGCTGGGCTAATATTCAGACCAATGCACTTTATTTACCAAACTAGAAGACGATTTAGGTTCCCAAGATATGTACACTTCACCAACGTAATATACCAAACTGGCCTACCAGCAAAATCAAGAAAAGTAAGAAGACCAATTCACGACACAGCCTTTACAACATAATCAAATATAATGCTGTATTTATAAGTGCTATTATTGACAACAAACTAAAATTAAATGAGTGATAGAACCATAAATATAATTTAGTTGTGACTTAATACATTTGCTAAAATCAACATATTGATTGAGCTTTATGACTATCTCTCTGGATATGCCTAAGACCTGCAGGGATTATGTATTTTTTAAAGTCATTTAATTTGCTTTAATACTTAAGATATTCTTACACTGTTCTAATTTTAGTGTTAAGAATAAAGGCTTATAATGCATGTGTTTTTAGAAATGTAAAGTTCTTATTGGTTCCGTGTGTTATATATTCAGAGTTCCACTGAGGTGGCCAACTATAGGCTTAAGTGTCTGAAATAATATTTTGCACAAATTAGGGATTAGCATATTTTGTATTGCATGTAGGTGGTGCTTTTTTTATTATTATTGTAAGTTTGTGTATGGTAATTATGGTTAATTTTAAAATTGTATGTGGATATTCATTAAACTTATTTCTTGCTGTTTTTCTGCCAATCTGTATAGATGTAAAAAATACATAATATCTTGTGTACATATTTAATAATACCAGGCATCACATTTTATACATTCTGTGCATTGTGAGATGGTGCATGCAGTTACTCTTGTAAAGAAATGTGTAACAAGTAGAATTTTTGTCACCGATAAACTGAACCAACATTTGTTAATTTTTGGTTAACATAAAATATGTTACAGATAACACATGACTACAGTATTGTCACTAGAACAGGTATTTAAATAATCAATGCACATTATCTGCTGCTACATCTTGAAGTGAACACAGAGCATGCACCAAGCATTGGCTGAGTAGGTGCACAGATTACATTGAAAGCATTAAGCTGTGAAACCAAATAATGTTGATTACCATGGTGACTTCAAGGGTGTCATTGTAGCCTTGCTTCAGGTCACAAAGCAAAACGAGGCGGTGGGAAGCACTGATGGCCGCTTGATGGGAGGCCACAAGGTGACGTAGTTCCATGCAGAGGCCTTCAGTGGTGACACCACGTGGGAGCTGAGTTCTGTCTAACAGCAATGTGAGGCGAGCACAGGAGTTGCTGAGTACTGCTTGGTTTGGCCAGCAAGTGGGAGGTGCAGGTAG
>Ga0209628_10001249_pt1 | contig 16227 bp, 11 predicted proteins | sample TergutCu122P4_FD_187285 | JGI IMG/M metagenome (GOLD analysis project Ga0209628, IMG submission 187285) | Cubitermes ugandensis P4 segment gut microbial communities from Kakamega Forest, Kenya - Cu122 P4 (SPAdes) (version 2) | ecosystem: Host-associated > Arthropoda: Insects > Digestive system...
AAGAAACAGGAGTATACCTTTGCCTCAAAGAAAGAGCGGAGAGAAAAGATGTATGAATTGCTGCGTACCTGGTAAAAACAACGGGTTTACCTATTTTACCCCTACTTTTATCGTGTATTTTTTATTTGGGGGCACATTCAATTTTGTGCTGCGCAACCACGGGTTTAATTCTTTAAGTTGGCGATACAGGATGTTATTTTCAATACAATAACTTCTCCAGTCATCAATACTATTTTCTATATTAATCTCTTCATAGTTAATGGGTTTATAAAATTCGTCGGGAGAAATGGAAATGTGATATAATTCCTGATTTTCAAAAATTAATTTATAGGCCATACAGCGATACACATACCGGGAGGTTTCTTCATTTAAGAACAAATTCCAATAATTGTCAATTTGTTGTTCATCCATATTCTTTTTCATACCTGTTTCTCCCATATTATAAGCGGCAGCGGCTAATGTCCAACTTCCAAATTGCTCTTTCAGTTTTTTGAGATATGTACAGGCTGCACGGGTTGCTTTTTCTAAGTGGTATCGCTCATCTATTTGATCATTAATTTCTAAACCGTATTTTTTTCCGGTGGCTTCCATAAATTGCCAAAAACCGGCTGCTTTTGCCGAGGATACTACATTTTCCAAGTTGCTCTCTGCAATACATAAATATTTCAGATCGTTAGGAACATTTTCTTCTTGTAATATTTTTTCAATGGCAGGTAAAAAGCGGGTAGAGCGTTTTAAAGTGAGTAAGGTTCGGGAATGCTGGTAACACTGAATGATAAGTTCCTTTTCTAATCCCTCTTTTACCCAATAAAAATGCAGGGGAACAGTTTCTCCGCAAAAACTGATGGAATCGGGCAGAGGAGGGGTAGTGATCCGGTTATCGTAAGAGGGGTGAAATTCATGGAATTGAGACGGATCATAACCCGATGCTATGATTGGAGTTGCAGAAATATTCAATCCGCAAAGCAGCAATCCGACAATAATGGTAATAATTTTAAACTTCGCTATTAAATTCATAATTCATAATTTTCCCCATATCCATCCAGGTATCTTCATCATGCAGGTAGCCATTAATAATATGGTTTTTTGCTTCTTCCAAATAAAACGAAGTAAACGATATTTTTTGGTTTTTCGGTATAAAATCAAAAATTTTTTTGTCAACAATATGAATTCCGCTGAATGCTAACGAGACAGGTTTCTCTACTTCGTAACAGATCCTTTTCTCATTTGTTTGCATGTTTTCCCAGCCACACAACCTTAATTCGGGTTCCTCAAACAGGAAGTAGCGATTGGTTTTCCGGTGGCGCACGGCTAAAGTAGCAAGGTGTGGTTTTGCAGAGGCGCAGCAATCCGCTTCTCTGCAAAATTTCATTAAGTCAATACTCGAAATCACATCCACATTGTACAGCAGAATTTGGTCGCAATGAGTAAAGAAATGCTCGGCGTGTTTTAATCCGCCTGCTGTTTCCAACAACTTTGTTCTTTCATCGGAGATTTCAATTTGTGCATTAAAATGATGTTGATTGATAAAATCAATAATTTGTTCTCCGAAATGGTGCACATTAATAACAATGTGATTGATACCGGCTTCCATCAGTTTTAGCAGAGCGTACTCCAATAAAGTTTTCCCTTTATATTCTACTAACGCTTTCGGTTTGGTTGCCGTTAACGGATAAAGGCGCGTCCCCAGTCCGGCTGCAAAAATCATGGCGGAGGTTTTCAATATTTTTTTCTAATAGGTTTTTACTTCTTAACTTCTATTCTTGCGCCGAATCACTTTTTCTACGGCTGCTATTACATGTGGTGCATCCAATCCATATTTTTTCATGAGTTGCTCCGGAGTTCCCGATTCGCCAAAGAGGTCGTCTACTGCAACTATTTCCATGGGCACAGGAAATTCAAGTGCCAACAGTTGTGCCACAGAGTCTCCCAAGCCACCGTTCATTAAGTGCTCTTCTGCGGTAACCACACATTGGGTTTTATGCACACTTTTTAAAACGGTATTTTTATCTAACGGTTTAATAGTATGAATGTTGATTATTTCCGCATCAATCCCATTCTCTTTTAATTGTGCTGCTGCCACTAAGGCTTCCCAAACCAAATGTCCGGTAGCTATAATCGTAACATCTTTACCTTCTTTTAATAAGTTTGCTTTTCCTATTTCAAAATGTTGGTTTTCCGGAGTAAAATTGGGAACTACCGGGCGGCCAAACCGCAAATATACCGGCCCGGTATGCTTCGCTATGGCCAGTGTGGCTGCTTTTGTCTGATTAAAATCGCAGGTATTGATAACGGTCATGTTAGGCAACATTTTCATAAGTCCGAGATCTTCCATCATTTGATGGGTGGCGCCATCTTCTCCTACCGTAATTCCGGCGTGCGAGGCGATAATTTTCACATTGAGATTGGAATAGGCTACTACCATACGAATTTGGTCGTACACTCTTCCGGTAACAAAAACGGCAAAAGATCCGCAAAAAGGGATTTTTCCGCTTAACGCCAATCCGGCGGAAATGCCAATCATATTGGCTTCGGCAATACCGGTTTGAATAAAACGATCGGGAAACTCTTTTTTAAAAGCATCCATTTTTAAACTGCCGGTCAAATCTGCGCATAAAGCAAAAACATCAGGGTTCTCTTTACCTAATTGAAGCAGGGCTTCCCCGAACCCCGACCGGGTGTCGCGATAATTAAGTGGTGTCATAGGCTGTTTTTAGAATATTGAATAATTTGTAAATATCAGATAATTCGGTAATTGACTTAATTTGTGATGGGTTTTTCTGCGGCAAATATAAATAAAATCTATTTTTTTAGCACAATTTAAAATTTTTCAAAAATAATATAGTTCTTTGCACATGAAAAAGTTATCCATGTCAGCCCTCAACCGCATCACTCCCGATGAATTTAAAAAACGGCCGAAAATTCCTGTGATGGTAATTCTGGACAATATTCGGAGCATGGGCAACGTAGGTTCTATTTTCAGAACCTGCGATGCGTTCACAGTTGAAAAACTGTATTTGTGTGGTATTACTGCAACGCCACCCCATAAAGATATTACTAAAACCGCATTGGGCGCCACCGAAACGGTAGAATGGGAGTATGCTGAAAATGTTGTAGATTTAGTGAAAAATCTGAAAAAAAATAATATTAAAATTTATCTCGTTGAACAAACCGATATTTCTGTTCTTTTACATCAGTTTCAATTTCCCGGTGAGAAGATTGCCCTTATTTTGGGGAATGAAGTGTTTGGAGTAGCCGAAGATTTATTGCCCCTGTGCGATGGCGCTATTGAAATTCCGCAACGAGGCACCAAACACTCGCTCAATGTTACTATTGCTGCAGGAATTGTGCTCTGGGAACTATTTAAAAGAAAATCTTAATTATTCTAAAATTGAAAATTATTATCAAAAAAAGCGTTTCTTTGCAAATTGCATAATATATGTTTGAATAAAAATATGTTGAGAAAGGTATCAAAAACTATCATCAAAATTTTTCTTTGGATAATAGGAATTTTCATAACCCTTGATCTATTAGTTGTTCTTCTGCTCTTTATTCCACCTGTTCAACAGTTTACATTGCTAAAAGTATCAAAAATTCTTACAAATATAACCGGAGGCGAAATCACAGTGGAGAAGATTTATCTTACCCCTTCTTTAACGCTTATTGCTAAAAATTTAGCTATCAAAGATCATCATTATCAAAATATGATTTCTGCAACTACGCTTAAAGGAAAAATTAATCTTTCAAAAACGGCCAAAGGCCAGCTATGCTTATCATTTGCCCAATTGGATGGGGGAGAGGTAGTTATACGTAAATATAAAGGAGAAGATAATGTTAACATTGCTATTTGGGCAAAAGAATTTAAAAAGCAGGAAAAAAAAGAAGAGAAATTCAAATTATTATTCGATAGGATTAAACTCCGTAACGTTCGTTTTGCATATATAAATGATGATAAGCGGCAATATAGAAATGACAGTATCATAGATTATGCTTTTTTTGAATTACAACACATTAACCTTGATGTTGATGACTTTATGGTTAGGGGTCCTGATATTTCCTGTAGAATTAAGGCTCTTACGCTTTCTCAATATACAGGTTTTCAACTATCCGGTTTCTCGGGAGATTTTAGGATATCTCCTCAAGGGCTTGTATTGGATTCTTTGTACTTTATTACGCCAAACAGTACTTTTACAGGAGATTTTGCATTTAGATATTCCGATTTTCATGATTATGCCGATTTTGTAAATAAAATTTATTTTGATACTCAGGTAAAATGTGCAAGCGTTGATATGCAGGATGTTATCTATTTTGCTCCCAAACTTAAAGGAATGGAAAATAAACTCATTTTTTCCGGACATATTGGTGGAAATATAAATCATCTTCAAACTCAAAATGTTTACCTGAAATATAAATTGCAAACCTTTATTTCAGGAAATTTTTCCATTGATAATATTTTAGATTTTAAAAATAGTAATTTGGATCTCAATTTTAAAGATGCTCATATCAACTTATCTGAACTTACTCAATTCAAATTTCCACAAGGCAAAAGGGTAACATTCCCTAAAGAAATTGAAAAAATTAACTATGCAAAAATCCAAGGGAGCTATAAAGGTTCTTTAACAAAATTTAATACCGATTTGGTTTTGCAAACCAATATGGGAAATGTTGACATGGAGGTCAGTACAATTCCTGAAAAAAACTCGATTTCTTATTCAGGTACACTTGTTTGCAGTAGTTTGAATGTAGGAAAACTGCTCAATCAACCCAGATATTTTAACACAGTTAATTTTGAAACTATCATTGAAGGCCATGTTGAGTATCCAAAAAATATAGCAGAACTTTGGAAATCTTTTTCCATAAAAACAAATGGTAAAATTACCCATATTGATATCTGCGGCTATCCGGTAAAAGAGGTATACTTCAGCGGCAATTATTTACAACACAAAGCAACACTTTTACTTAACAGCACAGACCCTTTAGTTTCCTTTTCGATGAAAGGAACCGGTAATTTTGAAAATGAACTCCCTAAAATCACAGCCTCTCTATCAAAGGTAACGATAAAACTTCATGATATCTTTTCTTACTATCCCTATCCGTTAGATTCCATTTCTGCAGCAGGTTTTGAAAAATTAATGCAACAAATTCAGCAAAAGCCTAATCTAATCTGTAAAGTAGATTCTGTGGTTATGGATATGTACGGAAACAAATTTGAAAATTTTAACGGTTTTCTGGGCATTGATAATGCGAAACTTACGGATGGGCAAAAAACATCGCGTATAGATTGGTTCCGCCTTAATGCAATCAATAAACAAAACTTACCCCATCAATACCAGATTCATTCCAATGCAGTTAATCTCTCTTTAAAAACAACTTACAATGTAAGGGATTTAATTTCTGTAATCAAGAATGCTGCTTATTATCATCTTCCCGTAATGTTTGTTGATGATAAAAAATTTGTAGATTCAAAAAATTTTACTTGCAATGATTCTATACAGTTTGCCGACATCGATATTCAGTTTTTTTATTCCCGCAATTTATTTGATTTAATCGTTCCGAAATTAGATATTGCGCGAAATTCGGCTGTAAGCATCCATCTTGGAAAAACAAGAAGCCAAGACTCTTTCAATTTTTCGTTTCCTCAAATCAACTACTCCGGCTTTGCTAAATGTGCTAATTTAAAAGCGACAGGAAATATTAACAATCAAGAACAATTAGAGATTAATCTGCAATGCGACCCTTTAACATTATATCAGAAAACCGGAAGTTTAAATTTTCCCAATATTAATATCCATACGGTTAATAGCAGAGAAGAGTTGCAATTTGCTCTTTCGTGGCGCAATCCGGATATAATTTCTATCAATGAGTTAAATCATTTTTCAGGAGTAATTGCAGGAAATGCTTATCAGGATTTCTCTTTAAAAATTATTGACTCAAAGCTATTCTTCCGTAATTCATCATGGCAATTTATTGGGAACAGGAACACCATTCACTTTGAGAATCATAACTATTCATTTGATCAATGTGTTTTATCTTCCAAAGTAGGAACCATAAACGTAAATGGGGATATTTCAAAGTTTCCGAACAAAGAATGTAATATTTTACTGGAAGATTTTGATATTTCCTTATTAAATAGTATAACTGCCCAAAGAGGATTTAGTTTTGGAGGTAATATGTCGCTTATGGCTACCATAACTGCAAATATGGAATATATTATGGTAGAAGGAAAAACTTTTGTAAAAGAATTTGTCTTTAATGAGGAATATTTGGGAGATCTGTTTTTAGACGCCACTGTTTTAGATGAAGGAAAACTATATTTCTTTGGTGGAATTTTACCAAGTAATGGTCATAATATTGAATTTCAAAAATTTACTTATTTAGATTATTTGAATTTGCCCAATAGAAATATAGAAATAAATGGAAAGTTTGTTCCTAATCTTAAAGAACTCAGGGTACATGCCGAAATGGATACGTTAAAACTTGGGTTTATGTCTCCGTTTTTATCGTCATTCAGCGATATGGTTTCCGGATATGCTTCGGGTGATTTAGATTTTGTTATGAACCCCGATTCACTCTATTTCGATGGTAAAGTGAGAGTTAAAAATGCACAATTGGGGATTGCTCCTCTAAATACTACCTATTATATTGTTAATCAAGATATTTTATTTAATCGTGAAGGCATAGACTTTAACCATGTAACGCTCAAAGATAAATTTAATAATGAAGCCAAACTCTCCGGTTATCTGTCTCATAATAAATTTAAAGATTTTAAAATAGATCTAAGTATTTCATCCTCAAAGATTATGATACTGAATACACCTAAAAAAGCAGATGCCCCATTTTATGGAGATGGATTTATATCCGGAGATATTTCCATTCAGGGTGATACAAAGCAACTCAGTTTTTCAAGTCATAATATTAAAACATTGCCCGGTTCGGCAATTACATTCCCATTGTCATCGGCAAGTTCCGTTTCATCTTCACAAGGAATCTATTTTGTACAGAGCAATATAAGTAATAAATTGAAACTTGATAGTGCCAAAAAATCAACTACAGCGTTGAATTTTGATTTTATTTTTGATATTACAAAAGATACTGATGTGAGATTAGATTTAGAACCTATTGATGGCATATTAAAATGTAAAACATCAGGTAAATTACATTTAACGCATCATTCTACTTCCGGTAATTTGAATCTCGACGGAATTTTATCTATTATTAGCGGAAAATTTCACATGTCGCTCAAAAACTTCTTTCCAAGAGATTTTGCTATTGTTGAAGGGGGAACTATTTCGTTTGCAGGACCCCTCTCGACAGCACAAATAAATGTGAGCGCACTTTATCAAAAGACAACTTCATTAAATTCACTGATTCCCGAACTAAATATTGGTCGTACGGATGTTTTGGCATATTTAGGATTAAACGGCAATTTAATGAATCCTAATCCCACTTTTTCTTTTGCGTTTCCAAGATTAACCGCCGATGAACAAATGAATGTCTTCGCAGCCCTGGATACGGTAAATTTGCAGAATGGAATTCGTCAGTTCTTTTCTTTCGTCTTTCTTAATACTTTCATTACTAATATGGATCCTATGAACCAGACCGTAGGAACCGGCGTCGACTTTGTGTCAGGAATTTTAACATCATTTTTATCTAATTTATCCAATAATTTTAGTATCGGAGTTAATTATAACAACCAGGAAAACTATAAAGAATACTCTGTAAATGCTGCCATGAGTTTTGATAATGATAGATTTATGCTTAAAACGAATTTGGGATATGCTTCAAATCCTATGTTAGAAAATACTAACAACTTTGTAGGGGAAGTGAGTTTTGATTATGAGATAAATGAAAATTGGCGTCTGAGAGCCTTCTACTTCAATGATAAAGTTAATAACCAGGAGGCCATAGTTACCTCCAAACCACAACAGGGAGGCGGTATTGGTATCACTTTCCAGCAAGAGTTTAATAATAGAAAAGATTTCTTGGAAAGTTGGTTGCCAAAAAAGAAAGAGAAAAAGCAAAAAAAAGAAACTCCTCAAATCAATAAACAATGAATAACAAAAATGTTGTAGCCGTACTAATTTTTCTGGGCACCTTAGTCCTATTAGGCTATGTTTTTTACAATGTTCTTATATTTATACTTTTAGCAATAATTGTGGCTTCCGTAGGCTCCCCTTTTATGCAATTATTGCAAAAGATAAAGATTAAACAAAAAACTTGTTCTCCTTCTCTTGCAGCAGGGATTACTTTGCTTGTTTTAGTAGGATTGATTTCATTTGGGTTCTATTTTTTGATTCCTTTTGTTATTAAAGAAGTAGAGGTAGTCTCTTCTATTGATCCAACACTGTATACACAAGCTATAGAAAATTGGCTGCAACAAGCAGATAAGTGGTTGTATAAAAATGGTTTTTTATCTGATAATGACCGCTTTAGTGATATTCTAATTCTTCAAATGAAATCATTTTTAAACTCCCTGAGTTTATCAAGTGTGATAGGGAATATTATATCGTTTGCAGGTTCTCTATTTATTTTATTGTTTTCAGTGCTTTTTCTTTCTTACTATACTTTAAAGGACAAAGAGTTTTTCTTTAAAATGATACGTCGCGCTATTCCCATCTCATTCAGAGATAATTATGATCATATTTTAGCCCAAACGCGCATTCAGGTAGTTCGTTATTTTTCAGGAGTTTTATTAGACAATATTATTTTAGGGGTTGCTATTGGAGCAGCATGCTATTTTGCAAATATTCCGAATGCCTTGCTAATCGGATTTTTAGCTGGAGTTTTGAATATAATCCCATACATAGGCCCATTTATTGCAATGGGGTTGGGTTTGGCAATCTCTATTACTTCTCTCCTTCCTACTAATCCTGCTGCTGCTGTGCTCTCCATGCTTTTTTGGAAAATGGCCATTATTTTTGCAGTACTTAAAGCATTGGATACTTTTATATTAACCCCTATTATTTTTGGAAAAAGTATCCAAGCGCACCCTGTTGAGATTTTTATTATTATTCTTTTAGCAGGCTATGTCGGAGGGATTACGGGAATGATTTTCGCCGTTCCTGCCTACTCTATGATTCGGATAGTTGTTAAAGAGTTTTTTGGCAGGTATTATTTAGACCAAAAGTAAAAACTGATAAACATTCCTATAACAACTCTCATGTGCCTCACAGTTAAAAACATAATCTTCGATTTGGGCGGTGTTCTTTACGACATCCGGTATGAAAATATTGCCGATACCTTTTGTTCTTATGGGTTGCGAGATTTTGAAAAACTGTACGCCCAAGCAGGACAAGCCCAAGAGATTGACCTTTTTGAAGAAGGAAAAATTTCCCCTGAACAGTTTCGGACATTTATCCGTTCTCTTACTCCTCAAAGTGTAAGCGATTTGCAAATTGACCACGCCTGGAATGCCATTTTAATTGACTTGCCTGAAGTGCGTGTTCAACTTCTCAAAAAAATAAAGAAAAAATACCGTTTATTTTTATTCAGCAATACCAATGAAATTAATTGTATTGAATTTGAGCGTTTTGTAACAGAGAAATTTGGAGAGAATATTTTTGAAACCCATTTTGAAAAATCTTATTACTCACACAAATTGGGGATAAAAAAACCTAAACCGGAGGCGTTTCAAAAAATTTGTGAAGAACAAAATTTATTACCGGCTGAAACCCTCTTTATTGACGATACGGAGCGACATATTCTCGGCGCACAGAAAGCAGGCCTGCAAACCTACTGGCTGCATGACGAAATTTTAGAAAACAGCAAAATAATCAATGACTTATTACCATAATAGAATGCAAACCCATCAGGAACTGTTTCTTACATTACGAAAAAAATATACCCATTTTCATTATGTGAATTTTGAATATGAAGTAAAAGAGAATAGCATTTTAATGCAGTTTTTCTTTCAAACCAATGAACTTGTTTTCTCTCCAAAAATGACCTTAAAATTGGGGAAATTTGCGCAAAAGTGGGATAAAAAAATGCTGGAAGGGCTCATTTTCAACATTGGGCTGATTGAATTGGTGAGTTATTGGAAAGCCACCTGCTCTCCGCAAATTGTGATTCACCCTTATATTTTGGATGAAAAACAGCAACATTGGTGGAAAAAACTATATTACAAAGGGTTGGGAGAATTTTGGTATCAAAATAACATAGAAATTTCTATGGATGATTTTGTGCAATTCTCTTTTGCAGATGAAACAAAACCCTATTCCGACCTGGATTTCAAAAAAGTTGATAGCACAAAAAGGGTAATTGTTCCCATTGGCGGAGGGAAGGATTCCGTAGTAACTTTAGAAGAACTGAAAAAAACGTATGAGGTGATCCCATTCATTGTCAATCCCCGCGGTGCGACTCTGGATTGCGCTCAGGTAGCCGGTTACAAAAACTTGAACGAGATTGTTGTGTTAGAAAGAGAGATTGATGAAAACTTGCTAACCTGTAACAAGCAGGGGTTTTTAAACGGGCACACGCCATTTTCCGCAATGCTGGCTTTTTACACCTTGTTGGTAAGTTATGTAACCGGCGTACGGGAGATTGCCTTGTCGAACGAAGCCAGCGCCAACGAAGCAACAGTATTGGGAACAGATATTAATCATCAGTATTCCAAATCGTTGGAATTTGAAGAGGATTTTCAACGCTATGTACGGGAGTATATGGGAAACTGTGCTCATTATTACAGTTATTTACACAATTTTTCAGAATTGCAAATTGCTGAAAGATTTGCCCAACATCCTCGTTATTTTTCTGTTTTTCGCAGTTGTAATGCGGGAAGTAAAGAAAACAGATGGTGCTGTAATTGTCCAAAATGTTTGTTTGCCTATATCATTTTAGCTCCGTTTATAGATAAAAACACCCGTTTGAAAATTTTTGGCGAAGATTTGTTAAATAAACCGGAGATGGAGCATTATTTTAACCAACTTGTCGGTAAAGAAACTACCAAACCTTTTGAATGTGTGGGCACTGTTGAAGAAGTTGTTGCTGCTTTAAAGATGCTGGATGTTGAAAGGGAAAGGAGCTATTTGCTCAGGAGATTCTTTCAACTTTTCCATTTGTAAGAGAATACTTTTGATTTGATTCCGGGCAAACAGCAATTCCTTTGCTGTTAAAATGCAAACGATGCCCATATTCGCTCATCCAGCCGGTTTGCCGGGCAGGATTTCCCGTTACCAAAGCATAATCAGGCACTTCTTTGGTAACTACGGCACCGGCACCTATAAATGCGTACTTGCCAATATTATGGCCGCAGATAAGGGTGGCATTGGCGCCTATAGTAGCGCCTTTGCCCACGTGAGTTTTTTGAAACTCTTTTTTCCTATTGATGGCAGAGCGGGGATTTAAGACATTGGTAAAAACCATAGAGGGGCCTAAAAAAACATCCTCTTCACAAACCACTCCACTGTAAATAGAAACATTATTCTGCACTTTTACATTTTTTCCCAACACAACCTGGGAAGCTACATACACATTTTGCCCAATGTTACAGTTCTCTCCAATTGTGCAATTAGGCATAATATGCGAGAAATGCCAAATTTTTGTTCCGGAGCCAATCAGGCAACCTTCATCAATAATTGCGGTTTCGTGCTTAAAGTAATTCATTATTAAATATTTAATTATTAAAGAGTTAAATCTGCATTTCGAGGCCTTCTGTTTTTTTTATGCAAAATTATGTTTTTATGTATATAAAAAATAAAAAAAACTACTTTTGTCGCCTAAAAAAAATTGATGAAAAGGTTATCTGCTGTTTCCTTTTTTCTTGTCTTATTCTTATATACTACATTTGCGCAAACCGGTGCAGTAAAAGGATTTGTATATGATATTACAAACGGTGAACCTATCCGCTTCTGCACAGTACAATTGGTGAATACTTCCATTGGAACTATAACGGACCAGAATGGAAGTTTTATTATTAATAAGATCCCAAATGGAAATTATGCTATTAAAGTGATGATTTTTGGGTATGAAACCTTGACTGATTCAATTAAAGTAAACGACAATACAATACAAAGACGTTTTTTACTTCAACCTGCTTCACAAATTTTGGATGCTGTAACCGTAGATGCTGAAGGAGAGCGCCGTATACAGGAAACCCGCACTTCTGTAATTTCTATTGCTCCTAAAGACTTGTCGAAGATGCCTTCCATAGGGGGTGCTCCTGATTTTGCCCAGTACCTGCAAGTACTACCGGGGATAGTTTCTACTGGCGATCAAGGCGGGCAACTTTATGTTCGGGGAGCCCCGCCTATTCAAAATATGTTACTGCTTGATGGGATGCTCATTATTAATCCGTTCCATTCCATTGGGCTCTTTTCTGCATTTGATTCGGAAATAATTAGCAGCGCAGACGTTTATACAGGTGGGTTTGGTTCGGAATTTGGAGGCAGAATATCCTCTGTGATGGATATTAAAACAAAAGATGGAAATAAAAAGAGAATTTCCGGAAAGATAGGTGCTAATATGTTTGGATCGAATGTGTTATTAGAAGGCCCGTTTGTAAAGTTGAAAGAGGACAAAGGTACTGCCCTGAGTTTTATTTTGTCAGCAAAAGGCTCATACCTGAGTCAAAGTACAAAACTTTTTTATCCTTACGTAAAACAAGGACTTCCTTATAATTTTTGGGACTTGTACGGGAAGGTATCTTTAACTACAAAATCAGGGACCAAATTAAGTCTATTTGGTTTCAATTTTAATGATAAGGTTAATTATTTAAAAGTAGTTAATTATGCGTGGAATAACTGGGGAGTAGGGGCTCATTTTCTGGTTGTGCCTGTTGAGGTACCTATGAGTATGGAGGGAAATTTATCTTATTCCAATTATACATGTAAGATGAATGACGCAGGTTTTCCTCCACAATCTACCTCTCTCAATGGTGGTATGTTTAAATGGGTTTTCAATTATTTTGTAGGAAAAGATATTTTTTCTGTAGGAGTTGATGTTAATCTATTTACTACAAAATACTCATATCCTGACGTTAATCATATCATACAAAATTTGGAACCCGGATATACTACTGATATTGCACTCTTTGCAAAATATAAATTTAATTTTAAAGACTTGCTGATTATTGAACCCGGATTCAGGTTACAGTACTACGCTTCATTATCCGCTGCAGTCCCGGAGCCGAGATTCGCTTTAAAATACAACATAACAAAGAAAGTAAGATTAAAATTGGCAGCAGGAATGTATTCTCAAAACTTTGTTTCAATTAGTCCTGACAGAGACGTTGTCAATCTGTTTTATGGTTTTTTGTCAAGCCCCTCCGAATCCCAATTGCCCAATACTTTTTTTGGGAAGGACGTAAAGAATACCTTACAAAAGGCGCAACACGTTGTGCTGGGAATTGAGGTAGATCCGGTGAAATATACCCATGTTAATATTGAAGGTTTTTTTAAAAACTTTTCGCAACTTACTTCAGCCAATAGATACAAACAATATAATTTTGATACAGATTTTATATGGGAAAAAGGGATGGCTTATGGTGGCGACATTACTTTAAAATTCGAATATAAAAATATATATGTATGGGCCGTCTATACTCTGGGTTGGGTAAAAAGAACGGATGCTGTTGTTACCTATTATCCGCATTTTGACAGAAGACATAATGTTAATTTGATTGCTTCTTATCAGTGGGGTAAAAAACGAAAATCGTGGCAAGCAGATGTGAGATGGAATTTCGGAACAGGCTTTCCATTTACTCAAACACAAGCATTCCTGCCAAATTTAGGCTTTTTTCATTTATCTGACGACTGGGTGGGAAAAAATGAGCAACTTTTTGTTATGCTTGCTGATATAAATAAGGGGCGACTACCTGCCTATCACCGATTAGATATAAGCCTCAAAAAGAAATTTTTTATTGGGGAAAGAAATGTTATTGAACTTTCAGCTTCACTAACTAATCTCTATAACTATAGCAATATTTTCTATGTGGATCGCAAAACGGCAAATATTGTTTATCAATTACCGGCTCTTTATTCCATCGGATTTAGCTGGACTTTTTAAATTGGAGATTTTAATTTATAATTCAAACATCAAACAACAATCTTAACATCTCCTCAATTTTTCCGATAGGAACTATTTTTATCTGATATTTTGAAATATCAATTCCTTTCATATTATATTTTGATAAGAAGAAGCGTTGAAATCCCAATTTATCGGCTTCGGCGATGCGTTGCTCAATACGCGGTACCGGTCTAACTTCGCCGCTAAGTCCCATTTCGCCGGCAAAACAAGTTTTCGGATCAATAGGCATATCAGCAGTGGAAGACAAAATAGCTGCCATGATGGCAAGATTAATGGCTGTATCATCAATACTAAACCCACCTACAATATTGAGAAAGACATCTTTTGCACCCAACTTAAAGCGACAACGTTTTTCTAAAACTGCCAACAGCATATTTAAGCGGCGTAAGTCAAATCCGGTAGCAGAGCGTTGTGGGGTTCCATACACTGCTGTACTTACCAATGCTTGTGTTTCAATCATTAAAGGGCGGTTCCCTTCCAATACGGCTGCAACAGACGTGCCACTATACATTTCGTCGTGGTTGGAAAGTAAAATTTCAGAAGGATTCGTAATTTCTCGTAAACCGGCAGAATTCATCTCAAAAATTCCAAGTTCGGAAGTGGATCCAAAGCGATTTTTAATACAACGTACTATTCGGTAGCCGTAATGCAAATCACCCTCAAACTGTAAAACAGTGTCTACGATGTGTTCCAATATTTTAGGGCCGGCGATAGTGCCATCTTTTGTAATATGTCCAATTAAGAAAATAGGGATGGCACTGTTTTTCGCCAGATGTTGAAACTCGGCTGCGCACTCTTTAATTTGAGAAACAGAGCCTGCTGCTGAATCAATGAGCGCACTTTGCATGGTTTGGATAGAGTCTATAATAATAATATCCGGCTGAACTTCTTCAATATGCTTTACAATCTCTTGCGTTTGCGTTTCGATAAGTATAAAGAGATTATTATTAAGATTTTCCGAAATTCTTTCGGCACGCATTTTTAGTTGAGACTCACTCTCTTCTCCAGAAATATAGAGAATCCTGTACTTTTGCAAGGTTAACCCCATTTGAAGCAAAAGAGTGGATTTTCCGATACCGGGTTCTCCTCCCAGCAAAATGAGTGATCCGCGTACAATCCCTCCGCCCAGTACAGTATCAAGTTCTTGGGAACCCGTAGTAATACGCGGTATTCTGTCCAACTCTATTTCGCTTATAAGTTTGGGCTTGTATGGAATTATAGTGGGTAATATTTTTCCTTTAGGTTTTTCTTCTCTGTGTATTACCTCTTGCTCAAAACTATTCCATTCGCCACATGAAGGACATTTCCCGATCCATGTAGAAGACTGATAACCACAGCTTTTGCAGTAAAAATATTGATTTGTTTTTGCCATTAGCCTTTTTGCAAAAATAAAAAAATCTTAATTCAGGATGTAAATATTGAAAAGAATCGTCAGGGCAAACAATAATATTTAGGTTGCTCTACCTAATTCATCATCAGTAATTCAAGCGTTGGAACGAGCGCGAGAAACAGGAAACAATGCCGTTTTCTACAATTTTATGTACCGGCCAATATCAAAAATTTATTGAGAAGCCCTTTTTCCGAAAGGATATAAGATTATTGATAAGATTTTATTTGATTACGAAAATAGAATGAGACTACTATAAAATGAATATAATTGAAAAAGATGTATTTTTGCCCCCGATTATCAAGTAATAAAAGAGGTTTGAACACCTGAAAAATTAGCATATTTTTGTTACCCATTTGTTACTCACCACTCCTAAAATACCTCTTAAAAAATTGATTATCAAATAAATAACACACTATTGGGGTCGTTTGGTTTTGACAGCATGTATGTGGATTTGTAAGCATGTCGGAAGTTGTGAGACGGTTCCGTTAAAAACTAACTCTCGTAGCCAATAACTGGCAACTCTTATGCAATCGCTGCTTAACCGTAGTGGTTCCCGACGCATAAACCAGGTTTATCGCCTCGGGTGTTTCCCCGGAAGCTCTGCTTTTCGGCGTCCGGTACGAAGCATCGTAAATGAAAAGATAGCCAATGCAGGCTTCGATGCAAAGGCGAAACTTTAGAAGATAAGCGAAAGCGCTGTCCGCCGGGTACTTTTCTTTCGCCGACAATTAAACTCCGGCTAAACATGTAGAAAGCATCTTTGCAGCACGTTTGGACGCGGGTTCGACTCCCGCCGGCTCCACAAAAACTAT
>Ga0209628_10001250_pt1 | contig 16225 bp, 14 predicted proteins | sample TergutCu122P4_FD_187285 | JGI IMG/M metagenome (GOLD analysis project Ga0209628, IMG submission 187285) | Cubitermes ugandensis P4 segment gut microbial communities from Kakamega Forest, Kenya - Cu122 P4 (SPAdes) (version 2) | ecosystem: Host-associated > Arthropoda: Insects > Digestive system...
GATTATCCGAGACGCCTTAAGGAATGTCAGGATGCGCCGGTGGTCTTTTACTATCGAGGCACAGCCGACCTGAACGCCGATAAGATTATCAGCGTAGTAGGTACCCGCCGTATGACGGATTATGGCCGCGTTCTCATTGAGCAATTTGTCAAAGAGCTTGCCGGATTTTTCCCTGAGATACTGATAGTCAGTGGCCTCGCTTATGGCGTAGACGTAAACGCACATCGTAATGCTTTTCGATACAGCCTTCCAACTGTTGGCGTTTTAGCGCACGGTTTTGACCGCATGTATCCTTCTGCGCACCGGCATTTAGCGGCGGAGATGCTTAACCGTGGCGGTTTGCTTACCGATTTTATGAGCGGTACCAACCCCGACCGGGAGAATTTCTTGCGACGAAACCGCCTGATAGCCGGATTAGCCGATGCAACCGTCATCGTTGAATCGGCTATGCGTGGCGGCGCCCTCGTAACGGCAGATATCGCTTTTTCGTATGGGCGCGATGTGTTCGCTTTCCCCGGACGTACTTCCGACGAGTTTTCTTCGGGCTGTAATCGTCTGATAAAGTTGAACAAAGCAGCGCTGATATCTTCGGCTACAGACCTTGTCATGGCGCTTTGCTGGGATGCAGATACCAAGACCACTTCTCAGCCGACGTTGTTCACCATGACCGAAAAACCGGATCATCCTATCATTCGTTTGCTTCAGGAACAAGGTGAGTTTCATGTCAATAGGTTAGCCATTGAGATGGATATCCCGGTACATAAACTTACTTCTATGTTATTTGAATTAGAGATGGAAGGCCATATCAAAGCCTTCCCGGGCGGGGTTTACAAGCTGACGTGACTGCAATTGCAGGTTTCAGTCTCCCTTTCAAGTTCTGTCTGCCGATAGGCAGGGGAGCAGGGGGATGTCTTCAGGTTTTTATCTGTCTACAGTCTACTTCTTTTGTAGATAAAAAATTAAAGGCTGTCTCTCGACAACCCCTAACCAACTTTGTTAACCTTAAATCTAATACTATTATGAAAAAACCACGGTGCAAAGGTACGTCCTTTTACAATACCCACCAAAATTTTTCTCATAAAGATTGTTAAACAAAAAGGGGGGATTTGCTAAAAAATTATTAGAAATCGAAGAAAAGCAGCTTTTTGTATTTAATTTGTTTAAAATTTATACTTCTATATGCTTTTTTAACAATTCGAAGACAGACAAAAACAGAAAAAAAGAGGGAAATGGGATGAAAAAACTGTATTATTTCGGGATTTTGGTGTTGTTAATGGGGTGCCAACGGCAGGGATGCCGTTGTTACTTTATTTGGGCGGAGAGGAATTCGCGGTTGAGGCGGGCTATGTGGGCGACGGAGATGCCTTTGGGGCATTCTATTTCGCAGGCTTGGGTGTTGGTGCAGTTGCCGAAGCCGAGTTCGTCCATCTTGGCTATCATGGCTTTGGCTCGGCGTGCGGCTTCTATCTTACCTTGTGGTAGCAGCGCGAGCTGGCTCACCTTGGCGGCGACGAATAGCATCGCTGAGCCGTTTTTGCAGGCGGCGGCACAGGCGCCACAGCCGATACAAGCCGCAGCGTCCATGGCCAGCTCGGCATCTTCCTTCGGGACAGGGATGGCGTTGGCGTCAGGGACACCGCCGGTATTAACAGAAATGAAGCCGCCGGCTTGCATGATTTTGTCGTATGCCTGACGGTCGACGGCTAAGTCGCGAATGACAGGGAAACCTCTTGAACGCCATGGTTCTATGGTAATCGTTTCGCCGTCCTTGAATTTGCGGAGATGCAGTTGGCAGGTAGTAATTTCTGTATCGGGGCCATGCGGGCGTCCATTGATATAAAGCGAACACATCCCACAAATCCCTTCGCGGCAGTCGTGGTCGAAAAACACCGGTTCGCGGCCTTCGTTTATCAACTGTTCGTTGAGGATGTCTAACATTTCGAGGAATGAGCTTGCCTGTGAGACGCCTTTCAACTGATAGGTTTCGAAAGCGCCTTTCTCTTTCGGCCCTTTTTGTCGCCATACTTTGAGCGTTAGGTCAATATTTTTATCCATTTTTTTATTAATTTTTATAGTTACGCTGTTGTCGCTCAACAAATTCATAGTCTAACGGTTCTTTCAATAAAACCGGCTCTTTGTCTTCTCCTTCATATAACCAGCAGGCCACGAACCCATACTGTTCGTCGTGCCTTAGCGCTTCACCTTCGTCTGTCTTATGTTCTGTGCGGAAATGTCCGCCGCATGATTCTTCACGCACTAACGAATCGAGCGCCATCAACAGTCCTATTTCGATAAAATCGGCCACCCGTAAGGCTTTTTCAAGCTCCACATTCAGGTCGTCGGCCTTGCCCGGTATTCGGACATTACACCAAAATTGGCGTTTCAGGTCTTTTAGTAGTTCGATGGCTTCGCGGAGGCCTTTTTCGTCGCGCGCCATTCCTACATGTTCCCATAAAATATGTCCCAATTCCTTGTGGAGGCTATCGACGGAGCGATTGCCTTTGATGTTCATCAAGCGCTTGATACGTTCTTTGATATGGTTCTCGGCTTCGACGAACTCAGGGTGGTTGGTGTTGAAATGCTGGACTTGTATCTGGTCGGCCAAATAATTTTGGATGGTATAGGGCAGGATAAAATATCCGTCGGCCAAGCCCTGCATCAAGGCAGAAGCGCCGAGGCGGTTAGCGCCATGGTCGGAAAAATTGGCTTCGCCGATGGCATACAGCCCTTTGACAGAGGTCATCAGTTCGTAGTCGACCCATAGTCCGCCCATCGTATAATGGAGCGCAGGGAATATCATCATGGGTGTTTGGTAGGGGTTGTCGTCCTCTATTTTTTCGTACATCTGAAACAGGTTACCGTATCGTTCTTCGATGACTTGTTTGCCAAGCCGGTCGATGGCCTCCGAAAAGTCTAAGTAAACGGCTTGCCCTGAGCCTACTCCGAACCCTGCGTCGCAGCGTTCTTTGGCTGCCCGTGAAGCCACATCGCGAGGTACAAGGTTACCAAAAGCCGGATAGCGGCGCTCTAAAAAATAATCGCGGTCTTCTTCTTTGAGTTGTGTGGGTTTTAATTTACCGGCCCGGATAGCTTCTGCATCTTCTTTTTTTCGGGGTACCCAGATACGTCCGTCGTTACGAAGTGATTCCGACATGAGTGTCAGCTTGGATTGGAACTCGCCATGGACGGGGATACAGGTCGGGTGAATCTGCGCCATGCAGGGGTTGGCAAAGTATGCCCCTTTCTTGTAGCACTGCCAGATAGCCGAGCCATTGGAAGTCATGGCGTTGGTAGATAGGAAGAAAGCGTTGGCATAGCCGCCGGTTGCTATCACCACAGCATGGGCTGCAAAACGTTCAATAGTACCTGTCACAAGATTACGGGCGATGATACCTCGCGCGCGTCCGTCGATGATGACAACATCGAGCATTTCGTAACGGGTATACATTTTTACTTTTCCAAGGCCAATCTGTCGGCTCAGTGCTGAGTAGGCGCCGAGCAGTAACTGTTGCCCCGTTTGGCCGCGGGCATAGAAGGTACGCGAGACCTGCGCGCCGCCGAATGAGCGGTTGTCAAGCAGTCCGCCGTACTCGCGCGCAAAAGGAACCCCCTGCGCTACGCATTGGTCGATGATGGCGTTGGATACTTCGGCTAATCGGTACACATTGGCTTCGCGCGAGCGGTAGTCGCCCCCTTTGATAGTGTCGTAGAACAAACGGTAAACCGAATCGCCGTCATTGGGGTAGTTCTTTGCTGCATTGATACCCCCCTGTGCCGAGATAGAGTGGGCACGGCGGGGGGAATCCTGTATACAGAAGCTTGACACATTGAACCCTAATTCGGATAGTGAAGCAGCGGCGGAGGCCCCGGCAAGGCCTGTCCCGACAATGATAACATCTAAGCGACGCTTGTTAGCCGGGTTAACAAGTTTCTGATAGTCTTTATAATGCGTCCATTTTTCGGACAGCCTGCCTTGCGGTATTTTTGAATTTATCATATTTGTAGGTTTCAGGTTTTTTTCACTTCGTAAAAAGATTTACAATTCAGTTTTCAGATATGGCATAAAAGAACAGCGTTACGAAAGCAAAGCCAAGGAAAATTAGCGTTGCGAGGATGTAACTTGCGCATTTCCATCGTTTGAGCCATTTATCGTTGCTCCATCCGACGGTTTGAAAGGCGCTCCATACGCCGTGTGTCAGGTGAAACCAAAGGGCGGCATACCAAATCAAGTAGGCAATAACAACCCACAACCGGCTGAAATAGTAATTGATAAAAGCAGCGCCGTCTTGCGGATGCAGTACCGAGCCATCGCTAAGGGTTACCGAGTGAAATCCTATCAGTTCGGCAAACATCATCTTATACCAGAACTGGCTGAGATGTAAGACCATAAACCCGATGACGATGACCCCGATAACGAACATGTTTTGTGAAGCCCAACTGACCCCTTTCGGTCGTCGGTCGACTGCATAGCGATCCCTGCCGCGCGCTTTTCGGTTTTGCAAAGTTATCAAAGAAGCGTAAAAAAAATGGACGCCAATAATTCCTGCCAGCACAACCGTTGCTGCGACAGCATACCAGTTAGCGCCTAACAACGAGCAGATGGCATTATAAGCATCCGCCGAAAAAAACGCTGTCACGTTCATCGTTAAATGAAACAGCAAAAATAGCAGCAGGATAATACCTGTGACACTCATTACCAATTTCCTGCCGATTGAAGAATTAATCAACCACATAATATCTGATATTTTTGTTTTAGCTTTTTGCATATTACAGACCCTTTCTTTAACTCCTTACTATTGAACGGAAAAGGCTCGATTTTCCGAAAAAACTTCTCTTCGCCGTTGGGATATATTTCGATAAGCTCACGTTTACGGATAATTATAATCGCTTTGGCTATTCTGATGGCTTTATCAGAGGCAACTATAGCGATTTTTTGTAGACTTTTAGCATCCTCATCATCTTCTTCTATGCTATTACTTCGGTTCATTAGCAACAAATATTGACAGTTTTATTGTGCAAAGATAGAAAATAAAAAAATATTAACCAAAACTCAGTAAAAAACGCTATCTTTGTACCAAATTTTTAAATAAAAGTATATGAAGAAAATTTTGTTTTTATGGTTAGCGAGTATTTGGTTTCTGTCGTCTTGTGAGGGGCCTGCCGGTAGAGATGGTGCTGAAACGTATTGGTTTGTAAAGGAATATACGGTTAATGCAAATCAATGGCAGTTAGTAGGTAAGGTAGACGAGCTTAACTCGTATTATCAGGCGAGTATCAGTATCAGGGAGTTAACCCGTGATATTTATGAAAAAGGGCATGTCTTTTGTTACATGTTTCAGAAAGTAGGCAGTCAGGAAGTTCAAACGATTCTGCCTTTTACGATACCCAGGGCTAATGACTTAGGGGAGCTGTGGACAGAGACGTATTCGTATGATTTTTGTCCCGGCGAGATCATGTTTTATTTCAATTGCAGCGATTTCTATACGGCCAATCGCCCGCCGGCAGCTACATTCCGCGTAGTACTCAATTATTAATTATGAATTACGAAATGAAAAATCAGGAAAATCCTTTAATCAAGCAAAACAAGGTCAATGATGAGATTTGAAATGGTTGCCAAGACGCTCTATGGGTTAGAGGATGTTTTGGCTGAAGAGCTTAGGGCGATAGGGGCGGAGAATATTACGCAGGGTCGTCGAATGGTTTCGTTTACCGGCGATAAGGCGATGCTATACAAGGCTAATTTCCATTGCCGGACGGCTTTACGAATATTAATGCCTTTGTCTACATTCAAAGCCGATCATGCCGACCAGGTCTATCAGGAAGTAAAAAAAATAACCTGGGATCAATACCTGACGCCAAAGCAAACGTTTGCAGTAGACGCAGTTATCAACTCGGAGAACTTTAACCATTCGAAGTTTGTCGCTTACCGCACCAAAGATGCTATCGTCGATTTCTTTTACGAGAAATACGAAAAGCGTCCTTCGGTAAGGATAAATAATCCGGAGTTCTATGTTCATATTCATATCTCGCATAACGACTGTACAGTTTCGCTTGACAGTTCGGGCGAAAGTCTGCATAAGCGGGGGTATCGTATTAGCCAGGTAGCGGCGCCGCTCAATGAAGTGCTTGCTGCGGGCATGATACTCAAAACCGGATGGCGGGGTGAATCCAATTTTATTGATCCGATGTGCGGTTCGGGTACGTTGCTTATCGAAGCGGCCATGATAGCTATGAACATAGCGCCCGGTGTGTTTCGGCAAGAATATGCCTTTGAGCGGTGGCCGGATTTCGACAGCGACCTGTTTGAGCAAATAAGCAGCGATGATTCGCAGGAGCGTCCCTTTCATTATAAGTGCTATGGCTCGGATATTTCGCCGGAGGCTATCGCTAAAGCGCGTAAAAATGTACGTAATACAAGCCTTTCAAAGTATATCGACTTACAGGTAATGCCATTGCAGCAATATTCCCAACCCCCTATGCCGGGCATCCTTGTCATGAACCCGCCCTACGGTGAGCGCATTTCGACAGACGACCTGTTCAACTTGTATTCGATGATAGGCGAAAGGCTCAAACATGCTTTTGCAGGATATAAAGCCTGGATTATCAGTTATAAAGATGAGTGTTTCAATCAGATAGGTCTGCGTCCCTCCCAGCGAATGAAACTGATGAACGGCGACCTCGAATGCGAGTATCACTGTTATGAACTGTTTGAAGGAAGGAAAAAACAATGGGTAGCGGGGAGGAGGGAGGCAATTAGTGGTTAGTGCTTAGTGGTTAGTGGTTAGTGAAGATATTAAAAAAAATATTAGTAAAAATTAGTGACTTTTTTCACTTCGTAAAAAGAAGAACTTGGCAAAGAAAATGAACATATTAATTGTAGGAAGCGGCGGACGCGAACATGCCTTAGCATGGAAAATAGCGCAAAGCCCCAAAGTTGAAAGGCTGTACATTGCTCCCGGCAACCCCGGAACAGCGCTTGCAGGCACCAACGTTGAGATAAAAGTAAATGATTTCCCGAAAATAAGAGATTTCGTAATAGAAAAGGGGATCAGCATGATAGTCGTAGGCCCAGAAGACCCGTTAGTAAAAGGGATAGCCGGTTATTTCGGTTCAGATATGGTATCGGTAATAGGGCCCAATAGCGCCGGTGCAAGATTGGAGGGGAGTAAAGCCTACGCCAAAGATTTTATGTATCGCCATAACATTCCAACAGCCCGGTACAAAAGTTTAGCAGAAGGCCAAATTGACGAAGGCATCGCTTTCCTTGCCGAACTAAAGGCCCCTTATGTACTAAAAGCCGACGGCCTTGCCGGCGGAAAGGGTGTGCTTATACTTAACACTTTCGAGGAGGCAGTCGTCGAACTGAAGAACATGTTTCAAGGCATGTTCGGCGAGGCAAGCCGCACTGTTGTCATCGAACAATTCTTAGAAGGCATCGAATGTTCGGCCTTTGTCATTACCGACGGTACAAATTATAAAATCCTGCCTGAAGCCAAAGACTATAAACGGATAGGCGAAGGCGATACAGGCTTGAATACCGGTGGCATGGGCGCTGTCTCACCCGTTCCTTTTGCCGACGAATTCTTTATGAAGAAGGTCGAAGAGCGAATCATTTGCCCGACAATCAACGGATTAAGGGAGGAAGGAGTTGTTTATAAGGGTTTTATCTTCTTCGGCCTTATCAATGTAGCAGGTGAGCCGATGGTTATCGAATACAACTGTCGGTTAGGCGACCCTGAGACCGAAGTGGTTATGTTGCGTATTCAAAGCGATTTTGTCGAATTATTAGAGGGCGTAGCGCAGGGTAACTTAGCCGACAGGGTACTAACAATCGACCCCCGCACAGCGGTGACGGTGATGTTAGTAAGCGGCGGCTACCCCGGCGACTATGAGAAAGGGAAGGCTATAAGTGGATTGGAAGCTGTATCCCCCGACTTAGTTGTTTTTCATGCGGGTACGACAATGAACGAAGGCCAGGTTGTCACGTCGGGCGGGCGTGTTTTCGCGGTCAGTTCGTATGGCAACAACAAAGAAGCGGCATTACAACAAGCATTTACCGGCGCCAATACGATTCATTTCGATAAAAAATACTTCCGCAGCGATATAGGCTTTGATCTATGAGGTACCATCTCAGTACGGATAGACGGAAGAGAACGCTGTCGGATTGGCCGACCCTGTTAACGACCGGTTCGATTTGCCTGTTAGGTTGGGCTTCGGGTTACCTTTCCGCCTCAGGATTACCACTGACGACTACCCATGCTGTTTTCCCGTTTTGGGAGAAGGTTTTTCTATGGATGGATAATCAGGTTTTCGTTTATGCTATCGGATTGATATTCATGCTATTGACAGCCTATATCATTCAACGCATCAGCGATATCCAAATGCTTATCCGTGAGCGGACAAAGTTAGTATTCCTGATATTCATCTTATTGACGAGTACCAATAGCGGTTTGTTTCCTTTCAAAGATGTAACTGTGGTATCATTGTGTCTTGTTTTTATGGTCAATGAATTATTTAACACCTACCAAACGCCGGAGGCTACCGGGCGATTGTTCAATGCCGGCGTATTAATTGGGGTAGCCGGGTTGTTTATGCCGCAGGCGTTGTGGTTTCTGCCGTTATTATGGATAGGGATGTATCAACTGATGTCATTGAGTTACCGCAGTTTTTTTGCTTCGCTGACAGGCGTGTTGATAATCTATTGGCTGGTAATAGCCTGGTGTGTGTGGGCGCATGATTTTTCTATTTTTACGATGCTTGTTGCACGCTTGGCAGATTTTGAATTTTTGTCCGTATTAAAGTCCTTCCGGTATTATCAGACAGGATTTATAGGGGTATTACTATTGATGATGACGGCCTCTTTTTATATCAAAAGTGATGCTATCAATAACCGTGTGCGCGTCCGGCAGATGCTATCGTTTTTGTTGAATATGTCGGTTTGGTCGTTAGTCCTTCTTTGTTTATACGGCAAGGATACGGATTCGTTTAATGCTATATTTTATATTCCTGCTTCCGTATTGATAGCCTATTTCTTTGAGAGTATGCGTAATCGTTTCAGGTTTATAATTTATTATTTTGTCCTTGCGTTTTGCGTTTTTTCATTGATAATGAGGGATTATTAATCTATCAGCACAGAGGCACAGTTTTCAGCACAGAGACACGGAGGACACAGAGATTCAGTACAGAGGGTCACAGAGAATTATTTAATATGGAATTTCTAATTGAGTATGGATATATAGGCGTATTTGTTGCTTCTTTTCTGGCGGCGACTATTTTACCGTTCAGTTCGGAAGTGGTGCTGACGGGTGTATTGTTAGGTGGCTCGGCCTATTGGCCTTGTATGTTTGCCGCAACAATAGGGAATGTATTAGGCGGTATGACGTGCTACTGGATAGGGAAGATTGGAAAGATAGAATGGATAAAAAAATACCTGCGGTTAGATATCAAAAAGTTAGAGCGTATTCAAGCGAAGATTCAAAAGCAGGGCGCTTGGATTGCTTTTTTTGTCTTTTTACCTGGCATAGGCGATTTCATTGCTGTGGGGTTAGGATTATTACGGGCTAACGTCTGGGTTGTTGCCATAGCGATGCTGATAGGCAAGGCCTTGCGTTATTGGGTGTGGATGGAGTTGGTATATAAGGTACAGCAAGCCGTTGGGGGTTAATCGAAAACACAAAATTGATAGCCTTCTTTCTGTAACCACTCAATAGCTTTTGGCAGCGCTTCTTCGATGCGTCCGGATGCTTTGAGCGAATCATGAAAAACGATGATTGAGCCGTTGCGCGTATACTTTTTAATGTTATTGAAAACGCCGTTGGCTGTCATATAGGGGCTATAATCGCGGGTAACAACGTCCCATAAGATGATACGAAACAATTGACGTAAGCGTAACAACTGCGGAAAGCGCATGTGTCCATGCGGTGGGCGAAACAAGTTGCTATCTATATATTTGTTTGCTTCGGCAATATCGCGGATATAATTTTTGGACAGGGAATGTAACCCTTGTTTATGGCTAAACGTATGGTTTCCAACTCGATGTCCTTTTTCTATCAACGTTTGATATAGCTCAGGATGTTGTCGTACATTAGCGCCAACGCAGAAAAAGGTCGCTTTGATATGGTATTTATCAAGCGTTTCAAGAATCCAGGGCGTCATTTCCGGGATTGGCCCGTCATCAAAAGTAAGATATACGCTTTTAGGCTTTCCGTTTGGAGCAGGTAGTCGCCAAAGCGCCCCCGGAAATAGCCATCGGTATATCCGGGGCGGCTGTTCAATGAGCATAGTTTATTCTCTACTAAAAACGGATCTGTAAATGTCAACATATTGGCTAAACTGTGCTATGTATGGTTCTACAAATTCATTGTCGTATTGGGCAGTGAATCGTAATAATTCCTCACACATTTTTAAATTATCATTCAGCATCGGTATAATGGTTTCCCGTTGCAGAGGTCGTAGACGAAACATCCAGTCAATTGTTGTAAAATAACTATCAATAATTTTGGTTGCAATAGCCTTTCCTTTTTCATTTTCTCCTAAGGCGAAATAAAGCAAAGCTACATATTGGGCGGAGTGGTCATAAGGCACATTGGCTTCGGGTATAACTTCGACGCATCTGTCGAGGACTTTGATAGCGCTATCCTTTTTGTTTTCATACATTAATGCGCTGGCAAGGTCTCCAAAAAGAATGGAACGTTGAGATTTACACATCCGCATCACTGTCTCATCCAAATAAAGACCGGGTTTTTCCAATCCTCCCCATTTAAATTTGTGCATGACATTGTCGTACATTTTTTGCGTATTAATCGAGATGTTAGCGCTTTTTGTGTTTATCGGGACAATTTGAATAGCCATCCCGGTTCGCTGCAGATAGTCGGAATATAGTCCATAAGTGGATTGTGGGGTAGTGATAGCAAAGTATATCGGACGTTCCCACTTGTTTGTATTAAGCATATCCATGGTGATTGCATCTACTTTGGATATCGAGTTCCGGCCTTCCAGATTAAAATTGATTTCATTAACGATAAGCGGTTCGTATTCGGTAATAACGGTTTTATTTCTTACTACGCGGGCTGAGTCAACCTTCAAGACCATCTTGGTAACGGGCATGAAGTTGCCATAGAACTGAAGCATGTCTCTTGGGTCTTCACTTTTAAGAAAGTTAAGAATGGTTCCAAGTGGAAACGTTTCTTCGCTACGCGGATATATTTGGAAGTAATCACGCTTACCTTGTCGGTAGTCTTTGTGTGTCCACGAGATAGGCAACGGGTCGGAGTTGTATGCCTGTCGTTTCATCTGGTTGATATACCAGTCGGTTTGCAGGTAGCTTGTGTTACATACCCGCACGTCGGTACGTATCCCTTCTACTTCCTGCGTATACCATAACGGGAAGGTATCGTTATCGCCATGTGTAAAGATGATTGCGTTGGGGTCGCACGATTCGAGGTAGTTATGTCCGAAGTCACGTGCCATGTAACGTCCAGAGCGGTCGTGGTCGTCCCAGGTCTGCGTCGCCATTTGGATAGGCACTAACAGGCAAAGCACAGTAGCTACGACGCTTGTTGTGATAACCGGCAAGTTGGCGCGTTCTAACAGTTTGGCAGCGCCGGCGACGCCCAGTCCTATCCAAATACAGAAAGCATAAAAAGAACCGGCATACGCATAATCGCGTTCACGCGGCTGGTACGGCTCCTGGTTGAGGTATAATACAATGGCGATGCCTGTCATAAAAAACAGGAAAAATATGACCCAGAAACTTTGGATTCCTTCATCTCCTTTTTTTAGTACCTGGTAGAAGATACCGATCAGTCCAAGCAGTAAAGGAAGCATATAAAAGACATTATGGCCTTTGTTTTTCGCGATATCGTCGGGCATATTGTCCTGAGGCCCGACACGCAGCTCGTCAAAGAATTTGATGCCGGTTATCCAGTTCCCGTGCATGATATTTCCAAACCCCTGTATATCATTTTGGCGTCCTGCGAAATTCCACATAAAATACCGCCAATACATAAAATTGAGTTGATAATCAAAGAAGAAGCGCAAGTTTTCAAAAAAGGTGGGTTTCATTACAGTCTTCGTTTCGCCATTGACTGTTATTCTCACTGGGGTACCCGTCACTTGCCCCCATAGTTTGTAAGCGTTGATGTGTGAATCGCCTTCTTTGGCGCTGTGCATGCGGGGAAAAAGCATACACGTTTCTTCCATATATACAGGTCTTTCGTTATAAGAAAGTATTTCGTAACGGTCTTTATCAGCGGGAGAATCTTTTATGACTCGTGCGTATTGCGGTGCTCCTTTTTTTAATACGACGGCGCTCACATATCCTTTTGTTTCCCGTTTTATTTCAGAGACATACGTGCGTCCATACAGCAGGGGGGTATCACCGTACTGTTCGCGGGCCAGATAGGTGCGAAGTGCGAAGATGTCGCACGGATTGTTCTGATTCATAGGCGTATCAGCAGTGGCGCGAATCAATATCAAAGCAAAAGAAGAGTATCCGATAACTATCACCATCAGGGATAACAGTATCGTATTTATAGCCCTTACATTGATACGTTTAAACTTGAACAAGAAGACAGTTAGTATGCCAATAAGGATGAACCCAAGTAAATATCCGTCGCCAATGAACGGAATACCGAGGAGCGTCACGGTCAAGATGAATGAACCCTTCATCCGGTTGTTGTTGACATTTTTTTGCATTGTTTCCCAAATAGCCCAAACCAACACGGCAGCGATGACAATGACATATACAAAGACGCCGGTGTTATAAGGCATTTTCAAGAGGTTGACAAAAAATATTTCAAACAACCCAGCTACTTCGACAAGTCCTTGTACAATTCCAATCAATATAGCAAAGACCATGGCAAAAGAGATAAGCAAGGCATAAATCATCCCTTTCAGCGTCGGGTTTTCGTATTTTTTATAATAATATACAAGTACGATAGCCGGGATACAAAGCAAGTTAAGCAAGTGAACGCCAATGCTTAATCCCATGAGAAAGGCGATAAGTATAATCCATCTGTCGGCGTGCGGCGCGTCAGCATTTTCTTCCCATTTGAGGATAAGCCAGAAAACCAATGCGGTAAACAGGGAGGACGAAGCATATACTTCGCCTTCGACTGCGCTGAACCAGAAGGTATCACTGAAAGTATAAGCCAGCGCGCCCACCAATCCGCATCCAAGAATGAGAACGATTTGCGCAACGGACATTTTCTCTTTACTCTTGACTATCAGCCTGCGGGCTAAGTGTGTAATGGTCCAGAACAGAAATAATATCGTTAAGGCGCTGAACAAAGCCGACATGGAGTTGACCATTTTGGCTACATTGGATACGTCCGACAAATGGGAAAAAATGTTCCCAACCAGCATGAACAACGGTGCGCCGGGTGGGTGGCCTACCTGTAGCTTGTATGCCGAAGTGATAAACTCGCCGCAATCCCAGAAACTTGCGGTCGGTTCAATAGTCATTAAATAAACGGTAGCCGCTATTACAAAAACAATACCACCGAGAACGTTATCAGCTAATCTAAAATTCTTCATGCTGTTATACAATAAATATTTGGCCGCAAAGGTACAAAAAACGTTGAAAGCACAAAGATAAAAAACAAATAATTATTAATTATTAACTATTTTTCCCCCTTTTTTAGATACAATGCCTGCCTGAACAAGCAAGTTTTTAACTAACGTTACAGTTAGTGGAGGTCAAAGGTTTTGCCGCACCTGTTCAGCTATGCTGTTTAGTTCTGCGGTTGACAGCTTGAGTTTTTGTTTGCCGAAAAGCATATCCGATTCTTTGACTATCGGTATCAGGTGAATATGCGCATGTGGGACTTCAAGACCAACCACAGCGACGCCGACACGGACGCACGGGATGGCTTTTTGAATCGCTAATGCAATTTGTTTAGCAAAGACCATCAAGCGCCCTAAAACATCGTCGTGGATAGCAAAAATATAATCTATTTCTGCTTTTGGTATCACGAGGGTGTGACCTTTTGCGACCGGATTGATATCTAAGAATGCAAAAAACTCCTCATTTTCTGCGATTTTGAAGCAGGGAATCTCACCCGCAACGATTTTACTAAAGATAGAAGACATAAGAAAAGAATTATGAATTGAGAATTATGAATTGAGAATATTCCTGAAAATCAAGGTCAAGAATTAGGGAATTTCAATTTTATTACATGCCATACGCTGTGAAACTCTGTGCCCTCTGTGCTGAGGTTTTCTACACCCCCAGTGAGATATCGAGGATTTCGAGGCTCATAGTGCCGGAAGGCACTTTTATATCGACCGTATCGCCCACTTTTTTGCCCATGAGGCCTTTTGCAATAGGTGTGTTTACGGCAATTTTGTTTTGTTTCAGATTAGCTTCTGCATCTGCTACAATCGTATAGGTCATAATCATTTTTGTTTTTGTGTTTTTTAATTTGACCTTGTTCATGATTTGAACGACATCTGTTTTCAATTGCGATCCGTCGATGAGACGGGCATTTGAAAGCATGCCTTTCAGATTTACGATTTTTGCTTCGAGAAGCCCTTGGGCTTCGCGCGCAGCATCGTATTCCGCATTTTCAGATAAGTCGCCCTTGTCTCTTGCTTCCGCTATTTGGGCGGAGATGGCAGGGCGTCTTACTGATTCCAAAAAATTTATTTCGGCTACTAATTTGTTGTAGCCTTCTTCTGTCATGTACGTAACAGCCATTATTATATTCCTCCTGTTTATTTAAACAAAAAAAGAATCCCGGCCAACAATCGATAACCGGAACCCTAAATTTCTTGATTTGCGCACAAAGGTACGATTACTTCATATACTATCCAAATTTAATGATATGCTTTACAACACATATTTACAAAACAGCCTGAATATCTGCCTCTAAGGTCTCGACCGATTCAATCCGTTTAACTAAATTTCCTTTTTTATCTATCAAAAACAGCGCCGGTAGTTGGCGGACATTGTAGGTGGCTGCGATGCTCGAATAGACGGTTTGCGGGTCGTGTACTGTGACCCATGGCAAATAGTAGGCGGCATTTTTCCAGAAATGAACGTCGTTGTCTAACGAGACATGGTAAATATCGAAGCCCATCTCATTAAATTTGCGATATAGCTTGCGCAGTTCGTTGTTGAAATTCGGCCCCCATTCCGTTTGAAAGGCGGAGAAAACGACTAAAACGGCTTTTCCTTTAGCTATGTCACTTAGCTTGATGCTTTTATCAAGCACATCTGGGAGTGTGATGTCAATATAACTCACCTCAACTGCGTCCGGCAGATTTAATGTTCTTTGTCTTTCGCTTCGTACTATCTTGAGGGATTGGAGCGCCAGGTTCTCTAATTGTTTTGAGCGTGGATTTTCGGGGTAGTATGTTAAGTAGCTTGTCGCTACAGCCGCAAACGCTTTTGAATCGGCGCTGTCATACAAATCGAAAAATAGCAGTCCATCGCTCTGCTGAAAGAGCGCAAAATAGGAGACGGGCGACAGCGGAGCGCCATAGATATATTTTTTTGCAACATTTTTGTACGATTCAACGACCTTTAAAACGCTTTCGCGGTAGGTTGAATCAGGTATTAAATTCATGCCGAAGCTGTCACGTAATCGTTTAAGCTCCTGGTTAGCGTCTAATCGCGCAAGCGTTATTTCCTTCATGGCTTTGCTGTTTTCCGAGCCTTCGACCTTATACGAAGTGTCAAAGTTATTTACATCGGCAGTGAATGTGATCGTCTCGGTCGAATCGACAGAGAAATGAATGATTTGATTATTTAATTTCAGCCGAAAGAAATCGGGGTACTCAGGACGCGGCTGTTTAAATATGAATTTACAATCGGGTTTGAGCTTGACGGAATCGAGGGTCGTTACGGTTGATAATCCCGTATTTTCGAGGTACAATATTTGCCCTGCTGCACCGGCAATAACTCCTTTTACAACGAATGAATCCGTCTTTTTACACCCGCAAATCATTGAAAAAATGATGCAAAGCGCAAGATATTTATAAGAGTTAGAATGGTTGATCATAACAAAAGAGACTATTTTAGCCCGCAAAGGTACAAAAAAAAAGCAAGCTCTTTGTATTTCTCTCAATTTTCGCTATATTTTGTCAGAAACAGAAGTAATTACTCAGGGTGTATAAAAGTCCGAAGGACTTGTATATGAATAACCCCGTGCAAACGAAGTGCAGCTCGGGGTGAAAGTGGCATCAGTTCCCTCTCAGGGTGTATAAAAGTCCGAAGGACTTG
>Ga0209628_10001251_pt1 | contig 16209 bp, 11 predicted proteins | sample TergutCu122P4_FD_187285 | JGI IMG/M metagenome (GOLD analysis project Ga0209628, IMG submission 187285) | Cubitermes ugandensis P4 segment gut microbial communities from Kakamega Forest, Kenya - Cu122 P4 (SPAdes) (version 2) | ecosystem: Host-associated > Arthropoda: Insects > Digestive system...
CCAGCCTGCCAGTGAGTTCGTAGGCATCCTACCTGCGCAGAGCGGAGACTCCATTCCGCAACCTTCGCGCAGGCTGGAAGCCTGCGTTCCCAGGGACTTTGCAATCCTCCTGCCCCGGTGGAAACGTTTAAATCGCTTACTACGTGCGCGGCTCTGATTTGTGCGCGGCTCTGATGGGGTTTACGGTTGGTCTCCCTCTTGGTTGTTTGCGGTTGTTCGAGTAGAATTGTGCCGTGTTTCCTCACTCTTTTACTCACAGCCCAATGGAACAGTCTCTCAGTTCACCCGCCGGACGGACCGCGATGCCGGAACAAGACCCCAAAGTCCGTGCCCGAAATTTTCTCGAAGTCCCCCTCGGTTACACGCCGGAGCTTGCCCGGCAGGAAGCGGCCCGTTGTCTGGTCTGCAAAAAACCGGCCTGCGTTTTCGGTTGTCCGGTCAGCGTTGATATTCCGGCGTTTTTGCAGCTGATTGTCCAGGGCGAGTTCGCCGCCGCCGCTCGCAAAATCAAGGAAACCAATGCACTCCCCGCCGTTTGCGGCCGCGTCTGTCCCCAGGAATCGCAGTGCGAATTGCGATGTATCCTCGGCAAAAAATCCGAACCGGTCGCCATCGGTCGCTGCGAACGGTTCGTCGCCGACTATGAACGGACAAACAACCTCGTCGAAATACCGCCGATTTCACCGAAAAACGGGAAAAAAATCGCCGTTGTCGGGGCCGGGCCCGCCGGATTGACCGTTGCCGGAGATATGATCCTGCTCGGTTACGACGTAACGATTTACGAAGCGTTCCACAAGCCGGGCGGAGTGCTTATGTACGGAATTCCTGAGTTCCGACTCCCCAAGGAAATCGTCGAAGCGGAAATCGAATACGTCCGTCAGCTCGGCGTAAAAATTGAACTGAACCAAGTGATCGGCAAAACGTACACCGTCGACGAGCTACTTGACCGGAAAGGGTTTGACGCCGTATTTATCGGCGTCGGGGCGGGACTGCCGATGTTTCTCGGAATCCCAGGCGAAGATTTCAACGGAATCTATTCCGCCAACGAGTACCTGACACGGAGCAACCTGATGAAAGCGTACAAATTTCCGGAGTGTGACACGCCGGTTGTGCGTGGCAGACACGTTTGCGTGATCGGCGGCGGCAACGTTGCAATGGATTCCGCACGAACGGCCATGCGGCTTGGAGCAGAAACCGTCAAGATCGTTTACCGTCGCGGTCGGGCGGAACTCCCGGCAAGGGCCGAAGAGATTCATCATGCGGAAGAGGAAGGAATCGAGTTTCTTTTCCTCACGAATCCGAAAGAGTATCTCGGCGACGCCCAAGGCCAGGTTTGCGGTATGAAATGCGTCCAAATGGAACTCGGCGAACCGGATTCCTCCGGACGGCGGCGGCCAATCGTCAAACCGGATTCCGAGTTCGAGTTGGCAACCGACTGCGTGATCGTTGCGGCGGGTGCTTTGGCGAATCCGGTCTTGACGAAAAACACGGAAAACCTGCATCTGAATCCCTGGGGATACATTGAAGTGGACAACAAGAGCCGAACGAACAAACCGCGAGTTTGGTCCGGAGGTGATATTGTTACCGGAAGCGCAACGGTTATTCTCGCTATGGGGGCCGGACGTGCCGCCGCAAAAGACATACACGAATTTCTGTCGATTCCCGGCAAATGGTAGCCCGGGTGCCGCAACCTGTTTCCTGTGCCCTTACTTTTTTCGGGGGCTGAAAAACGTTTAAAACCTTAACAATGAACCGATCTGATTGGGCAATTGGGCTGCTTTTTTTCCTGTTACTTTTTTCGGGATTATCAGAAAATGCGGCGGCGAAAGCCCCTTCGCAGTACATTTTGGTCAATCTTCACCGGCACGAACTGACCCGGGAAGTTCTTCTGGACATCAAACAAAAAATTTCCGGTACGAAAAACGACGACATTCAAATCGGGGTCAGCGCAATTTATTCGTATCTCCAGATTCCCAAAGACGATACGGTCGCCGAGCAGCGGTTTCTGGAGCAACTCAAGAACGAGCTTGCGTTGCTTCAAGAGTTCGAGCTGCCGGTTCTCGTCCAATTGGACGGCGAACAATGGTGGGGTGCCCGGAGCGACCTTTGGAACTGGTGGGACCCTGCCAAACCGGGTTACGATCCCAAAAACGCGGAAAATGTCGAATGGACGGATTGGGGGCCGCAACACGCCATCAAAATCGCGTGGAGAAACTGGGGCCGCCAACTCCGTGTTTTGCCGCCGCCGAACCTGATGAGTCCGGCCTACGTCGCCGCCTGGGAAGAAAAAATGGAGAAAATTGTTCCCGTGATTCTCGAATGGGAAAAATCGCTGCCCGACGAGCAAAAACACCTTTTCGTGGGAATCAAAGTCGGCTGGGAATCCTCGGTCGGCGTGAACGCCTGGTATTATCCCGACGGGAACGATCTGCTCGACAAACCGAACACGGAGGACCCGCAAACGGGTCTTAACGGAAAACGGGTGCCGGATCGGGGTGTGCAGACAATCGGTTACGCCGCCGTCAAAACCGCCGGAATTCGGGATCACGGGCCGATTACCGAAGCGGATTTGGCGGAAATTGCGAGACGGCACCTTGAAAGTCTCTCAAAAAAAGCGGCGGAATTGGGGGTTCCGCGAGAACGGCTTTTTACACATGGAGCTGCATGGAAGGAAGAGGAGTTGCTCTACAATGCAGCGGTCAACCAGTACAGTTGTCCGGGTTGGAGTTTTTACGATTATGCCCCTGATCCACGTCAAGACAAAGGGGTTCAACGTGCGTTGGAAACGTCGGACGCTCCTTATTGGGCCGTAACGGAATGGTTGTTGTTCCATGACGATCAGGCCAAATGGACCTCTTCGCTGACAAACGCATTATCACCGAAGCGGGTGCGTTACATTTGTATTTTCAACTGGAACAGCATCAAAAACAGTAACACAATTCACGAAGCAATCAAAAATGTTTGCACAGTCCGTCGACAAGTTTGTGTTTTGAAGGTAGCCCTTTGAAGGTGTGAATTTCCTGCTGTAAGGCCCAGAATTACCTCGCGCGGAGCCGAAAACGGAATTTTCGAGTCCAAAGAAAAAGGCTTGTAAACACTGGATTTACAAGCCTTTGCGGAAATTTGCGATTTGGTGCATGATGCACGAAATCAATCATTAGTGGCGGGGACAGGATTCGAACCTGTGGCCTCGAGGTTATGAGCCTCGCGAGCTACCGGACTGCTCTACCCCGCGATCTTTTCTCCTGCTTGCGTCAAAACAGTATGCACAACCCTCCCAACCCAAGCCGAACATCCGATTCTAGCCTAACTCGCCCATTTGTCGAGGGGGAGCGTCATTTCCCAAGCCGCTATTGTATACGCCGAAGATTACCCATTACACATGCGCAGACACTCCCTTGCCGTTTGGATTCATTCGCAGGAAAATCTCGACTATTTACAGGTTCTCGTTTTAGGACATCCACTGGGCGGCCTCTTTATAGTCGGAATCCGGAGTAATGTATTCCGTGTTGATCTCTCCCACTTTCATAATACAAACCTCCTTCGACCTCATTCCACCAACTATTTTGAGTAAATCAAATACCTCTCACGACGTTTGAGGAAATCCTGGAGCTGAGTGTTCCAAAAAACAGCAGTATTTTCCGCAGATTTGCCGGTTTCGAGCATTTCCAGAACTTCGCAGTGCAACAGGAGTCTGTTGAGATTCTCACACTCCCATTGGTCGCCGTAATCTTTGATTAAAATTTCCACGAGTGTCAAACCAAACAGGACCGAATCGAACGTTTCCCGATTTTCGACGCAAATTTTGACTCCGTTGCAAAGTTCGTTCGCGTATTGCCGAACCGGCGGCGTGAACTGCGTCGGCTCGAACCGGACCCCGGCAAGTTGTTTCGCATTTAACGCGGCGGCCAGTTTTTCGCCGTCAATCCAGGAAGCACCGACGATTTCAAACGGGATGTCCGTCCCGCGACCGACCGAAAGGTTCGTAAATTCAATCAAACACAAACCGGGATAATTCACGGCTCCATTGACCGTTTTCATGTTCGGCGACGGGTTGATCCATGGAATTTGCGTTTCCTCGAAATACGCTTTTCGCTCCCAACCTTCCGCCGGAACGACGGTCAAATCCAGGTTGAGCGATTGTTCGTCGTTGAACAGGAGCGCAAGTTCGCCGAGCGTCATCCCATGCCGAATCGCAATGGGATGGAACGCGATGAACGATTCACTTCCGGGGTCAGGCTGTCCGCCCTCGACCTGGACGCCGCCAATCGGATTCGGACGGTCCAGCACAACGAAAGCAATTCCGTTCTCCGCCGCCGCTTGCATCGCCATCCCCATCGTCGAGGTGTACGTGTAAAACCGTGCGCCGATGTCTGTAATATCGAACACTAGGGTATCAATTCCTTTAAGCATTTTCGGCGTTGGACGGCGTGTTTCGCCATAAAGACTGTAAACGGTCAAACCGGTTGCCGGGTCGATTTCGTCTTTGAGACCGCTTACGTCCGCCGTACCGGCAAACCCATGTTCCGGACTAAACAGGCAAACAAACTCGACCCCTTCGGCGTTTTTGAGTAACATCGGCGTTGAGGTTCCATCCGCAGCGAGGCCGGTGTGGTTGGAGATCAGGCCAACCTTCTTTCCCTTGAGAATCGCAAAGTTGTCCCGTCTAAGCACGTCGATTCCGGTGAGAACCTTGTCGAGTTTCCCCTTGTTCTTCATCTCGAGAACTTTTGCCGTCTTGTTTTTCGGCGGTTCTTTCGACCGGTCAATCGAATCGACGGCGATGGTCCCGATTTTGCCTATGAGCGGATTGACGCTTCCAGTTCCGTCCGGATGAACGCGGTTGCTCAAAAAGATCACGAACAGGTCGTGTCCCGGGTCAATCCAGAGACCGGTCCCGGTAAAACCGCCGTGTCCGAACGCTTGCGGCGACATGTTCCAGCCGCGATTGCTCGAAAAACTGCTCCGTTTGTCCCAACCGAGACCACGCATTCCGGTCGGATCCGATTCTGGAACCGGTTCACCGGCGGTCATTTTTCGGACGGTTGCTTCGCGGAGAATCCGTTTGTTCGCAAGGTCCGACTGTCCGAACTGGAGCATCATATCGGCGTACACGGCCAAATCGCGGGCGGTGGAGAACAGCCCGGCGTGTCCGGCGACTCCATCCATTTTGTACGCACGCGGATCGTGAACTTCCCCCTGCATCCAGCGTCCTTCCCGTTGTTGCGTCGTTGCAGCCCGTTTTCTCAGGGCATCGTTTGGCAAGTACATCGTTTCGTCCATTCCGAGTGGGCCGAAAATGAATTCGTGCGAAAATTGATTCACGTCTTTTCCGCCTATCCGTCGGACGAGTTCGCCGAGAATCTGGAAACCGATGTCGGAATACACGAATTTTTGGCCCGGCGGCGAGGTGGGATCAATTTTTACGAACCGTTCAATCGCTTTCTCGGCCCCGTCGTTGTATTCGTCGAGGTGGTTGTCCGGAATTAAACCGGCGGTATGGACAAGCAGTTGCCGAACGGTTACGTTTTCCTTGCCGTTTTCCGCGAAGTCGGGTAAATACCTGGCCACTTTTTCGTCAATATCGATCTTGCCCTGATCGACAAGCACCATGATACTCGTTGCGGTTGCGACCGGTTTGGTTACGGATGCGAGGTCGAACACGGTTTCCACGTCCATCGGAACGACGCTTGGCTCAACTTGTTTGTTGCCGTACGCTTTGAGGAATGCGAGTTTGCCTTGACGACCAATCGCAACGACGCAACCGGGCATCTGTTTGTTGGCAATTGCTTTTTCCACTTCGCCGTCGATAAACGCCAGAATTTCCGGGCGAAGTCCGGCGTCTTTCGCCGCCACCTCCGGAAGCCGCGTTGCGGAATGAGAAGCGGAACAAAGCAGAATTTCGACCAAAAACAGGAGAAAAACAGCAAATTTTTTCATATACACACGAAGGGCAAAAATACTTCCAACAGATGAATTCGTAATTCGTAATTCATAATTTACCGATCTGTCGAACAATCCAGGCAATTGTACACGCGCCGAGGACGAAAACCACGAGAAAAGCGATGAGCGGGCTCCATTGTACGGAAATCGGTAAAAGCTCGACTTGCAGGAATCGACCGACCTCGGCGTTCTGGATCAATTGCCGCGTTATGACGAAACTTCCCAGGAGTCCAACTTCGCCGAGAACCAGACCGGAAAGAAACAGAGGTCGGGAAATACGATTTGACCGTCCCAGAAACGCCACCAGAAAGAACGGGAGAAAAATGACGGTTGCCGGGAAAAGATACCACGGAAATTGGTAGAGAAACGTCATCCCTCCGTTCCAGTTGCCGTCCAGGAACCAAAAATAATATCCAAACGTACTAACCGAAACAATCAGGCCGATCCACGAAATCCTCGCCGCATAAGAAATCGTCCATTTTCGGTAGGCGTCTTCTTTCTCGCCGGTCCCTTTGAGAAAAAGGTGCGAATCAAGCACGGCCCAAAAACCGGTCGTCAGCAACGCAAGACCGAACATACCGCCCAACCGGAGCCAAAGTTCCCTGTTTCCGAAGTGATTTCCGAGACCGGTAACGGCCCCGCCGATCTGCGTTTGCTCCCAAATAGTGTCCCAAACTGCCGGTCGGCCCATCAGGACCAAAGCGTGGGCGATGAGAACACCGATTACGGCGAGACAAACCCAAGCCCCCAATCCGACCAAAACCGTCCGGAATTTGCCGGGCTTGACGTTGTTTTCCGGTGCCGCCGGGTTTTGTTTTCCGTCTTTCTTCACGTTTTCTCCGTCAATGGCGGCGAAATATTTTTTGATCGAAAAAGAGCAAAGATAGACACCGTAATACGCCAGCAGGAATAATGGGATAATCGCCAGCCAAAACCACGCCGTCAAAATTGTTGCCGTGTAAAATGATTTGTAGTACGTCGTTTGAAGAAACAGGAGCGGAACAATGGCGAAATTGACGCCGAGAGCGAGAAAAACCGGCATTTGTCCGAACATGCGTCGGGAATACCGCTTCGCTTGCGGACCGCCGAACAGCAGAGCGAGAATCGCAAGCGGCAGCCCGGCAAACCAGAGGTGCATCGGAATCAGGTGCAAAAAGAAGCCGATCCCCTTAAAAAGTTCAACAAACCAAAACGGGGCCGGAATTCCGGGAAATGTCGTGGAGTCCATTATATCAAGTGAAAAATAATCGGGGAACGCCAGCATCCTGCCTGCCTCATTGCAGGCAGGATACCCGCGACCCCCGGAGGAATTTTACCGTTTTTTCCGATTATGGCAACAGTTTCTTTGGCGATTTTTCCGAAAATAGGGGATAACATGTCTAAGGTTTTCCTCCGCACATTACGCAAATGAACTTCACTTATTACCTGCCGATTGATTCGCTTCGGTGCACGGTCTTCGTGCGAGCGGTCTCGGTCTTGTTTCTAAGCGTCTTCTGTTGCAATGCGGTTTGGGCGCAATCCTGGGCGGACAATCTGTTTACGATCAAAAGCCACGATTTCGGGAACGTACCGCTTTTGTCCGATACGCAATACAGTTTCGTTTTTCACAACACGACGAAGCAGGATATTCACATCACCTCCGTTACTTCCTCTTGCACTTGCACGGACGCATCGGCTCCCGTGAAAACGATCAAAAGCGGCGAAAAAGGGGAAATCATTGCCAAAATCAATACCAGCGGACAGCGAACCAAGAAGCAGGGCGCAACGATCACGGTCGCCTTTGACAAACCGAGTATCGCTTACGTCCAGTTGGAAGTTTCCGTTTATATCCGTCCGGACATTGTGCTCAATCCGGGTTCCGTCGACTTTGGAGCGGTTCGGGAAGGGCAAAAGACAGTAAAAACCGTACAGCTTCAGTACGCCGGGAGTCCCAACTGGAGATTGGTTCGAATCGATCGCGCCAATAAAAACCCTTACATCCATGCCACTGCCACTTTGCAGGAAAATTCCGGAAGCGGCCGGGAGATTACCTACAAGATTGAGGTAACGCTGAGCGATAAGGCTCCGGCGGGATACGTTCGGGAAATTCTTCGTTTTGTCACCAACGATCAAAATTCCATCGCCATCGAACTACCGATCAGCGGATTTATTATGGACGCGCTTGTTGCCAAGCCGTCGCCGTTTCAATTCGGTTCCATCGCACCGGGCGAAACGGTAACGAAATACCTCGTTTTGCGTGCGTCGCAACCGTTTCGAATCAAAAGCGTCAAGTGTCCCGAGGATCGAAGGTTTGTTTTTTCGCCGTCCGACCAATCCAGTAGCGTTCATATCATTGCCGTAACACTGACCTCCCAGCAGGAGAATGCGGAAAACGTCGCAAGAACCATTCACGTTGAAACGACGTTGGAAGACCAGGGAAGGCTGAAAATTCCGGTCTACACCAATTTCCTTTCGACGGAGGACGTCAACTTTAACGAGTATTATGCGCCGCAGTGGAAATCGTTGATTGCCTCACGAAACGCCGAACGTATCAAACCACGTCCGTTGCCGACGCGAGCCGAAGAATGGGACGATTTGCCGGTCGATGCAAAAATGCTCGACAAAATCACTTCCGAGGGAATATCGAACGAAATTCCCGAAGAGGAAGAAACAGAGGAATCATCTTTGGACCTCTCCTGGGAAATTCCGGTGGAGTCATTCGAGACGGATTCAACGACTGATTTTCCGGAATACCCGCCGCCGAAAAAAATTGACGCTCTTGACGCCCAAGGCTGGGTGCCGCTTTCGGAAAGCCGTGAAATGACGGAGAGCAAGCCCGTTTCCGGGATGAACAATGAAAACGGCTGGCAACCGAGTGTCGCGTCAAGCACACCTTTGCAACGAAGCCGTCCTTCCGTGAATTCCATGCAGATGCAGTCTGCCTCGACGGGCAAAGTCCGTTTCGGTACTCCGCAAAAATCGCCGGTTTCGGAAGAATCGACTTCTCTTGCCAACGAAGTCGGTCAGGAAATGGACAGCGTTCCGAAAAAGATCGTTGCCAAACCGCTTCCTGCTAAAAACGCCTCGGAATCGAGATGAGTGGAGTCCTCCCAGTACGACAGCCCGACGTAAAAGTCTTTCTCTGCGCGGGCCGTTGCTTCGAGCGGGTTCTTTGGGGGTTGCGCCTCGCAGGGCGAGGCGGCTAAACGATTCATCAAATAGATGCCCGAACCTGTACGAAAAACGCTTCGACCGACATTCCGTAGGTTTGGAGTTGCTGTTTGAGATCATCGACGTTTTCCAGCAACACGGATTTGGCCGATTCGGTTTCCGTTTCCAGTTCAATCTCCATCGCTTTGTTTTTTGTGCGAATTTTCACGAAAACGCTGCCGAGCGATTCCGGATGCAGCCGGATACGAATCGTTCCTCCGCGATTCGCTGCATAAAGACAAGCGTTTGCGACCCGTTGGACCAAGCGAATCCGCTCCATCTGGTCGAGCATCGGACGGTCTTCGTGAGTATTTTTCGTCGCCGGGCGATGCTGCGATTCGGCCTGTTGCAATTGTGCTTGAAGATCGTCCTTGCCGTTTTCCGCCGGTTCTTTTTTCCGGCCTCTCGATCCGAGAGCGGCGTCAAGATCGGCAAGGAATTCCGGCGACAGTTTTGACGGTTTCTGTTCCAGCGGAATCGAATCCAGTTTCATTCCTTTTTCGGAATACTCCCCTTTCTCTTTGAGCCATGCCGAATCTCTTTTGACACCACTGTTACCGGGGATCGGTTGTTTGAGTGTCGCCGCGAGTCTGCCGGAAACGTCGGAAAACGCCGCAAGCATCTGCATTTGCTTTCCGGTCTCAACGGAATCTGTTTTCGCCGCTTCCGCAACTTTTCCGGTTTTCACCTCTTTTTCGCCTGAATTCGTTTGTTCCTCCCCTTTGAGCCGGTACTCCCCGCGATTCTGTACGAAAAACTCGTTGACCGTTGCGTCTTCTTGCGATTCCTGCGATTCTTGCGGTTTTTGATCTGTCGGAAGAACAACGGTTTTAGCTTCCGTTGCGTCTGTCGGCGTAAAATGTTTCGAATCCACCGCCGCTTGTCGTGCAATTCCAAGCATGTTTGACGGTTCGATTATGCCAAAGGAAGCGTCCTCGGCCTGGATTTGCGGCGGTTCCAACCGTTCCTGCGAATCCCGATGTTGCTGATCCAACCGAAGGTCGAATTTTGCGTTCCGTTCTTTACGGTCAAGTTCCGCCCGTCGCAAAGCTCTTCGGTCGTCGATTGCGTCGAGCCGAGCACGTCGGTCCTGCGTTTGCCGGGAGTCGGCGATCATCTGAAGCCGCGTGTGTTGGAGTTCGTTTTTGCGTTTCTCCAAGTTGCGTTGAACCTGCTCGGCCAATTCCCGCTTTTCCCGCCGCTTCGCTTCGTTCGATTGCGACGTTTGTTGCCGCATCTGCTCAAGAAACAGATCAACCTGGGCACCCGACAAGGTCGTCGAGCCGCCGGTCGGCGAAACAGACGTGGTTAGTGAAGGAAATTGCATGGAAAATCTTGAACCAGGATTTTCATAAGATTTATAAAATTACCAAGATCATTTTTAATCTTGCTTATCTTGAAAATCTTAATAAAATCGTGGTTCCGATATTTTTTATTTTAACAATTCGTCTTTTGCCTCTTTTGCAAATCGGGTTTCCGGTTCGCCGTCGCCGATGCGGCGTAAAATGTCGGCAAGTTTATCGACTTCTTCGTCCGCTCTCATGGCGTTGAGCAGTTTCTTTCGCGGCCCTTCTTCCATTGCGTTGAAAATTTCGACGACACGGTCTTCCTGCTTGTCGTCGATCATTTTCAAAATCTGTTTTTTGGCGTTCTCGTCTTTGAGGAGCGACATGTTGGCCACCAACTCGATAAAACCGGCACTTTTTCTCTCTTTTTCCAGATCGGCAAGCCGCTTTTCGAAATTGCGGCTTATTTCGAGGAGCTGCCGTTTTTGGTCGTTGACCTGTTGAATTTGGCCCAAAATGAAGTCTTCCAGCACGCCGCTCCGGGCTTGATCCCTATCCCCCTGGAGCAGACGATTGGCCCGTTCCTGGAGAACCGCGTCGTAGGTCATCCGTTGAATCGCGTCGATTTGTTCCTTTCGCGTTTCCTCCTGCATTTTGTAGAGATCGTATCCCTGTGCCGTAGCGACGATTTGGCTGAGCCGATCGCGGTCAATTTTCCACGCAAAGGTAAAATACACAAACAGGAGGGTTTGGGCAAAAAACATGCTTGCCGCAAAATAGAGAATCCCTATTCCCAGAAAATTGAATAATCGATTGCGCATGATAATTTCTCCGTTAATGTGCGACGATCCCGGATTCTACGAACATTTCCGCAATCGTACAAGAGCATTTTTCAGGCGTCCGGCCGGAAATGAAGTAACGAAATTCCAATAGTGAACGGCACTGGAGATTTGATGTGCTACAGTCTTTTTTGCTCGCGTGCCGCGATGGATTCAAGGGCGATCTGCATTTGAAGAAGAAGCTGACCCGGACTTTTTTTGGCCGTCAGCCGTTGCAGCAGAATTCCCTGTTGGTTCACGAATTGAACCGTCGGTGTTCCTTTCACGTCGTATTCTTCGCATATTTTCCGTTGGCGGCTTTCGTCAATTTTTACACAAACGAATTGCTCGGAAAGTTTTGCGACATTTTCATCGCAAAATGTTTCCTGTAGCATTTGTTGACTGAAAACGCAGTTTGGCGAATAGAAAAACAGGATCATCGGCTTCTTTTCCTGTGCCGCGAGACTTCGTGCTTCGTTGAGATCGTCGTAAAACAGAATACCGACCTGGTTTTCCGCAGCGGACACACTGCCCGGTTCTTCGCTTGCCGATTGGGGCGGTTCGACCGCCGTTCCGAACGTTTGAATACATCCGGGCAATACGCAAAGGCCGAGAATCAAGAGGAGAAAGGTGAAGTATCGACGGTGGTTCATATTGATCTGGGGGAGACAGAAAGGAGTTATAAACTCCCACCGCCTTTATCGCCCACCATTTGATTCAAACTTGAAGGAAAAGCGTTTTTTAAACCGGTTTAGAACAACCGTGGGGAGATAATACGAAATTTTTCGTTTTGAGGAAACAGCAATTTTTCGGCAAAATGGCCCCAATCTTTTCAAAATTTTCCCAAACCGGGCCGGTCGCTAGAAGTAGGCGATGAATGGCAGCCGGGAGCGCAACGGAGTGAAGCGACCGGACCGAATCGCGGGGAAATCCGGTCACTGCGCTGCGCTCCGTTCCTGGCTACCATTATTATTGGCGAACTTGTTATCGGCCTGCAAAACCTCGCCGCTTGCTTTTTTCGGAAAATGGGCCAAAATAGGGAGCGGAGGTACAACTATGTCAAGATTTATCAACCCGTACACGGATTTTGGTTTCAAGCGTCTCTTCGGCGAAGAGGCGAACAAAGACCTTTTGATCGACTTTTTGAACGCGCTCTTGCCGGAATACCATCGGATCAAGACACTGGACTTTCGCAACGTCGAACAGCTCGGTGTCGTCGCCGCTGACCGCAAAGCGGTTTACGATCTTTACTGTACTGCGGAAAACGGCGAGCATTTTATTGTGGAAATGCAGAAAGCGAAGCAGAATTGGTTCAAAGACCGGGCGATTTTTTGTTCGTCATTCCCGATTCGGGACCAGGCTCCGAAAGGACTTGTCGATGGCGAAGATTGGAATTATGAACTCAAACCGGTTTATTTGGTCGCTATTCTCGGTTTCGAATACGACAAAGAAGAGGAGCGTCGTAAACTTAAACGGACCGTGACACTCAGGGATCAGGACGGCGATATGTTTTACGACAAGTTGAATTTCATTTTTCTCCAAATGCCGCTTTTCACCAAGACGGAATCGGAACTGAAAACACATGAGGACAAGTGGTGTTACTTCTTGAAAAATTTGCCGGGCTTTGAAAAAATTCCGTCGATTCTTCGTGAACCGGTTTTCGAACGGGCCTTTGAAACTGCGGAGATAGCCGCGATGAACAAGGACGAAATTTTTCAATACGAAATGAGTCTCAAGGCTCATCGTGATTATTACGCTGTCATGGAAACGGCGATCTCTGAAGGCCTGGCCAAAGGTCGGGCCGAAGGTCGGGCCGAAGGTCGGGCCGAAGGTCGGGCCGAAGGTCGGGTCGAAGGTCGGGTCGAGGAAAAAATCGAGATCGCCAGAAACTTGAAAAAGAAGGGGTTGGATATAACTCTGATTGCTGAAACAACCGGCCTGTCGCCGAAAGAAATCAAACGACTGAAATAACCCATGATGTCCGAACACCTCCAGCACAAAGTCAAAAATGTTTTTTCCTTTTTCCTTTTTCCAAGTATTATAACTTGTCATCGGGTGTCCCACGAACCCTTTCACTTGGCCCCTAAGTAGTACCCGGCAACCATAAACGGTTCTTATTCTTTTCCAAACGCCATCACCTCGACGAGGTGTCGTCCAATGTTGGCGGAATTGGAAGTCTGGGTGACACGAAGGTAGCGGATCGTCTGCGGTTCAAAGCGACATTCATATCCGTCAATCGTCGAACGCTGAAAATTGTCCCGCTTGTCGGCAAGCATGGTCCAGTTTTGTCCGTCGAGCGAACCTTCCACGGTGAACCCGTAATACCTTGCATCACCGTAAAAACAAACGACTACGGCACGGGCAACCTCCGTCGGCGTTTCCAGGTCAACCTGCCACCACGCTTTACCGTCGGCGTCGGCATTGCAGGCCCAATGCAAGTTGGGATTGTTTCGGACACCGTCATTGGCCAACGAGGGAGGAAATCCCGGCAGTTGAGCGGAACATGTTACCGGTTTCCCCGTTGTCAAACCGACCACAGGAGGATAATCTTCAGGATCATACGGAACCGGTTGTCCCATTTCTTGCAGAAATTGATGTAACTCCGTTTTGTCAGTCAACCCGGACTTGTACTTTTCCAAAAGGGCCTGTGAAATTCGTACCGTATTCCCTTCGGCAACGGTCGTAAAGCGATTGGTCTTGTGCGTCCATTCTCTCTGTTGCGCAAAAAGCATACGGTCTGTTTCAAGACGGTCGAAGGGTTCCCCGGTTTCCAACGCCAAGTCCAACTGTCGGTAAAAAGTTTGCCAACGCGGAAGAATATAATCCGAAAAAACGCCAGCCCACTGTCGGATGGAGTAATTGTCCAGCCCGGAATGATCCGGTCCCCAAAGCGTGATGAGCATTCTCGCGTTCCACTCGTAAAATTTCCTTTGCTCCGCCGTTTTTCCCCAAGCTTTGGCACGTTCCAGCCAGGGACCGAGCAGAAATTCCTCATGGGTTCCCAACAGGCGGTCCAGGTCGAGAATCAATCCCTCCATTCGCTCCGCGGCGGCTTTTAGCGCAAGGCGGTCTTTTTTCTGGAACGCATCAAGCATTTGCTGATAATAAAGCGACGACAAACTTGCCAGTGTTTCCCGTGAAATATTCACGAGATCGAAACGGTAAGTCTCCAAATCCTCCAACTCGTCGGACGCTTCCAGGAGTTTTTCCCAAGCGGGAACCAAATCGTACTCCAGCGGACGTGTTCCCAGAGAAAGGCCGGGCCGTTGCGTTAGTGGGAAGTCGGTGTGGCTCGGACGTTGGTAAACGCTCTGGTGAAGCAATTTCCACGCTTCTTGTGCCGAAGCGTTGTTTTGTCCGTAACGCCGCTCGACAAAACCGGCAATCCACTCCGATGTCTCCGGAATCGTTTCACGCCAAATCATGTCGGACTGAAATTCGTCGATGAGCGGATTGTAACCGAGTCCCTCCATGATATAGCCGATGCCGGAAAGTTTGCCGCTCTCTTTGCCGCGTTGCTTCATCGCTTTGTCCAGATCGCTCGCCATGTTGTCGATGGCACCATGAAGACTGACGGTGCCGCCGAAATTTTGGAGAATACACCAAACCCAGGGTTGTCCGCAAAACGCCTCGGTTTTGCTCCAGACAGGGCTTGTTTCGCAAAAAAGATCAAGCACAAGGAGTCTGTCTTGGGGAACGCTTCGTAAAAACGCTTCACGTTGGGGCTGTTGCCAAAATTGAGGTGCGAAAAAGAAAATCCAGCCTTGAAGCACCCAAATGGCGTCGGGGTCCGCACTTCGCATCGATTCGTAAATGGAAGCCCCCATTTTCTTGAGAAATTCGGGATCGTTGTTCGACGGCGGCATTTCGATAAAGGTGTCCGACGCATAAAGATTGTTGGTGCCATAAAGTTTCGTCTGTTCTTCCACAAAAATCCTGCCGAATTCGATAAAGTAGGGATCGACCGGATCGATGAACCAGGTGGACGGAAAGTTGCACCAGGGGGTCAGCTTCACCATCGAGATTCCCGGAACGACGGCTTGCAATTTCTCCGGCGCATGGCCGGTGAATCCCTGCAAAATCGGCGTCATACCAAGTTCACGTTCCCGTGCAAGGATTTTTTGCTGGAGTTCAACATGATCGTCAATCCATTCCTTGGGAAGTGGTCCGGCCCAGCCGTCAATGCACCCCATCCAACCGAAAGGGAGAAAGCCCGGTCCTACGAAAAATTCTTGGAGGTGTTCTTCGGAAAGACCGACCCGCTTGGCGACGTTCCGCCAGACCCCTTCCTGCCCGGTTACGGAAAGCGGAGCGTTGACACCATACAGGGCCATAAGGTCGATCATTCGCTCCCAGTCGTTCCAGTCCCAAAACGCAAGCGTATAACTGAAACAACAATAGTTGAAGCAATAGCGGTACTTGTGCGGCGAAACGATTCGCACTTTGTTCGCAATCACCGGGAGCGTGTCGGGAAGGTTGAGTTGCCGTGTTCGATACGTGATTTGGCAATGGCCGTAATGTTTCAGATACCAGTTGAGACCGGAAGCCATGGACACGCCGTTGTTACCGCGAATCACGAGAACGTCCTGGTCGCTTTGCAGTTCGAAAACGTCGAAACCGCCTTCTGAAGCAATTTCCTCAAAGCGAATTTTCCCGGCAAGTGTGGGCACGACTCGCTTGAGAAGATTTTCCGCCGAGGTAACGTAAGAGGTTCCGGTTTGTCCTGCGGCAAAATTTGCCGTAAATACGAGAAGCACACAAAGAAACAGCCGCGTTGTTTTTTTCATCGTTTGTTTTCGTTTGGAGGGTTTGAAGGGTTCGCTCCAAGTGTAGCCGGGGTATCGGGTCAATTCAAGGGCAAGCCACTCCCGAGTAGGAGGATTGCAAAGTCGCTTTTTTCCTGGGAACGCAGGCTTCCAGCCTGCCAGTGAGTTCGTAGGCATCCTACCTGCGCAGGGTGGAGACTCCATTCC
>Ga0209628_10001252_pt1 | contig 16202 bp, 1 predicted proteins | sample TergutCu122P4_FD_187285 | JGI IMG/M metagenome (GOLD analysis project Ga0209628, IMG submission 187285) | Cubitermes ugandensis P4 segment gut microbial communities from Kakamega Forest, Kenya - Cu122 P4 (SPAdes) (version 2) | ecosystem: Host-associated > Arthropoda: Insects > Digestive system >...
CCGAGCTTCATATCGCGCTAACGATTGATGGACCGCAGTATTTCTGCGACGGCGCTACGGTAGCCAATATCCAAACTAACTATACGAATGTGGTATGGTATAATGGCGCCGGCACTGAGTTGCTGCCAACCACACTTTTGAACAGCGGTAATTACTATGCAGCGCTGTCTGTAGGCGATGATTGCGAAAGCACGGTAAAAACAGCAGTAGAGATAGTTATTGACCCCGTGAAATACAATTATCCGGAAGAGAATCAACAGTTCTGTTATGCAGCCACTATTGCCGATTTGGCCGTAACGGGCTATGGCATCATCTGGTATTTAGAGCCTGAGTTAGAAACGGCGTTGGCAGTAACAGAGTTGTTGCAAGATGGCGTTACCTACTATGCCGCCAACACTTACGTTGATTGTCAAATTATTGGCAAAGCGGTAAAAGTATATTTGAATGGCAACATTTTACCGCCAACGGTAAGCACCCCACAAATATTCTGTGAAGGTGCAATGGTACTCGATTTGCAAGCAAACGGAAATCAAATTCATTGGTATGATGAAAATTTCATGCCTGTTGCAGATTTCGATTTATTGGTTGATGGTGCTACCTATTGGGCATCTCAAAGCAAAGGCGGTTGCGAAAGCGAGATGTCGTATGTATATGTGAAAATTACTTCTTATATTGGCGCACCCGAAATAGAATCTCCATTTGAGTTGTGCGAAAGCATGAAAGGCATTACTTTACAAGAGTTGCCATTAAATGGAATATCTGTAAATTGGTATAGCGATGCCGCAGGTCTTAATCCGGTTGCCCCAACTACTGAGTTGAATGAAAATGCAACCTATTATGCTAAGTTTGCAGCCGGAACTTGTGAAGGCGCAGAACTTGCAAAAGTAGAAATAGAATTTGTACCCGCTCTGAATGGCGTACCAAACATTGAAGGTCCGTTGTATTTCTGCGGAGACGCAACAATCTTTGATATAAATATTCCTAATGTTGCATGGTATTATAACATTGATGACACTGATGCTTTACCGGTAACACATGTTTTAGAAAACCATACCTATTTTGCAGCAGTTGCCTTGGGTCAAAATTGTGAAAGCGCAGAAAGAATTGCAGTAGAAATTGAAGTTGACCCGGTAGAATACGATTACTCGAAAGTTGATGATCATTTCTGTGCAGGTACCACTTTGGCAGAAGTAGCTGTAACAGGCTACGGTATAACATGGTATGCTGATGAAACTTTAACAGTAGAGCTACCATTAACTACTGTGTTAGAAGATGGTGAAACTTATTATGCTGCAAACACTTATAAAGATTGTGCAATCATCAATATAGCAATCACTACCTATATTTCCGGCGAAGTATTGGCACCAACAGTTACTTCTCGAGTTGAGTTGTGTGTTAATGATAATAAATTAACATTAGAAGCCCTACTCATCTATGTAACCACAGGAGCCAACCTCCAATGGTATGGCAGTCAGTATGGCTATGACATGTTGCCTATGAACACACCGATAGTAAGCGGAACAACTTACTGGATTTCTCAAGGATATGGCGTATGCGAAAGCGCACGTTCATATATTACCCCTGTTCTTAATGAATACTTTATAGTATCTGCTCCTGAAATTGATTCACCGATAGAATTGTGTGAAGATTTAGCAGGTGTTATTACGTTGGGCGAATTACCTGTTGGTAACTTGAACATAAACTGGTATGAAGATGCAAATGGTGAAACTTTATTACCTGCAAGCACAGTATTAACAAGCGCTGCTACTTATTATGCCAAGTTGGTAGTTGGTGAGTGTGAAAGTTCATCCGCCACAACTGTAGATGTAGTATTTATACCTGTTATAACAACCGTACCTAATATTGAGGGTCCGTTATATTTCTGTGCAGGCGCTACATTAAAAGATATTAACATTTCAAACGTTGTATGGTATTATAATATAACCGATGAAGCCGCTTTACCGGCAAGTCATCTATTAGAAACCCACACTTACTATGCTGCTTATGCTATCAATAATGATTGCAAAAGTAATGTAAGAGTAGCGGTAGATATTGAAATTGACCCAGTAATCTACGAATATCCCGAAATTGAAGAAAGTTTCTGTGCAGGTGCAACTTTGGCAGATATTGTAGTTACCGGTTATGCAACCACCTGGTATGCCGATGAAGAATTGACCATTATCTTACCGTTAACCACAGTATTGGTTAATAATACTAAATATTATGCTGCATGCACCTTTGGAGAATGTTCCATTGCTTCAATGGCTATAACCACATTTGTTTACGATGCAGTACAAGCCCCAACAGTTTCTTCTCCTGTTGAATTATGTGTAATTGAAAATAAATTAACATTAGAAGACCTGCTTACTTATGTTATCACCGGAACAGAATTGCAATGGTATGGAAGTCAATACGGTAATGATCCATTACCAATGAATACGCCGTTAGTAAGTGGAAACACTTATTGGATCGCACAAGGATGTGGTAAATGTGAAAGCGAACGTTCTTACATCGTTGTTATCCTTAATGAAAATATGGATATACCTGCTCCTGAAATTACTGCACCCATTGAATTGTGTGACGACTTGGCAGGTGTTATTACATTAGGTGAATTACCTGTTGGCTATTTGAAAATTAACTGGTATGAAGATGAAAACGGTGAGTATCCATTGCTATCAAATGAAGTAATTATTGGAGATGCAACATATTATGCTGCTTTAGTGGTTGGTGAATGTCAAAGCTCATCTCTAACACCGGTAGAAGTAGTATTTGTACCTGTTCTTGAAACAGAACCCAACATTGAAGGTCCGTTGTACTACTGTGCAGGCGCGATGATAAAAGATATTGCTATTCCTAATGTGGTTTGGTATTACGAACAAACCGATGTAACAGCATTACCGGAAGGTCATCTGTTAGAATCTCATACTTACTATGCTGCTTATGCTATCAATGATGATTGTGAAAGCATTGTAAGAGTACCGGTTATCATTGAAGTTACCTCCCACGGACCTGAATATTCAGCAACACAAGTAGATTTCTGCGATGGGTTTACTTTGGGATATATACAAATAACAGGTTATGGTGTAAAATGGTTTGCAGACGAAACATTAGAAAATGAGTTACCATTGAGCACAATGTTAGTTGATGGCAAAATCTACTGGGCAGCAAGCACCTTTGGCGATTGTAAACTGAAAATATTGGCGGTAGCAGCTAATATGATGGTAACAAATATTCCAATTGTTGAGGCAACTAATAATGGAGTTATTTGTGAATATGCTAATGTAATGTTGTATATAACCAATACAGAAACTTACATTAAACCTGCTTATCAATGGTATAAAGACGGAGTTGCTATTGCTGGTGCAACAGATTCTTATTATGTAACAACTATTGCCGGTGAGTACTATGTTGAAGTTACCGACCTATGCGTGGTTACCTCTCTCACAGTAGATGTTACAGTAGGCGGAGATAACTTTGTATATCCTGCCCCAATTGTTGATGTTACCGGCGGAGCAGTTATCTGCGGCGGCGGTGGTGGTGTTGTTTTATATGTTGCCAACGCAAATGTATATTACTATCCATACTATCAATGGTTTTATAATGGAGTGCCAATAGCTGGTGCTGATGATTATTACTACGAAGCATACCAGCCAGGCATCTATCACGTAGAAGTAATGGTAGGTGGTTGTTCAGTAGTATCTGATGGTATTGAAATTATTAGAAGCGACGACGAGCGTCCAATGGCACCTTATGTTACTACTCCGGCAATCTTCTGTAACTTAAATGGATTAACATTAGAAGACCTGACGTTAAGCATGTATGTTAATAATCCAAATGTTATATGGTACTCCGCAAAAATAGGTGGTTTACCATTAACATCAGATACACAATTAGTGGGAGAAATGACTTACTGGGCTGCTTTCCCAAGCATGAATGGCAGTTGTGAAAGCGAACGCTCTTTCGTTTACGTGAAAGAAGACGTGAACACGATCATCCCTGCTCCGGAAATTAACAATCCTTATTATGTGTGTGAAAATAGTACCCATTTCTTGTCCGATATTTTGGCGAACAATGGCGAGCAATTAGTTTGGTACTATCCAAACGGTACTTTAGTTGATGATCCATCCGTTACCGAATTATTTGATGGTGATTCTTACTATGCTACGCAACTCATTGGTAATTGCGAAAGCACTACCCATACATTAATAGAAATTATCTTTACCGATCAATTACCGGCCCCGGTGATTGCTGGTCCGTTCTATTTCTGTGAAAATGCAACTATAGCCAACATCCCTGTTGCCAATAATATTATTTGGTATGAGGATGAAACAAGCGTTACGCCGCTTCCATTGACCCATAAATTAGAAACTGCTTCATACTGGGCAGCGTACATAACAGACAGTTCCTGCGAAAGCGAGCGTACAGAAGTTAATGTTGTTATTAATCCTGTACAGTACTATTTTGATACTCAACAGCAGAGTTTCTGTGCAGGTGCTACTTTAGCGGATGTAACCGTATTTGGTTATGGTATTATCTGGTTTGCTGATGTAGAATTGGTAAATCAATTACCTATTACTACAGGATTGGAAGATGGAGTTACTTACTATGCTGCCAATACCTATGCCGATTGTAAATTAGTAGCGATGGCAGTGAAAGTTACTCTATACGAACACCCAATACCCCCTGTGCTTACTACACCTGCAGAATTTTGTACTGTAGATGGAAATCTGACCTTGGCAGATATTTGGGTTCATGGTAATAATATTAAATGGTATGAAAATCAATATGGCGGTGAGCCGTTGCCAATCTATACCCCGTTGGTTGATGGTGCTATGTATTGGGCATCTCAAAGCGCTGGAACTTGTGAAAGTGAACGCACTTACGTTAAAGTGAAATTTGACCCATATTTGAATATTCCTGCTCCGGAAATCAAAAACAAACAATATTTCTGTTCCGGTGCTATTTATACATTAGCAGACATTTCTGTAGCACCCGATTTGAATGTTGTATGGTATGATGGCAGTGGTAACCCATTACCATTAACTACTCAATTGGTAGACCATGCTACATACTATGCAAGACTATTGGTTGGCGAGTGTGAAGGCACCGAATCTACTGCTGTTCAAGTTGAATTAGCACCTATTATTCCTGCCCCTGTAATTGAAGGACCATTCTATTTCTGCGAAGGTGCAACGATAGGCGATTTGGTGGTGCCTGCTAATATAGCATGGTATTTGGGACCCAACGACAACAGCCCGCTACCAAGCTCTTATACATTAACAACAGGCAATTATTATGCAGGCTTGTTGTATCAAAATGGTTGTGCAAGTCTACGTACCCCCGTAGGTGTAATCATTAACCAAAATGATCCTTATTATAATACCCTTGCACAAGGTTTCTGTGCCGGTGCTACATTAGCCGACCTCACAGTTACCGGTTACGGCATCACCTGGTTTGCAGATGCGCAATTAATGAACGAGTTACCGATAAATACTGTGTTACTTAATGGAAATACTTATTATGCAGCCAATACAAACGGCGATTGTAAATTAATCAATGTAGCCGTTTATGTAACACTCTCCAACAGCCTGCAACCTCCAACAGTGAATAGCCCTGCAGTGTTCTGCTCTACAGGAACAGAATTTACGTTGGCAGATATTTGGGTACAGGGAGAAAATGTGAAATGGTATGCCGGTAAATATGACTACACCCCGTTGCCAATGAATACTCCGTTAGTAAACGGAACAATCTATTGGGCATCTCAAACTGAAGGTACTTGCGACAGCGAACGTTCATACGTATATGTTAAAATTAACAGTTATATGGATATTCCTGCACCGGAAATTACTTCTCCACAACTATTCTGTACTAACGGTACATTTACTTTAGCCAATATTACATTAGAACCCTCCTTAAAAGTAGTTTGGTACGATGCTTTGGGTAATCTATTGCCGGAAACTACAATTTTAGAAGACGATGTTACCTATTACGCAGCAATGTTAATGGGCGATTGTGAAGGAACCGAACTAACCCCCGTATTAGTGAGCATGGTGCCGTTTATTCCTGCACCCGTTGTTGAAGGTCCTTTCTACTTCTGTGAAGAGGCTACCATTGCAGATATTACTGTTCCTAATAATATTATTTGGTATTATACCCCATTTTACGGAAACCAATTACCTGGTAATCATAAGTTAGAAACAAGAACTTACTATGCCGCTCTATCACTTGGCGACAATTGCTATAGTGGACGTACTCCCGTAGATATTGTCATCAATCCAACGAATGTTGAACCTAATTATGAAACGCAAGAGTTCTGTAATGGTGCAACTATAGCAGAGTTAGCGGTTTCTGGCTACGGTATTACTTGGTATGCTGAAGAAGAATTAGAAAATGAACTTCCGCTAAATACTGTATTGGTAGATGGCGATACATATTTCGCCGTAAATACCTCAGGAGATTGCAAAATCATGAATGTAGCAGTAACAGTAAGTATATTCGATAACGTAATACCGCCAACCGTAAATAGCCCTGCCATTTTCTGTGCCATTGAAAATGAATACACATTGGCAGATATTTGGGTGAATGGAAAGAATATTAAATGGTATGCCGATGAGTTTATGGGCGTTCCGCTACCGCTAACCACTCCGTTAGTAAATGGAACTACCTATTGGGTTTCTCAAAGTGCAGATATTTGCGAAAGCGAACGTTCTTATGTAACTGTTCAAATTGGAGACCAATTTAACATTCCCGCACCGGAGATTGCTTCTCCGCAATACTTCTGCTTGTCCGGAAATACATTGGCTGACATTATTGTTGACCCATTCTTGAATATTGTATGGTATGATGTTAATGGCAATCCATTACCTGAAAATACTACGTTAACAGATATGACAAAATATTATGCAGCGCAGTTAGCAGGTGATTGTGAAAGTACACAACGAACGCCCGTAGAAGTACATTTAGGAACAGCGGTACTCACACCTACTTTTGGTCCATTCTATTTCTGTGAAGATGCCACAATAGGCGATATAGTACTACCTGACAATATTGCATTGTATAGTGCAAACATTGGAGGCACACTGTTGCAGGGCAATCATAAATTAGAAACCACCTCATATTGGGCGATGCTTATGACAAATGGTTCATGCCCAATTGTACGCTCTGAAGTTCATGTAGTAATAAATCCAACAGAGGATGTTTCTACTGCTGAAACGCAAAGCTTCTGTCAAGGTTCTACTTTGGCTGATGTAGCGGTGTTTGGTTATGGAATTACATGGTATGCCGAAGAAGAGTTAGAAACGTTATTACCATTAACCACAGTGTTGGAAGAGGGTGTAACCTATTATGCAGCAGACACACATGGTGATTGCAGTATCTTAAATTTGGTATTGACAGTTCACCTTTTTGCCAACATGCAGCCACCAACAGTGCATAGCCCGGCAATCTTCTGTGATACGCAAACCAACTTTACTTTAGCAGATATTTGGGTAAATGGTGTAAATATTAAATGGTATGCCGACCAGTATTTGGGTCTTCCGCTACCGCTAACTACCCCATTAGTGAATGGAACTACTTATTGGGTGTCACAAAGCGAAAATATATGTGAAAGCGAACGTTCTTATGTAGTAGTGAAAATTGATGACAATTTGATTATTCCTGCTCCTGAAATTACATCTCCGCAATATTTCTGCGAAAGTGGTACTTTCACGCTGAAAGATATGACCGTTGAACCAAACTTGAATATTGTATGGTATGATGCTAACAATAATCCATTACAGGCAACCACAGCATTAGTTGATGGCGAAACCTATTACGCCGCATTAGCGTATGGTATTTGTGAAAGTACTGAACTTACCCCTGTTCAAGTGGTGTTTACTACAGAAGTACCCGCTCCGGTTATTACCGGTCCATTATACTTCTGTGCCGAAGCAACAATTGGAGATATTGTTGTTCCTTCTAATGTTGTATGGTATGACGCCCCTGTTGATGGAGCACAACTGCCCAACAATCATCTATTAGAAACTGCAACATATTACGCATCGTTGCTGATTGGCAGTGATTGCTACAGTAATGAACGTACTCCGGTAGATGTGGTAATTAACCCGACCGAGTACGATTATTACGCAGACATGCAAAATTTCTGTGAAGGTTCTACCTTAGCAGATGTAGCCGTATTTGGTTACGGTATCACCTGGTTTGCTGAAGAAACATTAGAAACAGCATTACCACTTAATACTGTTTTGGAAGATGGCGCGACTTATTATGCAGCCAATACACATGGCGATTGTGCACTCCTTCAATTAGTACTCACTACGAATATCTATGGCGCAATGTTGCCACCTACAGTGATTACCCCAATTGAATTGTGCGTAATTGATAATCAATTAACATTAACCGACCTGCTCATCAATGTAACCGGTACCGACCTGCAATGGTATGGCAGTCAATATGGAAATGATATTTTGCCAATGAATGCACCGGTTGTAAGCGGTCAAACCTATTGGATATCACAAGGATTTGGTAAGTGCGAAAGCGAACGTTCCTATATCAAAGTTATCCTTAACGAAAATATGGTTATTCCTGCTCCTGAAATATCTTCACCGTTTGAATTGTGTGAAAATATGAAAGGAATTACTTTAGGCGAGTTACCATTGAACAATATCAATGTAAATTGGTATGTTGACCCGTTTGGCAATATTCAAATTCCGGCAAGCACCATATTGATAGATAATGTTACTTTCTATGCGTCATTGATAGTGGGTGAATGTGAAGGAACTGACCTTACGAAAGTAGATATTAAGTTTGTAAATGCAATAACAACACTTCCTGAAATAGCTACCACGCAGTACTTCTGCGAAGGCGCATTATTGAGCGATATTCAAACCCCTGCCAATGTAGTTTGGTATGCCGATGAATATTCCACTGTTGCCTTGCCGATGAATACTGTTCTAACCAACACTACCTATTATGCAGCCATAAAACTGTCTGCCGCTTGCGAAAGTGCAAATCGTTTGGCAGTTACCGTAGTATTAAATCCTGCAGGTATCAACTTTACATCTGAAGACCAGTTCTTCTGTAGTGATGCAACCGTTGCGGATCTATATATTACAGGTTATGGCATAACTTGGTATGAAGAACCCGAAATGATAAATGTTGTGGCATTAACAGAGCCGTTGGTTCACGAGAAAACTTACTATGCAGTGAACACTGCCGGTGAGTGCGCTATACCTGCTATGGCAGTAACTGCCTATATTTACAACGTTGTTCTACCTCCTTATGTATCTACTCCTTATGAAGTATGTGCGGCAGGTGTTGGTGAATTAACCCTTAAAGATATTGTAGTTGAAGGTAACATTACTTGGTACGCTGATGCAGCAGGCACGCAAGTATTACCATTCAGCACTCCTTTGGTTGACGGTACTATCTACTGGTTATCTCAAAGCAAGGGCAGATGCGAAAGCGGATTGTCGTATGTTAAGGTTATCCTTAATACTGAAATGGTGTTGGGTGCACCCGATATTACCTCTCCGATGGAATTGTGCAACAGTTTGAAAGGAAAGATTAGAATAAGTGAATTGCAGGTGAACGGTCAAAATGTAGTATGGTATTATGATGCAGAAGGTTTGTATCCGGTGTTACCACCTAACGCTTTCATTACAGAAGACTTTACTTACTATGCGAAGTTGTTGTCAGGCAACTGCGAAAGTGCTGAGTTAACCCAAGTGGTTATTACATTTGTTGATGAAATTACATCTGTTCCGGCGATTGTTACTCCTCAAATATTCTGCGAAGGTGCTACTCTGAAAGATGTTCAAGCTCCTGCCAACGTAGTTTGGTATAACTACTTGAACGAGCCGCTATCCATCAACTATATACTTGTAAGCGGTACTTACTACGCCGCGTACACAATGGGTGCTAATTGCGTGGGGACAAACAAAGCAGAAGTAGAAATCATTATCAATCCTGAAGTGTATGAAGGTACAACCGATGTTCAGCAATTCTGTTCCGGCGCTACCTTAGCAGATGTAGCAGTGGAAGGTTATGGAATTGTTTGGTATGCTGAAGAAGAATTGATTAATATCTTACCATTAACTACGATAGTAGAGAATGAAGTTACCTATTATGCAGCCAATACAAGCGGTGAATGTGTGCTGATGGATGTTGCTGTAACTACCTTAGTTATAACTGTATATCCTCCCGAATTGGTTGAAAATGCCGATACAAGAGTTTGTAGCGGTGATGAAATTGATGTAGAATTCTTACTCAGTTTAGTTGCCGAAGTGGCAGGTGTTGGAAATGTAGTTTATGAAGATGCAGCATGCACAGTTCCATTTACCGGTTCAATAACGGCAGATGTTGCAGATGCTCCATATACATTCTATGTAATGGCTTATGATATGGAACTTGGCTGTTCTAACGATGTAGAGGATGCATTGGTAATAACCATTACGGTTACACAACGTCCGGATGCTCCTACTATCGTTGAAGGCGCCAATACAACCGTGTGCGACGGTGAACTTATTGACGAAGCATTGTTGGCAAGTTTGATTGTTTACAACCCGTCAACATCCACTGTTGAGTATTATATGGATGCAGCATGCGAAGTGCCGTTTACCGATATTACTGCCGATTATGCAGATGGTTCTTATACTATCTATATCATTGCAAGAAGTCTTGAAAATGATAATTGTGCTACTGATGTAGAAAACGCATTGGCACTTACCATTACGGTTATAGAGATTCCGGCTGCTCCTACAATTAAAGAAACAGCCGACCTATTTGTATGCGACGGAGCGGTTATCAATATTCCATTCCTACAAAACTTAATCAATTATAATAATAATATTGTAACGGTTGAATTTTATATCGATGCAGAATGTACTATACCGTTTACCAACATTACGACCAACTATGCAACGGCTACTTCACATACGATTTATGCCATAGCAAGAAATATTGAAAACACCAATTGTGCAACTGACCCGGCTAATGCTTTGGTTATCACAATCGCTGTTGACCAAATTCCGGTGGTGAATGTACCAAACTTCATCTATTGTCATAATGAAGCCGTGCCGCAATATAATTTTGTAGGCACAGGTAATGCAACAAATACAACGTATGAATGGTCAGTTATTCTTGACCCGGCTGGTATTGGTCTTCCGGTTACTTCAGGAACAAACTATATTCCTGCCTTCACCGCAACCAACCCCGGATTTGAACATATTACCGCCCTTCTCACTGTTACTGCTTATAGTGTTAACGGATGTCAAGGAGAAACCAAGATGTTCACTATTATTGTTAATCCAAACCCGGTTACAGATCCTGTTCCAAATATGATTTACTGTCATGGCGAAGCAGCACCAGCATATTGCTTCACCAGCAATGTGCCGACCGCTCATTATGAATGGGAATTTGTATCAGGAACGCAAGTACCGGGTCTTGCCACCTCAGGTCAAACTTGCATACCAAGCTTTAATGCAACCAATACAGGTACTACGCCTATTGTTGGCCAATACAGAGTAAGAGCAACCTATACTTATGGTTCCAAAACTTGTTACGGCGGATGGCAAACTTTCAATATTGTTGTGTTGCCGCAACCTCAAGTGCCAACGGTTACTCCTTCAGCACCACAATCTATATGTTCAGGACAACAGATTCAACCGATTACATTTGGCGGAACTGTTCCTAACGTAATTTACAAATGGAGTTTATATTCCGGTGTTGATGTAGGTATTGGAACACAAGGTACAGGAAATATCCCTGCGCAAGCTCTTTACAATACGACAACGATGTCAATCACAGGAACCTATCAGGTGGTGATGGTCATCAATGATCCAAACTATCCTCATACGCCTCCTTGCACAGGTGCTCCTGCATTCTTTACAATAACAGTGAAACCAGTACCAACGATTGACCCTGTTGGCAATAAATTATATTGTCATGGCGCTACTACTCCGGCATTTACATTAACCGGCGGCAATTCGTTAGCCACTTATCATTGGCAATATGTGAGCGGTTATGTAATCCCATCTATCCCTGCTCAAGGCGTTAATATCTTCCCAAGTTTCTCTGCGGTAAACACTACAAATGCACCGTTAGTAACATATTATAAGGCATGGGCAAGCTACGATGGCTGTACAAGTCAGGAAGTAACGTTCACCATTACCATAATGCCGTATGCAACGGTAGTCGTTGTTCCAAGTTCCGTACTTACGGTTTGTTCAGGCGAAAATACTCCCGAAATATCATTTGTAAGTAATTATCCGAATGCAACATTTGTATGGACAAGAATTTCCGGCTATGTTGAAGGATTCCCGTCCGAAGGTGTAGGTAATATACCCCCGAAACAGGTATTTACCGGAATCATGTCAAGTACGGCAGTGTATGAGGTAACCGCTTTTGCAGGTGAATGTGCAGGTGCTACCACGCAATTCACCATCACTGTGGATCCAGCCCCAACGGTAACTCCGGTGATATCTTTAGAATTTTGCAACAAGGCATACCACGCCGGATTTGATTTTACCGGAAATAATCCGTTATCGGTTTATCATTGGGAATTTGTGGGTGGAGACCCATTACCAGGCGTACCCACATCAGGTACAGGTAATTTCCCCAGCTTTATTGCGATTAACGATGGAAATATGCCAATAGTGGCTATGTATAAAGTATGGGCTAAATCCGGCAATTGCGTAAGCGAACCCGAATCATTTACTATTACCATATTCCCGGATGCAAAAGTAACGGTTACTCCGCAAAATCAAGTTGTATGCTCAGGCAGTAAAAATGAAACCATCTCATTTAGCAGTAATGTTGGAAATGCTGAATTTGAATGGAAATTTATGTCAGGCGATTTTCTGCCGGCAATTGGATTTAACGGTACCGGAAATATGATACAACCTACAGAACTTAATAATCCGGAAACTTACAAATTAGTGGCGCAATACGAAGTAACTCCTATTGTTGCGTTCTCTACGGTATGTCCGGGTAAACCAAGTACGTTTATGATTTCCGTTCAGCCAAAACCAATTGTTACAAGTCCGTTGCAACAAACCCTATCTTGTTCGGGTGTGTTTAACTACGAGATTACTACTATTCCTCAAACCAGCGAAAAATATTGGGTGAGAGAACCCCATTCCGATATCAACGGTGGATTAGGTAACTCCGGAACAGGTGCTTTCATTAACGAAACACTACAAAACACAGGCTCATCTATGGTTGAAGTAATCTATTGGATAACGATAACTGCGAATGAGTGTACTCATGACAGTATTGCCAAATTAGTGGTGAAAGTGTACCCAGGAAACTTCTGGCATGTTACTCATGAAACTACAACTTGTGCAGAAAGTGGAACCGCTTATATTGAGTATGGTGAAAATGTTGTGGAAGGCGCTGAATATACCCTGGTGTTCGAAAAAGAAGGTATTAACGCAGGCTTTATCAGCGTGTATGAATACACAGCCTTGCCCTTCCCGAACATACCTGTTAAGATTCCGCAAGACGTAACCGCCGGTAACTATGCCGCTACATTATCTATTAAACATGGTAATTGCGAAAGTAAATACCCAATTCTGCTGATTATCAGAACGGCTCCTGTGGTTATCAATAAGTCGGAATCTGATATTTACCTCTGTGAAGGAAAAGAATTTATCCTGTTTGCTAAATCAGCAGGTGGAGACCTTACCTATAACTGGTACTTTAATGTAGTTGAAGCTGGAAAAGAGATTGCTACCGGACCTGACTTTGCCGATATTTTAGATACCGAAAAGGTGGGTACTTATATTTTAAGAATCTCTAACGACTGCGGTTATACTGATGTACGCTACAATGTTCACTTGAATCCGCTCATTATTGAAAGAAAATGGGATGATGTACTCTACATTAGTAATTCAGGCTTGAAATATGTTACTTACCAATGGTATGAAAACGGACAACCGATTGCTAAACTGGGCAACTCTCAATATTATACAGTTCCGGGTGGATTCCCCTGTAATGTAGAATACAATGTGAGAGCCTACAAAGCAGATGGTAGTTATGATGAGGCTTGTCCGATAATTCCCAATCTTGTTTGTCCGGAAGAAACCCCAAAATTCATTGTATATCCAAGTCCTTCTGTGGTTGGCGATATTGTAACCTTCAAATTAATATTACCAGTAGGAGAAAAGCCGGATGCAGTTGCACAGGTTTTCGATATCATTGGTCAGTTGGTTGCAGTGTATAATATCACAGAAAAAGAAACAAAAGTAACTGCTCCTTATGCAGCAGGAACTTATACGGTTAGAGTCAATTTAGTGAGTGGTAGAGAATTTATAACTAAATTTATTATTACTAAATAGAATGAAATGAATATCCGGTAGGGGGCTTTTCCCCTGCCGGATTTTATAATTAAAATTAAAATTAATCAATATAAAAAAAAATAATATGAAAAAAAACATTCTACTTTCTCTGCTCATACTTTTTAGTATCAGTGCAATGTCTCAGGAAAAAGGTCTCTATCTCTCCATATCGGGAGGATTAGGTCCCACCGGATACAAGTATAATATTAAAGGCGTTAATAATTTCGCTACTCCCAAAAATCAACTTTTGCTGGGCGGACAAGCCGGTATTGGTGTGAGTTATTATTTTACAAAACATTTCGGCATCTCGTCCGGTATTGGTGTGTCTCACTACAGATCGTACGGAAAATTATTAGGAAATTTTGAAGATTTTAGTGAAGAAATTATTGCTGATAAAAAAACTAATGACTACAAACACTTTAATTTAGATAAATATACTGATAATGACCCGTTTGATGGGCATGTTACCGAATATAACTTAAGGGTAAGAACCCAAAATTGGACGGAATATCAATCCGGTAAATTCCTCGAAATTCCACTTTTATTAAACTTGCAAAAGAAATTTGGTGAAAAGGAGGGATTTGGCATATATCTTGGTTTAGGTGCTAAATTTCAAATCCCATTAAAGGCAGAATATTCCATAAAAGACGAAGTAAGAGGTATTCAAGCTTCGGAACTCAATGTTTATGGATATTATGCTGATAGAGAACTTTATTTAGGCAGATATGACCATCCGGATTTGTCTCAACACGGATTCGGAATAATTAAAAACCCAGGAGAAATTTTGCCTCCATTGGGAAATAATGGAAAATTAGACCATAAATTTAATGTGGCATTAGTGGGAGAGGCAGGTATTTTAATCGCTTTAAGCAAAAGAGTAGACCTGGCATTAGGTGCCTTTATTGATTATGGTTTATTGAATTTAAAAAGAAAATCTGCCGATTATAATTTATTTGAAGGGCCGGGAAGAGAGTATGTAGCAGGTGCAGAAGATTATAATGTTGCAAAAGGTATTGTTTACAATTCCATTACAACTACCGATTATGTTAAGAAACTTTCTACCCTCTCTTATGGCGGTAAAATTGGTATAAGAGTGAAGATTGGTAAATTATCAAGCAAGGAAAAAGAAAAAGTAGTGGTTCCGCCTGCGCAAGAACCGGACACTACCTATGCTACTTTACTTGATAAACTGCAAGACCTCGACTCGCTCGTGAAAGAAGTGCTGGATGCCGTGAAAGAACCAAAACAAGAGATTGTGTATAAAGAACCCGATAAGAAACCCGACTATTATTACGAAGATGAAGATATCCGCTGGCTCTTTGAACCTATCTATTTCGACTTGGATAAATCAATCTTGAAACCGGAAAGTATTGAAAATCTCGACAGAAAAGTTGATATTTTGAATAGATATACCGATCTAAGACTGCTCATTCTTGGTAATACCTGCGACTTGGGTAAAGACTATTATAACTTTGAATTGGGTGCAAGAAGAGCAGAAGCTGCGAAAAAATACCTCATCAACAAAGGTATTGCTCCCGAAAGGTTAGAAACAAGTACACACTCTAAGTATGTACCCGAACTCCCCAACACAAGCGAATCTAATCGTATGCATAACAGACGCGATGACTTTAGACCATTATTCCCTAAAAGAATGTATCGTCCGTAATGAATAGACGTTTTTAAAACAAAATTAAATTGTAAAGAGGCTGTTTTAAACGACAGCCTCTTTTACCAAAAACAATATCATTCAACCTATTAATAAACCCTTAAATTAATTTTATTTTTTATGAAAGTATTAGTTGCAACAGAAAAACCTTTTGCGAAAGTAGCTGTAGAAGGTATTAGAAAAATTGTAGAAAATGCCGGATT
>Ga0209628_10001253_pt1 | contig 16194 bp, 8 predicted proteins | sample TergutCu122P4_FD_187285 | JGI IMG/M metagenome (GOLD analysis project Ga0209628, IMG submission 187285) | Cubitermes ugandensis P4 segment gut microbial communities from Kakamega Forest, Kenya - Cu122 P4 (SPAdes) (version 2) | ecosystem: Host-associated > Arthropoda: Insects > Digestive system >...
CCTGGAAGCCGCCGACGAAGTGGCGCGCCAGATGCGGCTGCGCGACCTGGGCGGGCTGATCGTGATCGACTTCATCGACATGGAAGAAGCCAAGAACCGCCGGGAAGTGGAAAACCGCCTGCGCGAGGCGCTGCGGCAAGACCGCGCACGGGTGCAATTCGGCGCCATCAGCAAATTCGGCCTGATGGAACTCAGCCGCCAGCGCCTCAAGCCCGCCTTGAGCGAGGGCGCCTCCATTCCCTGCCCGCGCTGCGGCGGATCGGGGCACGTGCGCGACACCGAATCGAGCGCGCTGCAAATCCTGCGCATCATCCAGGAAGAGTCCATGAAGGACAACACCGCCGCCGTCGATGTGCAGGTGCCGGTGGAAGTGGCCAGTTTTTTGCTCAACGAAAAACGCGCCGAAATCGCCAAGATCGAGCTGCGCCAGCGCGTCAACGTCACGCTGGTGCCCAACAAGACGCTGGAAACGCCGCACTACAAGCTCGAACGTCTGAAGCACGACGACCCGCGCCTGGACAAAACCGAGTCGAGCTACAAGCTGGCCGAGGAATTCGAAGACCCGACCACCGTTACCCGCCGCTCGCAGGAGCCGACCAACCGCCAGACGCCGGTCATCAAGGGCGTGCTGCGCGACGAGCCGGCGCCAGCCGAGGCCGTGCCGGCTCCCGCCACATCCAAAACATCGCCCGAATCGTCACCCCCCGCTTCGGCGGTTGCGGCGGCCGAGGGTGGCCTGATCGGCTGGTTCAAGCGCCTGTTTGGCGCGATACAGCCCGCACCCGAGCCCACGCCTGAACCGGCGCCCGTTTCGGTCAAACCCGACGCCGCCAAGAGCGATACCAAGACCGCCGACCAGCGGCGCAACAACGGCAACCGCGGCAGTCGCGGCGGCAAGGGGCGCGGCGGATCGAATACGGCCACCGACGCCCGCGAGTCGCGTGAATCGCGTGAATCACGCGAAGGCGGTAACCGGCGCGGACGTACCGAGCGCGGCGAAGGGCCTCGTCCGGAACGCGGCGAAGGCTCCCCCCGCTCCGAACGCAACCCCACGGCCCGTGCCGAGCGCAACAACAGCGGCAATCGAGGCGAAGATCGCCGTGCCGCATCCGCCCCGCAAAATACCTCGCCTGAGGATGCATCGGCGGTCGAAACTCAGGCACAAAACAAAAGCGAGCGCGGCAACCGGCGCGGTGGCGGCCGCTCAGAGCGCAACGACAGCACGCGTTCCGATTCCGGGGATACGCCGCGTTTCGAGCGTGGCGCCGAGCGCGCCGAACCGGCTGGCCCGGCCTATGCCGAAACCGCCCTGGCTGTCGCGGCATCCGAAATGGCAACCGCGGATTTCGATCCGGCCTCGGCCGAACGTCCGCAGCGCCGTGAGCGCCGCTCACGCGACCCCTACGGCCGTGACGCCCGGCGGGGCCGTGGCGACGGCGATGAATCGCCCGAAACCACCGCACTCAATGCCGAACCGCTGGCCACATCCGCGGTGCAACCGGCGCAAGACGGCGCGCAGGATAGGGTGGAGCAACCAGCCCCCCGTTCCTACTTCGCACGCCGCGCGGTAGACACTGTTGAAGAAGCACCGGCCATCACCGCGCCGCCCGCCGCGCTGGAATTGGCTGCCGCCCCCCTGGCTGAGCAACCGGTTGCACCCGCCGCGGAAACTGCCGCCCCCACGCATCCGCCCCATGTCCAACCTTACGCGCTGCCTGAAAACGATTTGACGCACGTCGCGCAAGCAGCCGGACTGGAATGGGTCGGCTCCGACCCCGGCAAGGTGGCCGCCGCCCAAGCCAGCATCGCCGCCGAACCCAAGCCGGCCCATGTGCCGCGCGAACGCCCGCCCGCCCCGGCAATCCAGGAAGGCCCGCTGGTACTGGTCGAAACGCAACAAGATTTGCGCGCCATGCCCCTGCCCTTCGAGCAAACCAGCCAGCCTTTGAACCCTGGCGAACAGAACCATCAGGAAAATCATATTTGATGGCATATACTAACTAGGAATAGGAAGTATGGATTCCTTGGACCATGACCGCCGCCGCGCGGCCAAGCGAGGGCGCCAAGCATTGGTGTCCCCTGGACAAGAAGTGCTGATATAGGAGTATTGCAAATGGCACGTTCCACGGTATTGATCGTCACGCCTGAACAAACCCGCCGCTTTGAAATCAACGCCTGGTGGCTGCGCTGGCTGCGCCCCGTAATGGCCGCTCTTGGACTATCGGTCGTGGCGCTGGGCATTGCCCTGACGACGATCACCACGCGCTATCTGGGCGAGCATGCCAGCAGCACGCGGCAACTGGAGCAATTGCAGCGGGAAGTGGCCGACCTGCGCAACTTCACCTCGGACGAAATCAACGACAAGCTGTCGGCGCTCAGCAAGTCCGAGCAAATGGTCAGCGACGTGGCCCGCTACCTGAAAACGCGCGGCGTGAACGTCAAGCCGGTCTCGGTTGAGCCGCCCAAGGGCATGCCCAACCCGGCCGCCGGCGGCGTCACACCGCGTGTCGGCAAACCCGTGCCGTACACCGGCAGCTTTGCCCAAGACACCGAAAGCCTGTTGCAGGCCTTGCAAAACACGCCGCTGGGCGTGCCGCACTACGGGCCGTTGAGTTCGCGTTTCGGTATGCGTCCCAATCCCTTCACGGGCCGCGGCATGGAATTGCACAGCGGGTTGGATTTCAAGGGCGAGACCGGCGATCCGGTGCACTGCACCGCCAACGGCAAGGTTATTTCGGCCGGGCGCCAGGACGGCTATGGCAACGTGGTCGAAATAGCCCACGAACACGGTTATGTAACGCTGTACGCGCACCTTTCGCGCATCGATGTCAAACCCGGTCAGCGGGTACATTCCGGCGATGTGATCGGCGCTCTCGGCTCGACCGGACGCTCGACCGGCCCGCACCTGCACTACGAAGTGGAGCACAAAAACGAGCGCCTCAATCCTGAAATCTTTCTGAGCCTGTCGGCTCCGGCGCCCACCGCCGACTGAAATAGATCCCTTCATCAATCATTTAGGTACTTGCCATGTTTAATTCCCGCAAGAACAAACCTGCTTTGGTGCCGTCCAAACAAATCGACACCGTGATTGCGCAACACTGCAAGCTCGAAGGTGATCTGGACACCGAAAATTCAGTCAAGGTCGATGGCGTGATTCACGGCACGCTGCGTTGCAAGGGCTGCTCCATCATCGGCGAAACCGGGCAGGTCAAAGGCGATGTACACAGTGCCGAATTGCTGGTCATCGGCAAGCTCGAAGGCAACGTGTTCGCCGAAAACCTGTATCTGCACGCCACCGCCTATATCGCCGGCAACATCACCACCCGAACCCTGCAAGTAGAGACCGGCGCCCGCTACAGCGGCACCGTAACCATGCGCGATCAACCCGACAACGTGTTAACGCCTCCCGCCCCCGCTCCCGCCCTGCCCGCCGCCGGCTCCGAGCAGCGCGCCAGCCTGTTCTGGGCCGCCAGCGAATAGCGCCGCATCGCCATTTCCAAGCCCCGGCCCGCCGCAAGGCACGAACACCTCGGATGCGGCATACTGCGGGCCGTGGGAATGGGTTTGACCCATCAGGTCCAACCATTTCCTTTCCGTCAACACTATTAAGGAGTGCTTTCATGACTCTCGTCAACACCCAGATCAAACCGTTCAAAAACCAGGCTTTCCGCGATGGCAAGTTCATCGAGGTTACCGAGGCCACCCTCAAGGGCAAGTGGGCCGTGGTTTTCTTCTACCCGGCCGACTTCACGTTCGTGTGCCCGACCGAGCTGGAAGATTTGGCCGACCACTACGCCGAATTCCAAAAGCTGGGCGTGGAGGTGTATTCGGTATCCACCGACACGCACTTTTCGCACAAGGTCTGGCACGAAACCTCCAAGGCCATCGGCAAAATCAAGTTCACCATGATCGGTGACCAGACTTGGCAACTGGCGCAAAACTTTGAAGTGCTGCGCGCCGGCCAGGGGCTGGCCGACCGCGGCACCTTCATCATCGACCCGCAAGGCGTGATCCAAGCCGAGGAAATCACCGCCGAAGGCATCGGCCGCAACGCCGCCGACCTGCTGCGCAAGGTCAAGGCCGCCATTTACGTGGCCACGCACCCCGGCGAAGTCTGCCCGGCCAAGTGGAATGAAGGCGAGAAAACCCTGGCGCCTTCGCTGGATCTGGTCGGCAAGATCTAAACCCAATACTGTTCAGTTAATGCATTTCAAATCGTCATTCCCGCGTAGGCGGGAATCCAGTGGGCCTTGGCGATCACCGGAAGACGGGGATACGCTGTCTGGATTCCCGCTTGCGCGGGAATGACGAAATCATGATTTTGCGTTGAGCGTAGCGCCTGAAGGGGCTTGCGCTAAAACGCTTTCCCACGCTTGACGCGCAACGCTGAACGCTCAACAATATGCTCGACGACACCATCAGGCAACAACTGGCCGCCTATCTGGAGCGTGTAACGCAGCCGTTCGAGCTGGCCGCCACGCTCGGCGACGACGCCAAATCCGCCGAACTGCGCGGTCTGCTCGGCGAAATCGCCGGCATGCGCCCCGGCATGATCGCGTTGCGCACCGACGGGCAAGATGCGCGCGCGCCCTCCTTCACCCTGGGCCGTATCGGCGCGCCCGCGCGGCTGCGCTTTGCCGCCATTCCGCTGGGACACGAGTTCACCTCGCTGGTGCTGGCCCTGCTGTGGACGGGCGGCCATCCGCCCAAGGAATCGCCCGAACTACTGGAACAAGTCCAGGCGCTGGACGCCGATCTGGACTTCGAGATCTATATGAGCCTGTCCTGCCACAACTGCCCGGACGTGGTGCAGGCGCTGGCGCTGATGGCAATCCTCAACCCGCGCGTCAAGGTCACGGTAATCGACGGCGGCCTGTTTCCGCGGGAGATCGAGCAGCGCGAAATCATGGGCGTGCCCACGGTCTATCTCAACGGCCAGCCGTTCGCCAATGGCCGCATGGGGCTGGAAGACATCCTGCACAAAGTCGATACCGGCGCGCTCCAGCGCGACGCGGCCAAGCTCAGCGCCAAGGCGCCGTTCGACGTGCTCATTCTCGGCGGCGGCCCGGCGGGCGCGGCGGCGGCCATTTACGCCGCGCGCAAAGGCATCCGCACCGGCTTGGCCGCCGAACGGCTGGGCGGCCAGGTCAACGACACCAACGACATCGCCAACTACCCCGGCTTGCCGCAAACCACTGGCCCGGCCTACGCCGCCGTGCTGGCCGAGCAGGTGCGCGGCTATGGCGTGGACGTAATGAACGCCCAGCGCGTGGCCGCGCTCAGCCCAGCCGCCGAACCGGGCGGCCTGATCACCGTCACGCTCGACAACGGCGGCCAATTGCAAAGCCGCACCGTCATCATCGCCACCGGCGCGCGCTGGCGCAACGTCGGCTGCCCCGGCGAGCAGGAATACCAAACCAAGGGCGTGGCCTACTGCCCGCACTGCGACGGACCGCTGTTCAAGGGCAAGGACGTGGCCGTTATCGGCGGCGGCAACTCGGGCGTGGAAGCGGCCATCGACCTGGCCGGCGTGGTCAACCATGTCACCCTGCTGGAGTTCTTGCCCGAAATGAAAGCCGACGCGGTGCTGATCGACAAGCTCAAAAGCCTGCCCAACGTCACCATCCACACCAACGCGCAAACCACCGAAATCACCGGCGCCGGCGGCAAGGTCAACGGCCTGAACTTCAAGCGCCGCGACAGCGGCGAGCAGGTCAGCGTGCCGCTGCAAGGCGTGTTCGTGCAAATCGGGCTGGTGCCCAACACCGAATGGCTGGGTACAGCCGTCGAGCGCACCCGCTCAGGCGAAATCGTGATCGACGCCAAAGGCGCCACCCATATCCCCGGCGTATTCGCCGCCGGCGACTGCACCACCCTACCCTACAAGCAAATCGTGGTTGCCGCCGGTTCCGGCGCGGCGGCGGCTCTATCGGCCTTTGACTACCTGATCCGCACACCCGCTCCGCAGCGTTGAAACACGCACAACGCTTGCTAGAGCATTTTTCTTTTAAGGGCCATAGGTTGGGTGAGCTTGCGAACCCCAACGTTTCCACCGTTGATTGCAGAACAAGTGTGATTACGCATGGTGCCTTGAAAGCGTTGGGGTTCGGCTTTGCCTCACCCCAACCTATGGCTCTTGGGCGAGTCCATCTCTTATATCTTGTACCCGTTAACCACCATCCGGGCCGAGTTAACCTGGCTGGCGGTGCACCCACCCCGCTTGTAGTACAAGAACAGAGTACTTCCCGTCATCGCCTGGGTCATGCAGTCCGCCATTGCCTCGTAGCCGCCGAACTGGTTGTATACGTTTGGTTTGTTCCACAAGCAATCATTGCCGTACACGATGTTCTGAATGGCGTGAGCCAGTTCATGAGCAGCGACCTGGGTTAGCTGAGTACCGGTCATTGAACTATCTAGCTGGATCAAAGGCGTCGTTGGGTACCAACAGGCCTCAGTGAGCCCGAGGTGGGGTAGGCCAGGCTGCAAGCTCACCTGTGCGATCTGAGTGTGTTGACCATATGCGTCCAGCACAGCACTGACAGTGGCGCGCTGAGATGCCGATCCGCCCGTGATCATCGTGCCCGCAAACGTGAATGCCGCATTCGCGCTCACCGGGTTGGGCGGGAACCATCCTGAGCCGATTTGCTGGCGGTTGCCGAACTTCAACCCCGAGAGGCCAGGGTATAGCCATAGATTGCCAGCTGCATCGGCTGCGATCAAATCGGGGTAGCCGTTTCCGTCGAAATCCACGCCGCCTGTTACGCGTAGGCCAAACCATCCAGATCCGACAGCCGTCCTGGTGGGAAACTGGCCATTGCCGGAGCCGGGGTAGAACCATAGAGTTCCATCAGGGCCAATGCTCATGAGGTCGCCTTTACCGTCTCGATTGAAATCTCCACCCGGAATCAACGTGTAAGATTCCCAACCACCCATGATGATCGGGTACGTGGGTGCGAAGGCGTTGTTGCCCGCGTTTGTGTACATGCGCATCAGACCGTCAGGAAATGTGGCAGCGAGATCGGGCAAGCCAAGATTCCCATGGAACTTTCCAGGTGCGATTTGCAGGCCCTGCCACCCCGATCCGATTTGGATTCGCGGAGAGAAGCCACAACCATTACCTGGGTAGAGGTATAGTGCACCCGTGTCGCGATTCCTGGCAATAAGGTCATTGCTCCCGTCACCATTGAAATCTCCTGGGGCGATGATGTCTAATTTCCACCAGCCCTGGTCTAGTACGTCTGGGGTTGGCCAGAAAGGAAATGGACTGTAGCGCCGGTCTTGGCGGTAGTAGAGCAGTTGTCCCGCGTCATTGACCGTGACTATGCCCGGTAGGCTATCTCCGCATAGACCTGGCGTCGCAGTGATTGAGGCGAACCCGGGAGGCGCGGCATGTGCTGGTGTTGAGGCCAGCGACATAACAGCAGCGGCACAGCCCAAACCCAGCGCAGCCGAGGCGGCCAGGGATGTTACTTGGTTCTTGAAGTGACGGTTGTGTATGATTGCTTTCATGATTAATTCCTTTATTCAGTTGATGTATAAGGACCGGGAAAATCCCCAGCCCCAGAATGCAGCTTGTAATAGGGCCGGATTTATCCCACCATTTTGCGCCGTTCGGCGGTAAGGCGGCGGGCTGAACACCGCCCTACGTGCTTGTGATTCATCCGAATGTTGGGCATCGCTGCGCTTAGTCCAACCTACCGGGCTACCTAATCATGCGCGGGTGTTGGTCAACATGCCAATTGCCGGCGTAATAACCCATATCGGACAGCCAGAGGGCGCCAGGCTTGAAGCCTGTTCCGCGGTCATTGAGGGCGACTACCACTCCTCGGCTGGCGAATCCGACGATGTCCGGGTAACCGTCACCGTTGATGTCTGTCAGCGTGCGAGGGTGCAAGTCGACCCGCCATCCGCCCCCTTCGTACCCGAAGTCGTTCAGCCAGAGGGGGGCAGGCTTGAAGCCTGTTCCGCGGTCATTGAGGGCGACGAGTACGCCCTGGGTGCCAAATCCGACGATATCCGGGTAGCCATCCTTGTTAACGTCGACCACCATGCGGGGGTGCTTATCGACCCGCCATCCGCCGGCATCGTACCCGAAGTCGTTCAACCAAAGGGGAGCAGGCTTGAAGCCTGTACCGTGGTTATTGAGGGCGACGAGAACGCCGAGGGTGCCAAATCCGACGATATCCGGATAACCGTCATTGTTGACATCCACCACCATGCGGGGATGCTTGTCGACCCGCCATCCGCCCGCATCATACCCAAAGTCGTTCAGCCACAGCGTCGAGGGCTTGAAGCCTGTACCGCGGTCATTGAGGGCGACGAGAACGCCGAGGGTGCCAAATCCGACGATATCCGGGTAGCCGTCATTGTTGACATCCACCACCATGCGGGGATGCTTATCGACCCGCCATCCGCCCGCATCGTACCCGAAGTCGTTCAGCCAGAGGGTGGCAGGCTTGAAGCCTGTACCGCGGTCGTTGAGGGCGACGTATACGCCGCGGTAGCCGAATCCGATGATGTCCGGGTATCCATCTTGGTTGACGTCAACCACCATGCGCGGATGCTTCGCAGTCTCCCAGCCCTGGGCGGCGGAGAAGTCGTAGAGCGGCGAGACAACTACCCATGGATTGAACGTGCCGTTCTTGTTGTTGAGTTCCACCGAGGTGTACTGGTCCCCAAAAGACACAATGTCCGGGAACCCATCCTTGTTCACGTCAACAATCACCCGAGGGTACTCATAGGTCCACCGATACTCCGAAGAGCTTGTTCTGGGTCCGAGCGCAAAGTTCGTACTCCAAGTCTTGGCTGCGGCGAAGCTTCCGCCTTGGTTCAGGCTGACCTGAACCCCAGGAGACGTGAATGTCGTGTCAGAGAAACCAACAATGTCTGGTAGGCCGTCTCCATTCATGTCTGTCTGAGAGGGGCTCATACCCCAGTCATCAGGCAAACCGTCGCCGTTCGCGTCAATCCAACCAATTTTCTGACCACAACTCGAACCATTGATCTGCTGGGCCCAATAGTCAAACGTGCTCCTTTCCGCCGCAGTGACAAGCGGATCCATCGCGTACCAAGCGTTTGGCCTGGTCAAGCTCAAGCCGTAGTACCGCCACGCGTACATATCAGCGACATACTCGGCATTTTCCACCCACGTACCGTTGCCCTGGTGATACTTGCTTCCGGCAGAAATGGAGGGAAATACTGTATGGCAAATGGCGTATATCCGATCATGGGCCGCCTCATGTCTCACAAAATCGATCAAGACCGCTGGGGTCTGGACCGAGGCCTTCGCCAGATTGATATAAATCTGTCCGGGACCCACCCAACATGCCGTACTCTGGCACTGCGATGTGGGGCCAGCCGTGAATGTTATCGTGATCCCGAATCGGGCTGCTTCGGCCCTCAGCGCCGCTTGGTCAACAGCCGCCCACGCCTGCGATTGCAGTAAGACCGTCGTGATCAGTGCCAACGAGCAGGTTGCTAGCGACCTTACTACGCCCTTCATCTTGTTTGTACGAGTTCTCATGGTATCTTGCTCAGTTCTTTCCAAAGTAATGCAAAAATAAAACCAATAGAAGCCCTCCACCCCAAAAGCACAGACCCAAACAACAATCCGCCTCCCAAGGAACGGCGCGGGATGCGCCGCTGAAGACCTCGCCCGGCTGCCAAGCCGTGGGGTTAACCGCGGCGGGGTGCTGTTGTCATTCCCGCGCAGCCTGCGCGACAGTGGCTCCAGCGCGGTAACGCTAGGAATGGCAAACTTGGAAGTCCCAACCCGAGGGGCCGAGGTAGCAGTGCTGCCTTCCAAACGAAACCGGGGGCGATAGTGAGCGCCTTTGCCCGGATGCGCAAGCGCGATGCGACGAAACGACGAAAAACAGGCGTGAAACGACGAAAAACGGGAGTGAAATGCAGACGAGGCGGGGAACTATCCGGGGTGAGGGCTACCGCGCCGGCCGTTTTGTGCCCCGGAATTGGCAGGTGGGTATTCCGGCTGATCGTGACCGCCGATTCCGGCAATCGTGACCGGTGATTCCGGCATCGTGACCGGTGATTCCGGTGATCGTGACCGATGGGGAATAGGGCCATAGGTTGGGGTGAGCGGCACGCGAACCCCAACGTTTCCACCGTTGATTGCAGAACAAGTGTGATTACACATGGTGGCCTTGAAAGCGTTGGGGTTCGGAATGTTGGGGTTCGGCGTTGCCTCACCCCAACCTATGGCCTCATTGGCGTTGACGATGCTGTTCAAGCGCCTGCTGCACCCTGTTCTTCATCATTCCAAGAAAATCTTCCAGCATTTTCCGGCTTTCTTTTACCCTGGATTGTGTTTTATATTGAAGTAATTTATTCATGATACCCAGAGCAGCTTCCATGTGCTGAAACGGAAGGGATGGCGGTTTAAGTTGGAGCAGCGGTTCAACGGTTATTCTTTCTTCGGGAGTCAATTTCGGATAAAACAGTTCTAAAATGGCAAGCCTGACCGGTATGAAGTCGTTCCGGTAACGAAACAGATCCTTGGATTCCTGTTTTTCGTGAACACGGTAGCGCAAAACCACCTCACCTAAATTAGCAAAACGAGCCCCTTGAAACATCGCCTCCACCCAAAATGGCCAGTCAGGACCTTTAAATATTGGGTTGAATCTAAGATTTTTATCCTTTACAAAGGAATGCCGCAGCATGGCGGTGGGGTTATGGATATTCTTGGCGCCGAATAACAAATTGGCCTTGATTTCTCCATCGGAAACCGGAACCCCCGCCACCCCCAAGCTGGCCGTTGAATTGAATAATTCCATACGGCCACCCACAATATCAACGTGCGGCAATCTTGCAAGAAAAGCTGCCTGCTTTTGCAACCGCCCTGGCAGCGTAATATCATCTGAGTCCATATGTGCAATATACTCACCTTGGGCAAGCTCGTAACCCAAATTTGTTGCTGTTGAGATGCCCATGTTTTGTTCAAGCTTCCGGTAGACAATTCGACTGTCGACTATCGATTGGACGATTTTTCCGGAGTCATCCGTTGAACCGTCATCAATAACAATCAGTTCAATATCCTTGACGGTTTGAGCAAGAATGGAATTGACACTCTCCAGAATGTACTGTTCACCGTTGAAAACGGGCATGATTACGGAAATAAGCGGCATTTAATTGGGCTTTCTGTCCTATTGATTATTTTCGAATATATCTGAATCAGCGAATTTCATCTGAATCCGTGGCCTCAAAAGAGTGGTCTCATTTTTAAAGTGAATGGCGTTCACTCCAGGGATCAGGGATTCAGGTATATATCCATCATTGCGTCACTCCTAAATCCGTGACCTTAAGAGGAACAGGCTCACATACAGGGGTGTAGCCTTCACTTAATAAGTTTCAGATTATTCACAGTTTAGTAAAGGTAGCTGTAACGGTACATGGTCCGGTGAGGGGATTATTGTTAAAAATAACAGCACCATTGGAATCGGGAGCGCTGGACGTGCCACCACAAGTACTGTTGATGGAAGAAATTTTGTACCCTGAATCCGGAGTAACCGTGAGAGGAAAGACACTTCCTATTCCCAATTTATATGTAGGTGCGACAGGTATGCCCGATGGCGGGCGGATCGTGCCACCAGGGCCTGCGCTGGCCGTGAGCATTGGGTTAAATCCGAACCGGACAGAGCAGTTGGCTGTGATAGGGCCTATGGTGTAGTTAGTGGTAATAGGGCCTATGGTATTGTTGGGATCCCATTTTCCTACGGCATTCACACAACTAGTGCCACCGGCCGCCAACCAATATCCTGGGTTTATTGTGATAGAAAAACTTGCTGTTTGTCCCGCTGCTACTAAAACAGACGTTGGACGTACGATACTGCCTGGGGACGGTTCGGTGCTGTTTGTGTATGTATTGACCGTGACGGTGTAGGTAACCGGTTGATCTCGCGCGGACACCTTGATTTCTCGCCACGCCACCCAAGAACCAGCGGCATAGTCGGTATTGATCGCGACATATCTTACCGGTGTGTTTTGGCCGGGAAATGATTGCTTAAACCATTGCCCATCCGAGGTGTATTGCTGTATCGTGCCGATGCGAACCCATGTCGTCCCAGTCTCGGTTTTCACATATATATTGTGGGTACTGGGGCCGTTAGGCAGCTGCGCCGGATTCAGGGCTACCGTGTCCACCACATAATTGCCTCCCAGATCAATGTCGATCCAGGTGGGTTGCGGCGGCGCGCCAGAGTTCCAAATCGTATCGGTTCTGCCATCCATGGCGTAGCGCATCTCGACGCGGTTGCTGATGGCATTGATGATTTTTGCGCCCGGTATTTCCACGCCCGGCAGGATCGGGGTGAAACTGGCCGCAACCGTGCAATCGGCGTTGATCGCGTTAGTGGTGTAGCTATTGCCGTTGCGCGTGCCCCCGCAGGTACCGCTGATGGTGGCCAGGCGGAAGTCCGAATTGGGCATGGCCGTAAAGGTGCGGGTGCTGCCTGCGGCTACTCCGGTGATGGTGCCCGGCGGGCTGATGCTGCCGCCGCCGTCCGCGCTGGCGGTGATGGTGTAGGTTGTTAGTGACGCAAATATTGCCGTAACAGTGCAATCGGCGGTAGGGCGAATCGAATAGGAATAAGTTGTGGTGTAGGTTCTATTGCCACTCACCGCTTGACCGCCGCAACCGCTGATGGAAGAGATGTAATACCCCGCGTTCGGCGTTATCCTGAAATTCCAGCCAATCCCAGATGGCACTGAAACTTTTGGCGGGCTGATAGTGCCGCCCGAGCCCGCATTGGCCGTAGCGGTGTAATAGGTTTGCGAGACCAAGCCTACGAATATGTTACAGTTGGCGGTAATAGCATTGGTGGTGTAGATATTACCGTTCAAAGTACCGCCGCAAGTGCCACTGACCCCGCTGATATCGTATCCAGTGATGGGCGTAATCGTAAACCTCTGGCTGTTGCCCGAGTTGACCCAAGCAACTGGCGGGTTAATGGTGCCGAGGTGAGTATCGTTGCTAGAGGTGACGACGGTGTAGAGTACTGGGGAAAATATTGCTGCAACGGTACAGTTGCTGGAGATAGCCTTGGTAATGTAGGTGTTACCACTTAATGTTCCATCGCAGGTGCCACCGACAGAGGATACGAAATATCCCGAATTGGGCGTAAACCTGAATATTTTGGTGGATCTTGATTTCACTGTAACGCTACCTGATGGGCTGATCGTTCCGGCGCCGGTGGCGCTGGCCGTGACGGTGTAGGTTCGTTCGTTGGAGGAGTCAACTTCAAATACTGCTGTGACGGTACAATTGCCCGTGGCCGGCGCCGTAGTAAAAGAATTACCATTGAGTGTTCCGCCACAGCCGCTAACGGAGGAGATTTTATAACCAGAATCCGGCGTTACCGTAAACACCGAGACAGCTCCGTTAGGCACATTGAGCGGAGTTGAAGGTAAAATAATTCCACCCGCAGACGGAGTTACAGATGGGGTAATTGTATTGTTACCTAAGGCATCGCAGGTAAATTTGTTGGAATTGTCTTCAGTACCTTCCACGAAAGCAATCGATGGTTTACCTCCTGCATAACGGCAGCATGGGCTATTAAAATACAGATTATTCTCTTCGCCTGTGCCACGAATAACAGAACAATTGGAATCTGGAGCATTGGTGGTACGATTGTCAATTTTTGTATTGACAATCAATGTGGAACCGTTGTTGAACTTTGCAATGGAGCCACCGCCTTCACCGAACACATTAAATTGAGCCTGTTGCCAAAGTTGGGGTAGTTCATTGAGAGGGCTTGGGATACTTCTAGAATATGCGTTTCCGCCAATGGTCAGAACGATGCTATCTTGACCGTTGATTGTTTTTCCACTGATATTTATACGAGTATTAAAGTTTGAAATTGACTGAGACGAAGTGTACACACCACTATCCAAATAACATGAATAATCTCCATAGGCTTCCCATGAAGCCGGGCATGAGTTAGTGCCCAAAACCCAATACCATATTGCAAGATATCCTTCATTCCAAGCGGGAGTATTTTGATAGACAAACTGCACCCAACCTTGACAGCCTTCGTTGCTGTTGCAAATGCTGCTGTTGCCTGGTATTTTAAAATAATCGGTATTGATTTGCAGCGAGTAGGTATTCTGGGTGTCCTGCCCGGGAAGCGAATTTATGATACTGGTCACGCCGGTAACATTGAGAAAAGAACCTTCCGCTGCCCATATCGGCCCTCCAACCGCATTGGCCGAGTAGCCTTGCCCACTTATCGGGGCAGGCAATATGGATTGAGCACTGCTAACTCTGGCAGGTGGCCGCCAAGGTGGAACGATATTTTTCGGCCGGGTACAAAAAACTTGCTGCCACTGCATATCGGGATAAGATGCTTGAAAGCACCCCGGTTGGGATGGTGGGGTCTGTTTGATGGTTTCCTGCCAAACCTCGATATCGGACGATTGCGCCGAGCCGATGGCCGGCAGCAGGAAAGCGCCCAACCCCATCAGAGCCAGCAACAAAGCGCGCATCCGCGCCGCGGTCTTGGCTTTCCAGCCGGAGAGCCGATCGCCACCGGATTTAAGCTTGGAACAACCCATGGTTGTCGAGTCTTCATGTCTCATGTCATACCTCACTGCGTTGACGGATCAAGATGCTTCAGGACAACTTTCATGCAAACCAGGAAAGATGAAAATATGCTCTGCTCTCGAACGTTGTGTGGGGCATCGGCGGAGATCAAGGGTGGGCAGCTACCGGTGTAGCCGCAACGGTTGATCTGCCTACGTAATTTCCGTACACAACAGCGCGAGTGTAGGGCAGGGGTGGTGCGCAGTTTGTAAGGTAAATCCCCGTCAGGCTGTAAGGCTTTTCCGATTTTGGGTAAAGCTTTGTAAAAGTGGCAGCGATTTGTTCAAAACCGCCCGGTTGGCAACATGGCCGCACCCGCAACATTTACCCAAGCGCGCCGCTGAAATTCAGGGCCGGGTTTTGTGATCACTGCCGTTGAAGATGCCGCGCAGCGCGCCATCGAGCAGGCAGAGGTTATCCGCTTGTCACTGGCCGGCCAGCAACGCTTTGCCCAGGCATTGCTGACTCCGCCCAAGCCGGTACCGGCACTGCGGCGCGCGATGGCCAGGCATGACAAGCTGGCCCCAATGACGGGGGATCGTCCCATTGGATCCGGCAACGCACGACCGTAGCCGGTTTACCTGCGTTTTGCCGTTGGCTGGTATACGGTAGGGGCGACCGGCCGGTCGCCCCTACGGGCATGGTGACGGGACAGATGCCACCCCAACCTTCTCGCCCGTCCCCGCCAAGCGGGGAAAGGCGCAGGTTACATGTCACACCACATGCACCCCTTGCTGAATCAGCAGGTCGGCCACCGTATTGCTGCCCTGCGCCGCGTTGTGCCACACGTCGTAGACCACCCCGCCAACGGTCTGCGTGCCGTTGCTGGCCCAGCCCGCGTCGGTCAGATGCACCGTCGAGGTGCTGTTGCCCATGATGCTCAGGTGCTGGCTCGGACTGGCCGGGTTGGGCTGGCTCAGAATGTCGGCCAGGCTCAATGTCAGCGTGTTGTTTTGCGTCGGGGCCGCGCCGGCGTTGCTTTGGTTGTTCAAATCGAACTGCTCAAAGCCCTGCACCTTGGTGCCCATGCTGGTCAGGTTCAGCGTGATGCCCGATTGCTCGAACACCAGCGTGTCCCAGCCCGCGCCGCCGCTGACGCTGGTAAAGTTGCTGCTGACGATGCCCACATAGTCGTTGCCCGCGGTGCCGTTGGCCGTATCGCCCGGATGGGTGCCGATGCCGTGCGCAATCCAGTTCAGCGCCGGCATCGGCCCGGCCGTGGTGTTTATGGTCAGAGTCAGCTCGTTGGACACCCCGCCCGCGGCGCCTGCCGCGTTGACGACCCTTAGTGTGTAGGTGTAGGTGCCGTTGAGCAGGCCGGTGTCCTGGAAGCTCCAGGTGCCGTCCGGATTGACGGTGGTAACCGTGGTGACCATGCCGGGCAAGGCGCCGCCATGACGGGTGATTTCCAGATACTCACCATGCTCGGCCACTCCGAGCGGGGTCGGTGGCCCGGTTCTCGGATCGGTGGTTCCCCCATAGACGATGCCTGTGAGCAACGGCGACGTGTCGTCGGTCGTGCCTACGTATTTGCTGGCTTGCAGGGCAGTATTAGGCACCACGCCCGTGACCGGGCCAACATCGTCCATCACCTGTCT
>Ga0209628_10001254_pt1 | contig 16191 bp, 10 predicted proteins | sample TergutCu122P4_FD_187285 | JGI IMG/M metagenome (GOLD analysis project Ga0209628, IMG submission 187285) | Cubitermes ugandensis P4 segment gut microbial communities from Kakamega Forest, Kenya - Cu122 P4 (SPAdes) (version 2) | ecosystem: Host-associated > Arthropoda: Insects > Digestive system...
GTTTTGTATTGCCCCAAATCCAAATGTCGCCATTTGCGCTCTTTGCGATGGTCGTAAATAGGATAACGGACACCGCTATCTTCCACATAATCAAACTTATAGCGCAAATTTACAAAAATCTCTTCTGTGCGCTCGTTTGTAACCACATCGGACACTTCCCAATCCGTATTCAACGGCAAAAGTATCTTCTCTAAAATCTTATTCTCATCTAATTCTTTCATAACGCAAAGTTAACACTTTTCACACAATTCCTCGTAGAACCATATACAAATTATATTGAAAGAACAAAAAGAGAAAAGATTATTAAAATAGCAGGATTTAGACCTACTATTCATCCTATCCGCAAACGACTAAAATAATTCATTATGCCCGAAACTCAAAACATAGAATACAAATCATCTTGGCACGATGATTATATAAAATGGATATGCGGCTTTGCCAATGCGCAAGGTGGCAAAATCTATATCGGCAAAAACGACAACGGAAAAGTCGTTGGCGTAGAAGATTACAAAAAACTGATGGACGAAATTCCTAATAAAATCAAAAATAATTTGGGAATTACAACCGAAGTTAATCTTTTGCAGAAAGACGACAAGCATTTTATTGAAATTGTCGTTTTGCCTTATTCCGTGCCGATTTCTCTGCGCGGCAGGTATTATTACCGAAGTGGCAGCGTAAAACAAGAATTGACAGGGGCAGCACTAAACGAATTTTTGCTAAAACGGGCAGGTCATACTTGGGACGATGTAATAGAAACCCGCGCCACATTTGACGATATTGATGAGCCAACAATAAAAAAGTATCTGCGAAAAGCAGATGAAACAGGTCGTTTGCCCGATATTGACGGAATTTCAACGCCCGAACTTTTGGAAAAACTTCGTTTAACAAAAAACGGACAACTCAAACGTGCTGCAATCGTTCTGTTCGGCAAAGACCCTGGCAGTTTTTACCCAAATACATTTGTAAAAATCGGCAAATTTGATGATGATGATTTTACAATTCGTTTTCAAGAGTTGGAAGACGGAAATATTATTCAAGTATTGGACAGGGTTTTGCGCACAATTGACCATAAATTTTTGATACGCAACATCTCTTTTGAGGGAATGAATCGCATTGAAACGCTCGAATATCCTATCCCCGCACTTCGTGAAATGCTTTTGAATGCGCTTATACATCGCAATTATATGGGTGCGCCAACACAAATTCGCGTTTATGATAATAAAATGTTCGTTTGGAATGATGGCGGTTTGCCCGAAACTATAACCTTACCGCAACTTACGCAATCACATTCCTCGCATCCACGCAACCCTATACTTGCAGGAGCGTGTTTTCTTGGCGGTTACATTGATTCGTGGGGCAGCGGCATTATGAAAATTATCAATTCCTGTAAAGCAGCAGGATTGCCAACACCCGAACTGAAAGAAAAAGAGGGCGGTTTTATTGTAACGCTGTTTAAAGATAGGTTTTCGGAAGAACAACTGCAAAAATTAGGGCTGAACGACAGACAGATAAAAGCCGTTTTGTATGTAAAAGAGAAAGGAAAAATTACAAATGGGGAATATCAGGAACTTAACGCTGTTTCAAAAAGAACAGCAACTAATGACTTGTATGAGTTGGTAGAAAAACAAAAAATATTTGAACAACTTGGAGCAAGCGTAGGAACTTATTATGAAATTTTGTAAGCGGGCAAAAAGCGGGCAAAGCGGGCAAAAAGCGGGCAAAAAAAAATAATTGCACAATCAATTTAGAACAATTAATAGTAGTCAATGTATTTCAACGAATTTGGGAAATAATCTTATTGATATAACCCCATACATACTGCAAGTTTTTCCAATAATGCTCTGCTTGATAAACAAATGCACCGTCAATGCCTTTTTTTACTGTCATCAAGATAACTGTAAAATTGAAAAACAAAAATGCAGCAATAAAAAGATACGATGTTAGCAAGCCAAATTCTTGAATATCAAATTGATGTGGCTTTGTTTGTTTTGTAAAAGCAACAATATGAAATGTCAAAGTTAAACCAATCAGCAAGTCAAATATATGCACACTTTGCTTTGCGCTTAACAAACGTAAAATGCAAAAAGCATAGGTATAAATCGGCAAACAATAAGGTGCAAGTGAGATGAATATATTTCGAGAAAACCGCCCGCTGTGGTACATTACACCCTCACCTTCGCCCGCATTGACAGAATGAATTTTTTGCCCAAACATCAACGCAACTATTGTGTGTATCCATTCGTGAGTTTGTGTTTCAAACCACTCTGCATTTTTTCGCAAAAACGGCAATCGCCTTAAAACAATATACAAAGCCACCCCGATACCAAACCACAAATAGAGTTTGTAACTTTTCAATGCCAAATGGTAGGTAGTTTCAAAAAAATGCCAAGCAGATAGCAGTAGAAAAACCACTAATAGCGTGTAGGCGAGTATTTTTAATATGGTTTTCATTTTATATTGGGAATAACTATCTGAAAAGAGGCATTTATTTTCAAATCTTCCCCAAATTTTGCACTTGTTAATCCAAAACTTGTGCCTGCACTGATTTGAAACCATTGGTAGCGAAAACCAATGCCAAAATCTATATATGGTTTAAATCTGTTGTATGGATAGTAGCCGTTCCAACTGTTTTTGCCATAATAATGAATTTCTTTGTCTTTAAAATCATCATAATAGTTAACATCATTGCGGGCAAGTATTCCGAAGTCAAAACTTGGACCTGCTTCAAAAATTATTTTGGCTTTTTGAGATTTTGAAATATTTATCCGATATTGTATATGTAGCGGCAAATTTATTGACCATTCATAAAATAAGAAATAGTAACGATTGCCGTAGTTATCGTAGTCGTAGTTGGATTTATAGAAATCTAAATTTATTCCTGTTGTTAATCCAAAACCTTTATTAAATTGCGGCTGCCAAGCATAACCTATTCGGAAGCCGTGCGCAAACAACTTACTGCCTTCACTTAATCTGCCATTACCTACTTGTTTTTCCGTATAGTATCTGCACTGTTTAGCGACATATCCTAAGGTTATTCCGTGGGTGTTTAATTGTAGGGCTTTGGCTTTGGCTGTGTCTTTTTTGTTGCCCTTATCTTGAACTTTATTTTTTTCCGTTTTATCATCTTTGATTGGAATTTTACCTGTTTGACTGATACTTATTCTTACCGTTTTATCCCCTGCTGTAACCGTAAAATAACCATCTCTTGTTGTGCTTTCCGAATTTGCATTACAAGTAACGACAAAATATCCTGCATATTCTTGTACCTCAAACCACAAAGGCAAAACACTAATCGAGTACGGACACGAATTATTATTATTTACCGTAACTTTTTCCTGCCCACCAGACGGAAGAAATAACAATTTGTCTTTTGAAACACTTAATATCGTTGTCTTTTTTTTATTAATACAGTCTTCTATCTGCTTTAAAATATTGTTGTCGGGCTTGTGGTCTGTATGAAGCATCAAACGTTTGTATTGATAATTAGCTTCATTGCAGTCGCATTGCATAATAGCATCTTTTATTTCATCCCTTATTTTTTTGACATCTTGCGCCAAAATTACTGTGCTGTGTAATAACAGCACAGTAAAAAAAGTTATTTTTGTGATAAATTTCATTTTAAAAAAATATTAAATGATTATTTGCATTTGCACTTTTTTCTTTCTGCTTCACACTCTTCAAATAAATCTTTTGCTTTTTGAAGATTTTTATTTGCTTGATCACGCTCACTTTTTAGTTTATCACGTTCACTTTTTAGTGATTGAATGGTATTATTGTCTGTTACTGAACCTTTCAACGCCTTTTCTTTTCCTGCGATCAACTTTTTAATTTCATCATCTTTTTCGCCTATGATTTTGTCTTTTTGTTTTTTAGCGTCAGCAATATCTTTTATTGCTTGGTCGCGTAAAGTTTCTTTTTCTACAATCAACTTTTCAATTTTAGTACTGTCCTGTTTCAATTTGAGTTGCAAATTAGTAATTAAATTTTCACGTGCGTTATTTTCCATTTTGAGAATATCATTGCTGTTATTGGCAACTTTTAATTGCGCCTCTAAATTTTTTTTGTCTGCCCTTAATTCTGTTATCTTGGTTTTCAATCTATCTATTCTACATTCATTTATTGAATCATATTTAAGATACAAAGCAAAACCACAAGCCCCACCACAACTGATTGCGAGCAAAACTAATACACAAATGATTAAAATTTTAAGAAAACTTGGTCTTTTCACTATTTTTATTGTTGTCATAATTAAAAATTAATTCATTAATTTATTGAATCTCCATTTTGAACAGATACTTTACTATTACTCACAGTGTCGTTGTTTTCATAATCTTGCAACTGCTGTTTCAAACTATTGTTTTCTTTTTGCGACTGTTCCATAATTGCTGTGTTCGTTTCAGTAAGTGTTTTGGAATTTATCCAGAAATAAAAACTTAACGTAGCCAAAAACACACAAATAACAATAGCAAATATTGCTATCCACCTGTATTTCTTATTTGATTTTTCAATGTCAATAATGTTTTTCTCTTTTTCCTTTTTGTAATAATTATGATTAATGATAGTATTGATTAATTGAATGATTTTTGTTTTGTTTTCTACTTTTGTTGATTGAATAGATTTTATAACATCAAATATTTCAACACATTGTTCTTGCCCTAATTCTTTATTGTTGTATAATTCTGTAATGCGTTCAACGAAATTTTCTATATACTTTTCTAAAAATTCTTTGTTATTTGGCAAAAACTTTAAAATATCTTTGATAGTGTTCACATCTTCTTCAATAATTTTTTCGGCGATATTTTTTAATACATTGTCTATGTTGTTAATTCTATTCCTATTTTCTTTTTTATCAAAAAGTGCGTAAAGGTCAAACAAAGTTTTATCTTTGTCCGCAGTAATATCTTTCTTGTCTAATGATATTTTTTCAACGAAATAGAACTCATTTTTTGCTACTTTTATTTTTAATTCTAATAAGTATTTATAAAAATCATATTCCCTGTTTCCGTCTAAATCAATGGACTTTTGAACATAATCCGTGATTTGGTTTTTATATTTTTCGTGATAATACTTTATAAACGCATTGCATACTAATTGAAATTCTGATAAATTGGCTGTTGGTTTTAAATCAACATTCAATTTTTTATCAACTTTCTCATACCTGTTTTTCCATTGTAATTTTATTTCCAATTCTTCCGGTTCGAGCAACTCGACAATGATTGTCAAAAAAACACTGTCTTTAAAATCAAACAGTTCTTTCAATTCCGCCTCTTTGTCAAATAAAATAGGTAAATCCGATTGTTTCAACACTTCTTTTTTATTCCAAAAATTTCCAATTTTTGTAATGCGTTCGTCAATATATACTTTTTCTTCTTTAGTAAAATTATTTATCACGAAATCAAAAACATACGACATTGTTTTTTGTTTCAAATCTTCTTTTGTGTCCAAAAATTTATCATTGTCCACCTGATAATGTAGTTTGTGATAATCCAAAAGTTTATAAAGTGTGTTGCGGTTGATTTCTGATTTAGAAATTTCGATATCGTTATATTTATTTTTACTTGATAATAAAAAATCTACACATTCATTCCATTGCTTATCATTTGATTTTTTCAAAGTGTCAATATCAATCGCGCCATCATCAAAAGTGGAAAAAATGTGAAGATTGCCATTTGTAAAAGAATCATCTTTTACATTAAAACCAAAACCAAGATACTTTTTGTAACAATCAGGGAAAGAACTAATTGCATTAAGAATCAAATCTTGTGTTTTGCTGTTAATTGTTATTTTAACAGTATCTTTATTTAGCAATGCGGATAAAATGGATTTTGAAATTTGAGTGTCGGGCGAATAAGTATGTTTTTCTATTTTTGGAAAAATTTCTTTTCCATTATTACTTTCCTCGTACTGTTTCATTACAGGAAGTGATTTTACAAAATCAATTGTATCATATTCGTTTTTTAAATCAAAGAAAAAATACTCGCGGCGTTCATAAAATCTGTTTGAAAAATTTGTAAATTTTTTCTTTGCTCTAATTAAAAAATAAAAATCCTCATTATTACCACAAGCCTTTGGAAATAAAAAATACTGTGGATTATTTTCATAATTAGATTCGTTATAACTGTTAAAAGCCATTTCAAACTCTTTATCAAGTTTTCCTAATTTTTCAATTAAAGGTTTACTATTTGCGAATTCGGCACTTGAAGATATATAACCACCAAAAGCCTGAACAGTTTCTAATGAACCTAATATTGCAATATGAATATTCTCTTTTCCCATTTTTGTTTATTTATTTGCTATTTCTAATTTATCTAAATAAGGGGTTGTTCCTATTTTATTAGTTTTAAATTCTTTAATATCTATTCCGCCTCCCTTTTTCAAAATACAATAAACCAATTCGACTGCTCCTAATGGGGTACGTCTATTGTTGTTATTAGTTTCTCCCCAAGTATCTGTTGTACTATTATTATTATCTTGACCTCTAAATTTGAAAAATCTGTTGTTGGTATAACTAAAAGCGGCAGTAATAGGAAATAAATTATCTTGAACAAAAGTTTCACCAATCGCTCGCCATTTTGTCAAGTCAAATATCTCAGTGGAATTATTTTTTGCGTGAGTAACAGTTGTACAGTTGATAGTATCTTGATGAATCTTACTCATAATTTGAATGTATTGATCGAATTTGAGGTTTTTGTCATTAAAAAAATCTGTTTTCTTTATGTAAGTATCTAACATAATTCTATCAATTTGTGTGAGACATTCATAATCGGCTAATGCCCGTTTAGTACTTCTCATCAGAGAATTTATACTTCGTTCTTCATCTTTCTTTTTTGGGTTACTATCTAAAACAGATTTTATGCATTTAATTGTAATTGTTGAAGATATGTAAAAAAGATAATCATAAAAAACGTATTTATAGTTTTCTATTGCAGCATCATTAAGTTTATAATAGGTTTTTAGTTGTTTTTCTATAGAGTTAAAAAAGACCATTTTTAACTCATTTGCTTTATTTTCCGAATCTTCTCCAAAAGCCTTATAGTCAAATAAATGTTTATACGTTTTTTTAAAATTACTTTTTTTAATAAAATTCCGAAATAAAAAATCGAGTGTAATATTTTCAGTATTATTGTTGATAGCCGAAAAATATCGACTAAATGTTTCCCCCGATATATTGCGTATTAAAAGTATTCTCTTACTATGCTCATATTGGAAATTTATTAAGTAAGTTTCGTACTCCCACGCCTCTCCGGGCTGTGTTTTATTATCTTCTTTATCAAATGTTGTATGTACTTTTGATATTAAGAGCCCCAAATCTCTAAAATTACTATTTTCAAAGGCATCGGTAACCGGGGAAAGTTTAACTTTATTTAAATACTCTGGGGGTAAATAATCTGGTATCCTCTGCGGGTCACCCAATATTGCATAAATTGCATCTATTAATACTGTTTTTGCACTCGAAGTTGCACCGCCTACGCCAATTTGTATTACTTTGGGCGTTCTCCAATTTTTACAGATTTGTTTTGCTTTTTTACGTAAATCAATCATACTTTTTGATTTTATGTTTAAGTTGTTAATATAACGATAATTCATATTGTCTATTTTATTTGATATTTGTAATTATTTAGTTTATCAAAAGATAACAAACGTATCAGTAAATTGCTAAAAAATTCTTCTTTGCCAAAAGAAAATCCCCTTGTTTCATTATAACAAAAAAAGTTGCAGATTTTATATGCTGTATATGCCGTATTTTCATTTATATGTTCCTTAAATTTATCAAAAATAAATTTTAAAATCTCTTGCCCATACGTGTTTATGCTGTTCCAATTTTCTTTTTTACAATGCAGGTTATCATAGACTTCGTTTACAGTATTTTCCCATTTGGCGACATTAGCAATGGGCATATTACAAACGGTATCAAAATTTATCAATGCTGTGATTGCTGTTTTTTTGTGTTGTTGCACTTTCCCTAAAAAACCTATTATGTGGCTCGGCATAAGAGTATACGCAAAAGTTTCGTATTTATCCAAATCAAAAATCGGCACTAAAATATCACCTTCTATATTTGCATTTTGCCATTCGTTTTCAGGTACTGCTCTGTCAAAAAAACGAAATTTCACAAAACTCTGTTTGTCTATTTTTATTTCATAGACTTTATTTGTATGGTTATAAGTGTGTTCTAATCCATATTGCAGTAGTTCATCGTTTGTAATAAAGTTTTCGCACATTTCCACAAACTGCTCACAAATCTTTTTATCTTCGCCTATTATAACGATTTCAAAGATTTTATCAAAAGGATAAAACAAACTATTAATTTTATGTAAGGACTTCTTTATCATTTCTTTGTTCTTGTAAATTTATTATCGTTTGCAATACCACATAATCCCATAAAAGCAAACAAAAATACGGTATCAAACACTTCGCCAATAGAATCCTGTCCCAATCCGTAAATCAAACGTCCTGTAAATGGAACAACGCCATAGTACGAACAAAGTAACCACAAACCCGAACTCAAAATCAGCGACATACAAAATATGCGGATAATTCCGTAAGTTGAAAAATAAGTTGGGGATTTTTCACCGTAATTTGCTTTTTCGGGTTTAGGGTTGATTGACATTCGCAAAACAACAAAGCCCAAAACTCCCCAAATTATAAGTAAAAAAGCAATAGGCAAACGCCACCATTTTTCGCCAAACTGATAAATCAGCCCGAAAGGCACACTTAAATCGTTTTCAATAACAGGGTCAGTAAATGACGATATGCCAGGGTGCATCGGCTCGTAGCAATCATAATCAGACGGATAAGCATATTTTGTCTGTACTGCAAAAAACTGCGCTCGCTCTTCCGAAATTCGATAACCAAATTCTTGAATTTTTGAAAATTCAAAATATGCTACCGAGCGTTCTGTTAATCTATCAGAGGAAAAAGGGTCGTAATTTTTAGCGTTTAAATATGCAAATAACCAAGAACACACAAATACAATAATAATTACGGACAACGATATAAAAAAATCTTTAAGTCTTTTGTCACTATCTACATTGTCATTCTCTTTTGCTCCGTGAAAATAATACCGATAAAACAATACAACACTCATTAAAACAGGAAAAAGTATCAGATTTATAATATATCCCGAATCGTGAAAACCTGCCAATGCAACTACTCCTGCAATAAGTAACGGTATCAAAATCAGAACATATTTTGATAATCTCATTTTTCTAAATAATCTCACTTTACATTTTTTTTCATTTCTTCTTATTATTTTTATCTCAAAAATTACAATAATCATTATCATAAGAATAGATAACAGAGTTATAATGTATCCCCCTGAATTGTGCGAAAAGAAAGCAATACAACCAGCAATACAACCAACAATAAATAATATTAGGATGAATAATCCCCTTGATTTTACAAACTTTTTAGTTAATATTTTTTGTTTTAATCCAATTTCCAACCATTTTGTATGACTTGAAAGCCAAAACAATAAAACACAAGTAATCAATAATGCAACTGAAACCGAACTTTGTTGAGTAAAAAATAAAACGGCAATGACAAACAACATTCCTATTGTAAAAATCTTTGTTATGTTACAGTTTTTATTTTTTAACTGTTTAATCCTTCTTTTTTTATTTTTGTATCCTTTACATATCCATCTAATTAAAATACAAAGTGTAATGATGTGATTTTTTCGTTCCCATTTTCCAAACGTACAGAATATTGTCAAACAAAAAGATAGAGCAACAAGTCCCCAAATAGTAGTTGCAAAAACATAATTGTTGTCTGAAAGTGGATTTGCTTTTGATAAGTTAGAAATGTCGTGGAAATAAAAAGTTGAAATTTCTCCTAAACAATATTTTGAAAGAAAATATATTCCCGTTACCAATACAACAAATAATAGTGGAACGAATGCAACTCTTTGCCATTTTCGCTTTATATCTTCTAAAATTTTATCAATACCAAATTCCATACATAAAAACAGTATCCAAAACAACAATACACACAGCAAAATTAAGGGCGAAACAATTACTGCCGTTGGGAAAGCATAAACCGCAAAAGGTTGCGTAAATGACAAATTATAACCGATAAATATACGACCAATGCTTAAAAATAATAATGCGAAATACAGAACAATAAAATAACATTTCCAACGGTCATTATCAGGATTATTGTCGCTTTCGCTTATGCTGTATTGGGTAATCAGCCAAATAACAACTAATCCCAACACAAAAATAAAAAACAACGGAATCAATCCCCATATAAAATTGCAACAATTCAAAACATAACTTTTAGTTTCCTCTTTCAGCAAACAAGATTTTTGTTCTATCGTAAATTTGTAATCTTTATCAATTACTCCAAATTCCCAATATTCAGGGTTGGCAATGTTTTGGGAATATACCTCGTTGCTGTATGTGTTGGCATACGATATTTGTCGTAACGATATAGGAATTTGTTCGTTTTGTTTGACTGCAGAATCTATGGCTTTCAGAGGAATAGCGGCACGATAAATTTTGTTGAATGATACTTTTATTGAATCTTTCTTATCCGTCAATGTCAAAGTGATTTCCTTTGCGCCAAAAGGTGTGTAATACGATTTTACGGAAGTAGTAAAACAGGTGTCGCCCCAATGGAAGTATTTTGCAGTATCTTTTGGCGAAAGAAACGAAGAGTTAGATGTTCTAAAAAAGTTGATTTTTAAAGTATTAGAGTTTATTGTGCCTGTATTTCTATTTTTAAATCGGATAGTATCATTAACTGTAATGCAACTATCTAACAAAATAAGAAGTTTCTCTTTTTTACTGTATGAAATCAATGATTTCAATTCAGGATTATTCAATACATTAGCAAGTAAAGTATATCTTCTATCTTTTGTTTTTTCGTTAATTCGTTTTTTCAGTAAAGCGTTTTCTTTTATTTGCGATGTAACATCTTCTCCATTAATGGTTATAGTCGTTATATTATCGTAAGGAATAGCATAATGTTTGTTGTCGCCGTTAAATTTGACATAAGTCGGCTCTTTAAGTTTCCAAACAAAACTATCGCCTTTATGTGTAATTGATAAAACCGAATCAGGCAAATCTTTAATCATTATATGTTGGTTACCGCCAAACCATAAAGTACTGTCTTTGTGAAACGCAAGCGATTTCACATCAACAACAACGGCTGCTTTTTTATGCCACGCATTTTCATTTTTACTGCAAGACGAAAAAAGCACTAAAACTATGGCTAATATGTAGAGTATTGATTTTTTCATTTTTTAAATCGGTTTTGATTGTAAAACATAATTTTTTTGTATAATTCGGCGGTTAAGAAATCACGGGCAGTAGAAGATTCGACACCTTTTCTTTCTTTTGGGGCTTCTTGTGAAATATGTTTGATATAGACCACACCAACAACACCTTTTGGAAAAATGGTATCTCTGTTGGTTATCCCAAAAACAAATAATCCTTCATCATAATAAATAGGTACGTCATTACGAGCATTAAGGTATTTGTTAAACCCTATGTTGCCTTCTTCTTCGGGTGTTCCTGTTTTGCAATAAAAAGCATAGTTGTTTAAATCATTACGATTGCTAAAACTTCGTTTAAATTCATAATATGCATCATTTAATGTATTACCGTCTCGTGGTGTTCTTATATCACTGTTTACTTGTGCAGCCCTTTCCCAATCGTCCATAAAAGCAGTCCAAGCGTTATTAAAACTATTACTGTCTTTTTTTTGAATAAACGGTGCTGTATAAGGTTCATTATTGTTATTGAATAAAGTAGCGGGATTTTCAAACAACCGTTCTATTGAATTTCTATTTTGTACTTTTACAAATGTTGCTTTTACCTTGCGTTTAGACAAAAGGCGGGAATATGCTTCTGCCAATTTTACGTTATTCCAAAAATTGTCGCCTTGCCCCAAAATTAAATTTTCAAAGTCAATAAAGTTTTTCACATTTTCCCAACGCAAATTCACAATGTCGGTAAACAAAATTGATAATCCAAGCGGAATTTTATTCAACAAACGCCAAGTATATTTATCCGAATAAAGCATTACTGTATCTTTGTCAAGGGTTTTAATGTTGTATAAATTACTCATCAAATTGGCGAAAGACGATTCTGCTAAATCTACATTATTGGCTGCATCTTCATTAAATAAAATTCTCTTTGCAATACTGTTTCTTGGATAGTATCTTAATCTTACTCCGCTGTTTCCAAGTAAATTATGTAAATTGTTTGCTTGTTGATTATTCCAATTGGTTGTCAGCATATTAAATGCAGCGGCATCTCTATTGCTGTTACCGTTTTCTGTTGGCTCTGTTAACGCAAGCATTGCCATTGCAATTGGGTAATTATCGTGCGAATGTGCTAAAAAATATTGTCTGTCTAAATGTTTTCCAACTCGCCAAAATATATTTTTTCCGCTATTGCCACTTGCTGCTTTTCCATAAGACGGAATAGTATAGCCGAGCATACTGCAACTATCTTTGTTGAAACTTGCCGAAGTCAATCGAAACTGTGATAAATTCGGATATTTGGCAACGGCTGCAAAAGCAAGTAATGGTTTAAATGTACTGCCTATGTGGTGGTTTATAAGATTGAAGTTTCTTGCCTCTGTTACCTCGTCTAATTGATTTTTCGGGAAGTAAGTAGAATAATAAGGTGCTGCTATTACTTCGCCGGTAGCAATATCCATTAAACATACGCTCATCTGATATTCATCGTTTGTGTGCCAATGGCTATTTGCATACAGTGTATTCACATATTTTTTTATTTCGTCTTCCAATATCTTTGAGAGAAAAATATTACTTGTAAGTTCCACTTGCTTTATTGAATCTGTTTCTTTTATATTTGATTCTAAATGTATAATTTGCTGATAAGAAAACAAGTCGGCATAATCTTTACTGATATGTGTTCTTTCGTTATTAGATAATTTTGAGGCAATATTTAAAGGTTTTTTTGACAAATATATAACTTGGTCTAATTTATGTGTGCTGTTTTTAATATTCATTAATCTGATTTTCAATATATTATTTATCTGTGGCAAAAGAGTGGTAGTTTGAGATTTTATTCTAATAGTATCCTTTTTATAATAAACATCTACATCCAAATTACGCGGTTGAATATATATTTGTGCCCCCTTATTTAAAAATCGAATATGCTCATTTCCGAAATATATATCAACAGGTTTTCCATTTGTTTGGTTTCTATACATTTGTTCGTATTCTGAAATTAATCTTGCACTCCAATTTTTAACAAATATTGTATCATAACCTTTGGTATTACGATTTCCAAAAGATTCTATTGGTAAATCACTTGAAAACAACGGCAACGGCACATTGTCTTTAATGAGATAAACCACATTAGTATCTATTTTTGAAAATGGGTCATCAAGCAAAATTTCACCTTTCCAATTGTCGTTCAATAAAGAAACATCACCCAATGTTGGGTCTATTTTTATTGATTCAATATGTTTTTTATCTTCACTCCATTTAATAATAAAGTACTTTCTGCTCAAATTTGTCCTCTGTTTTTCTATCAGATTTTTGAAAATGCTGTTATGATAAAAAGTTATCATTGTATCTCTTGCGGCAGCACTCAAATCTTTAATACTATCAACATTAAAACCAACCAATCGCACTTCTTCGGGGGAAATCAAATAACCCACATTTGCGGTATCAGACGAATAAGAAAATGTCAATGCAGGAAATAATATATTTAGATTTTCCGCCGAAATCCCTGTATTGTTATCGCCTTGCGACCTTGCCATTTCCAAATAATAATTCACTTTGCCATACAAACCTTTGTTGGGTTCGTTCATTGGTTTGTATTTCGTAATGGGGTTGCCAAATTCATCTTTGTGAAATTTATTAATAAAATTACCGTCTTGACGTAATTTCACTACTATCGCTACAAGTAAAAGCAATAAAAGAAGAATTGGTATAATAATATCCCCAAACTTTATTCCTTTAAATTTTATTTCTCTAATTTCAAATAGTTTTTTGTTCATTTTTATTCAAAATTTGTTTTATTGTTATACTACATTCTACTCATCAGCCACTCTTTTAATATTCCAAAATATTCCCGCACATAATAATTCGGCAATAACCATAACGGCGTTGTTTTATTTGCCATAATTCCTATATCTTTATATCCTAATTTTTTTGCAATGCTCTTTGCACGAAATAAATGATAATCAGACGATACTATTATTACTTTTTTGTCAATATCAATTAGGTTTTTAGAATACTTAAAATTTTCGTATGTATTTAAAGAGCGGTCTTCAATTATAATGCGATTAATTTCAATACCTTTATCCTGCAATAATTTTGACATTATTTCTGCTTCCGTATATGTTTCACGATTATCTTTTCCCCCACTGGCAATAACTTTAACATCTGCATTTTCATTAAGATATTTTACTGCTATATCTATTCTTTGAAATAAGGTTTGTGAAGGTTCTGAATTAATTAATCCTGCTCCAAGAAGTAGAATATAATGTGCATTTTCTGTATTTTTATTTTTTGAATTATTTATGATGCTGAACTCTATAACAATAAAAGATAGTACAAAAGCAATTACAGACAAGTAGAACAAAAACCTAATTATTTTATGCGAATTTAATATCTTTTCTTTCCATTTATAAATTGCTATACATACCCCCCCAATAACAACCCAAACCAAATTATATACATTTAAGTATCCCCAAAAAACAGTTATCGCTACGAAATATAATAAACATATTATACCCAAAAACAATAGGATTTTTCCCTTTTTATTTTTCAATTTTGTCAACATTTTGTTTAATAGTATAAGCATTTTCTCTTTGTATTGTCGAAATTGTGTCAACAGAAATTTTGCTGCAAATTTACAACATTTTTTCTTAATTAACAGATTTTTTAATGAAATTTTTGCAAAATTATGAACATTCTACAAGTTATTTATATGTGGCTATTTTTCGTCCTTTTTTTTGATTTTTATACTGTGTCTGTAATAAAAAAACTTGCAAATCATCATAACAATCTGATTTTCAGACGATAATTTATATATTTTTTCAAAATGGCAATTCGGTGTCCTTTTGGTGTCCTTTCAGTGCCTATTCGGTGTCTTTTCGGTGTCCATTCAGGGTCTATTCGGTGTCCATTCGGTGTCCATTCGGTGTCCATTTGGTGTCTATTCGGTGTCCGCTAAAAAAACATAGATAAAACCAGATAAACACCAAATAAAAATAGATAAAACTTAAAACGCCGCCAAACCTTACACATAATTTTCCAAATAAACACCTGATAACCAACAAGTTACACGCAAATATTTTTAAAACCTTACACATTCCTTACACAAAAAAATAATGTGTAAGGCGATAATTTATTGAATATCAATCAATTACAGAAATTCCTTACACATTACACATTTTTCCCTGTTTGAAAACTTGTCATTAACAAATTTAATCAATCAATCAGTCCTTCCAATTTATCTACCGCCTCACGCTTATTTTTGTCAATCACTTTTGCGTAAATTTGAGTGGTATGTATATTCGAGTGTCCCAAAAGTTTGCTCACCGTCTCAATCGGAACGCCCAATGATAAAAGCAAAGTCGCATTCGTATGCCGCCCAACGTGAAATGTAACACGCTTTGTTATTCCCGCTGCCAAAATCCAACTTTTCAACGTTTCATTCGTAAAACCATTTGTTGATAACGGAAAAATTACGTCATTGCTGTCTGCGTCATTCCTTTCGGGCAAAAACTTCAACGCCTCATTCGACAACTGCAAATACTCGTATTTGTCGGTCTTTTTCAACTTGTGCTTGATAACTTTTTTGCCTTCATTGTCCGTCTGAATTTGTCCCCAAGTCAAACTTTTAATATCAGAAAACCGCAACCCGCTAAAACAACTAAAAAGAAACGCATTTTTCAGCAACGGCTTTATACACGGCGTTTTTACCAACTGCTTAACCTCATCAATGGTCAAATATTCCCTGTTTTTAAGTTGGCGTTTTGGCTGTTCCTGTTTCGGCAGCAATGTAAGCGGATTATTAGTTAAAATGCCGTCCCGTACCGCTTTGTTCAACACCGTATTCAGATTTTTAACGTAATTATGCTGCGTATTTACACCAAGCAACCCACTCGTAAAAATCTCGGAAGTACCCTTTTTGTAAATCGCGTTTTTTGCCGTTTTAAGATACTCAACAAAACCGCTGCAAAATTCCTTATTTACCT
>Ga0209628_10001255_pt1 | contig 16184 bp, 11 predicted proteins | sample TergutCu122P4_FD_187285 | JGI IMG/M metagenome (GOLD analysis project Ga0209628, IMG submission 187285) | Cubitermes ugandensis P4 segment gut microbial communities from Kakamega Forest, Kenya - Cu122 P4 (SPAdes) (version 2) | ecosystem: Host-associated > Arthropoda: Insects > Digestive system...
CTCAAGTGCATGTGAAGAATATTTAAAAACTCAGTTCCTACCTCACATAAAACATATATCTTCATTATAAAGCCTAGTTTCTTAATTCTGTTTAGGGAAACACAGGAAATATAAAAATACAGTTTGTGGAAAAGTGTAAAGATTTGTAATGTTCAAATAGGTAGCATATGTAGCTGTTGCTGTGTTTTACACGGTTAATACAAAGTTTAATGTTGGTATCTCAAGACAGTATCTTAAACCTTTATGGGATGTGAGAATTTCACATGGATTTACACACCTTACGGAGTATTTTGGGTACAGCATTGTGTTAAAATTGCAGACTACCAACATTTTGGAGGGATTTGCCACCTCCAGACACCAACAGTCTTTGAGTAAGTTTGGCTTTTGGACTATAGCCATTTCACATGTTGAATCTGTTCCATTGTTTCCATGCACACTGCAATTGCCACCTTCAGAATGAATCAGGATGGTTATGAAAGAAGTAAAGGTTGATTTCACATCTTTTTATCCAAACACCCACCTTACCACATAGTGCCTTCCCACTGGATAAAATCATACTCCATGTTTCCCACCCTTACTTCCACTGCGACACATATATTAGCCATGTTCCCCTCCCACTGTACAGAACTATATTTCACACACCCTGAACCCTCATTCTGACTTCATTGTCCTTCTGAAGGTGGTCACTACAATGTACACTGAAACACAAGAGGTGCATAACACACAATACAGCAGAACCCCAAAAACCTACATTACACATTAGATGCCATAAATACTTAACAATTAGAACATCAGTAATCTTTGCCATTTCGTTATTTAACTGTACTCAAAAAATTCTGAGCATAAAATGCAACTTTCTTCTCCCCAGCCCATTCAAAATTATCCTACCACACATTATCCACTGCTATATGCCATGTGCAACTGCCACAGCACCAACACACATGCAATAAAACCAGAAAAAACGGAGTAAAGATCACCTCTACTCCTTCCTCTGACACTCTACTCCTTTACTTTCAAAATTAACAACTTCAGCCTACAAGATTTCCCCTCTTCCATTTCCCAATGTCTAATTTGCATTCTATAGCACTTACGGAAAAATTTAAAAAATGCTTTCCTCTGCACTAAATATGTACAGTGGACACCACTTGCACTTTTCAAGTGTGTCAGAAGAGGCAAGGGGCAGGAATCTTTACACTATTAACAGGCCATTTCCTCTTCCATCTCTCCCCCTTTACCTGTCATTATCACTCCCTCTCTCTTCTCCTGGTTATCACATAGATTATCCATCTTTGCAATTCATAATTTGATGAAGCCTTCATAAATCTTAAGACACTTTGTCCTATAACTCAGGGCCTATCAAATTAAGTCAATGCATCCTAAATGTAAATCACTCCATGAAACTCTTTCTTCAAAATCAAAATATGAAAACCTCTTCTGAAAGCTCTTCCCATTAACTTCTAATGTGTGTTCTGGCCTTTGCTTTCAGACAACAGCAGAATGAGGTTCTCATGGCAAATATTTCACAAGTTATTCCAGTAATAGTTTCCCTTTTAAATTATGAATAACAAAGTACCACATTTCATTTTATGTAAATGAAACAGGCTCTAGAACAGAAATTTTCTATACCTGACATATTACAACTCTTTGTGATTTTACATTAAAATGAGAATGACACAGTGTATCTGTCATTACTCAATTTTTCATCAAATGTTATATATCACACCAGGCTGTAACCAATATATTTGATGTAGAATACCTACCAGAAAACAAAGCTCCCACACCAGTGATGACAGCAACATCATAGTGCTGAGTGATGAGAATGGTTCGAAAAGGCCCACACAAACTCAAACCATAGAACCACAATACACTCTGAAGTGTTTTCAAAAGAGAAAACTGAGTTACTCGAAGCAATTGTGCTTGAATTAAAGAGTGACCGATTGACAATGGCTTCTGTATATATACAAAAATGCCACCAGCTCTGGAAATTCAAAGAGGGTAGGAGAAATTAATATTAAATTTGCTCAGCAGTTTACATATTCTTTTGCCATTTTTGTTTTGGTTCTAGGACTGGAGTACATTAACTACACCACACATTTCTCATTACACAATTCACGTGATACAGACATAAGCATTATGAAAGGCAGAATTTCCCTCAAATATCACATACGTTGGGGATGGCCAAATTATCAATTTACACACGAGGGGAAATAACTTGTCTCTTGTAGTTTGTGTGACACTTCACCTCGCTAGTAACAGAAACAGAGCCAGCCAACTGATACGATCCCAAGTCACTTAATCCATTTCATACCTCAAAAACCCTTCCTCCTTTCCTCCAAGAATTATTTCAATTTTTCTTTTTAAGGACATCATACTCACCATTTTATCTTTTGTTCACTATTCAAACGTAATGACCACTACTGGAATGCAACAGTATGTATCTAGAATTTGTTAATCAGTCATGCAACTTTGCATGTTTCAGCACAATTCTGCCATGCATTAACACATAAAAAACCTATTACAAATTACACATTTAAAAACACACCAAATTATTATATTTCTCTTTCCTAATATGTTCTTAGTATAAAGGAAGATAAATCATTTCATCATTTTACATTCTCCAAGCATGAGGGTCATATGACTATCTTTAATGAATGAATCTGAACCAATGCTGCAATCAGATGGAATTTTAAAACATGTGTTTTACGAATTCAAGATACAAGAGTGACAATGATGTGTTTAACACTTATTGTCCTACACTTGTTTTGGTACTCCATAACAACAAAGACTCTGTCCACCCATGATGCACTTCAGATCGGCACTACATAACACTGTCCCCTTCCCAACTTAGATCTCCTGGGCAAAGTCAAAGGTGCCCATATGCTGAAGAAACAAACCGTAAAGGTGTGTAAGAACAACAGAGGTAAAGAACCAGTCATTCATACTTCAGTACTACATGAACGTGACTGTCAACTGAACACCCCAACACCTCAGTCCAAAGAAGTGTCCCAGGTGTTCATCTGATAGGAAGCTGGATGCCATTCTAAAAATAGTGGCAAAAGAGGGTATTTCACCCCTCTCTAGTTCAAGGAATGCAGAAAATGAATGTCATTTTATTCTTTATTGAGTCAACATACCTGGACAACTCAGATAGTTATGCAGATCTAACATAACTATATGGAAATCAAACAATGGAACAAGAGACAATACTGCATATAACATGTGCTCTTCTGAATCAATGCAACATTTTCTGATTTGAAGCAACTCAAGAAAATTAATTAATCTAAAATAATAACAAAGATTAGTTTATATATTCCACAGTTGTACATATCAGTTACCTCATTTTGAGGGACACATGTACTTCAGTCACAAAGAGCTAACAATTTTAATATGGTACAATGTTGTATAATTTACCAGAATGAAATTAAAAGTATTTGATTCCACAAATTACAGACTCCCAGGAACAAAGTAATGAACTGACTAGCTGAGGACATATTGGCTTCACAAAAAAGAATCTGCTCCATGGACTTAGTTACAAAGAGTCATGATTTCTTTTATGACAGTGGTAGGAAATTTCCTTGATAAGGAGCAAATGTCTGGCGTACACCTTCAAAGGAAAGGGAAGGAGATGACAGAAAAGGATCTCATCTCCACTCTTCTTGTGTGTTACAGGTAACCAATTAATGGCATAATAACTGGAATGTGGAATAACAGGATACCTGCCCATCCATCTTACTTTTCTTAGGAAACTTTCTGAGCTATCATTAATGCCAATGGTGAACAAGGGAGATGAAAATATAACAGGCTCCCTCTTCATAAAACGGACCAATAAGCCTTCCAAAGAAACTGAATTGAAGTTCTTAAATTATCTTTGGAACAATATGAGGACTCAAGAAAACACAAATCAAGTCAATATAAAATCTTCAACCCCACCCCCACTTGTGCAAAAGGAGCAACATAAATTCACATACTGTATTTCAGGGTCAACAGAACCCAGTTCCTGATACAGGACTAAATGTTTCATCTGTAGGCTACTCCTGAATTTGTAATGAAGTGTATAAAACTTAGACATTGTAATTCTTGAATTTTCTATTATTTCTCGGTAAAAGAAAACATGAAATTCAACATAAAGTAAAAACACGCTTCATCATAGTCTATATTTGTATACGAGCTTCAGTATTAAAAGGGGAAATACTCTCTGTATCAACAGGTCACAGGTAGCTGCTGGCATTGACAGTAATGCGTAAATGTTTATGTATGATTCTAGAACAACATAACAGTTTTAGATCTTATTTCAGGATAATCTGAAAATATGCAATAATGCATATAAAAATGACTGGTACAATAATGCAGGAAAAGGCATTCTTACCAAATCTGCAAGAATACACTTATATTTGCCAAATCTACCTGCAAGAATACAATGTTAAATGTTGACTGAAACAGAAACTTTTATGGAAAAGTTTAACTTCATGTTGTTTAAAGGGAATATGAACCAACTTAAGCAAAACAGACAAAATAGGAGTACTGAACATACCACAATCCAGTTGTATAGACAAAAGACATACACATTCTGACTACACTGAAAGTTTTCAATGTGATGCTTATGCACCTCTTGAAAATATTTACTATGCACCGTGATACAGCTCAGTTACTAGTGACTGTTCTGGAGTTTGATAAGAAGATTAAATTCCTGCAAAGAAGGGAATGTCTCTCTTCAGTGCCACACTCAGACCATCTGATGCCCACACAGCACTGTATCCAATGGGTACCAGCTGCTGTTTCCCTGGACATTATGCACCCTGTACAAAGCTTAGCACTTGCCTCCATCTATCTAGTGGTGCCATGGTCAACAATATGTGGACCTTTGCTTCCACTCACTGTACAAACCTACATGGTGCAGAGCTTTGGCACAATGACAACTTCACTGTGTGTTTAAAGTACCAAGCAGTGAAGATATGTGGGGTATTTTTGTGAAGCTTCACAAATTGTCACTCTCAGCACCAAATGCAAGATGGTGGCCACTACATACCAGCTGGGAAAAAGTCTCAAGTACCCACTGGAAAGAAGCTGGTTAAAATAAGTAATATCTTCTATCCACTCAGTGTGACATCTATGACCCTACTTATTTCTGTCTCATTTCTAACTCTGAAACATAATTTGATTTTGAACATATATTTGTAAAAGAAGATCCTTTAATATTTATTCTGTGATAAAAATACAAACTTATTCAAGTATGAATTAAGCTGATTATTACACGTATATGGAACCTAGGTAATGCCACCCCCACACCACCCCCCCACACAAATTTCAAAATATTGTAAAACACCAATCCTTTCAACAGCCAACAGAGTGTATTTTCAGCCACATTCTCTCATTATGTCATAAACTGAAAGTGAACAAGACTCCAGTCCATGCATGTTACAGATATTTATGTAGTACTGCCATGAGGTAAAGTCAGTCCAATAAACAACCACTATTTCATGTTCTTTAACTGTAAATAAAATTCTATGCAATTTACAATCTAGTATATTATAACACACTACCTTTCTATTTACACTGCCCAATGCAGCATCATTAACAATTATGCAACACTTTAAATAAAGTAATTACTTTACATTCACCTTCCGTCCCAATGGACGGAATCTACAGTGCAGTTACAGTCACCTACAAAATTAATGTACAGATTTTAAGATTCAAGATTTATGTTTCTCTGAAATGTGATGCTGTGCAGTTTTTTAAACAGGTAACAACATTTTGGAGAAATGTGCTTCTAGTCTGAAGATGAAGGCAACATTTTCCTCCAAAATACTCATACCTGTACACCAAACTACAAGGTATCACATCTAATTTGTCTGTGCTCTTAAAACTCACCAATGTGAAAACCTCAAATTTTGTAAAACATGCGAGTATTGATTTGTAATAATAGCATTTCCCATATACTCTTCTTATTCGTCTTCTTCTTCCATTGGTACCACATCCCTGGGTGGGACTTGACCTACTCATACCCATACACAAGGAGAAAACCAAGTAATGACAAATGATGGACATATTTAATACAATTCCAGCATCTTTCACTGTCTCATCTCTGATGATGCTAATTATGACATAACATCAATATGTACCTATTTTACAGGTCATGAAAAAAGCAAACAATATACAGCACCTGAAATATATAATAAATTGTTTCACATACCTTCCTCAAACAAAGACAATAACAACCTTTATTATAGAAACTATGTACTCTGAAAGACAATTTATCATGTAATAAATTCATATGGTATCTGCTAGATGCCAACTGTTAAGTTTTGAGTGAAGTACATAATAGCACCTTAATATACTCTACTTATTAAATACCACTTTCAATACGAGATTCATCTTACGGTAGTTCATAATTTTACACACAAATAACTGCTTAATTATCATTGCCTAAATCATCAGTGTATAAAATGGAGTTCACGTAGACTGAATGTTATTACTTTGACCATCTTTAGCTGCAACAAGCAGAGCTTCTATAAGGGTCTGCACAGAACTGTTGCTGGTGTCACCACTAGCACCACCATCCTCAGTTAACATTATGCTAATCACTTTGGCAGGTTCGTCATCTGCTTCACTAACATAATGCACAGTCCCACTTTCCCCTTCCCCTGTACTTAGCACCTCTTCCTGCACATCTACCACTTGCTCCTGTATTACACCTGAAGGACAGTCCATGATTTCTGCAGTCCCTGGTTCACTTGCAGGACCCTCATCATAGTCCTGTGTCTCAATAACAATGGACTCCTGCTCCTGAGATCCCTCTGCTTGTACAATCTCTAGCACATCTTGAGAATTTACAACATGAATTAGGTTGGAGGGCAGCTGCTGCTGAAATCTGGGTTGTACATGATGAAGAGACTGCAAAGCACTGCCTTCCGAATCAGAACCATCAAACTGAATCACTACTGCTTCAATTCCCCCACCCTTTACCACTTGACTGTATCGCTCAACATTCTCATCCATTTTTGACTGACTCATTTTCACCAAACTTGATAAATTTAGGTTTTTAACATTTATGATTTTCATTCCTTCCTGCTCTGAAACACGGTTGACATACGGCATCATTTCTGGGCTGAATGCATCTTCCTTAGACTGGATGGACTTCACTGCTGCTGCTGCTGCACAATCTTGGCTTGCATCATCCACAGCTGACTCATCCTCACCAAGTAATGTTTTGGTTAAAGTTCTCAAGCGATCTTCAGTCTCTACTTCATCTCCAAGTTTCTCAATATTACTTTCACCAAGTCCCAAACCACCTGGAATTGGATGGATGAATCTTACATGGTTTTCCCAGTATTCACGCTTCCCAAATTTAAAACCACATGCTTCACACACATAAAACAGCTTCTTATCATGATTCATGAGATGCCACCGGAGATTCTTCTTATCCCCAAATGCTCGCTGGCAACGACAACATTTAAATGGTTTCTGCTTATTGTGCACTATGCGTACATGGCGTTCCACATCACCTTTGCGTGTGAATCTTGCATCACAAACTTCACATCCAAATGGTTTCTCTCCGGTGTGTGTCCGCAGATGCTGTCGGAATGAAGATGGTTTCAGAAGTTTGTGACACTCATTACATTCAACCTTATCATCAGGGCTTAGCTGACTCAATTTCTGAATTGCATCTTGACTTAGCCGGCCTTTCTTATACTTGCGTTTCATTTTCAGTACAGCTGTATTATTCTCCATTCCATCATGTTCCGCCTCAAACACAGCTCCCTCATCAATATCAGCATGCACATTTACATCTATCTGAACACCCAACGCTTCCTCCGGATCAGACTCTGTTTCAAGATGAATTCCATCTTCAGGTAAGTTCTCCTTCTCTCCTTCTGGTAAAGAACTCACTTCTTCTTCTTGCAAACCTGTCATATCATCACCCGCTAACACAGTCTCCAGTTTAATTCGCTTCACTACACAATCTACATTCTCAAATTCCTCCTCACAAGCAACTGTCAAAATAGCCTCCCTTTTCGGACAAATTTCACCACCAATTTTGGATGTTTCTGTTTCATTCAAGTTTTCAGCTCTAAATTTCTTGGGTTTCTTCTCTTTCAGATCCACAATCTTCAGAGTAGAGTCCAAAAAATCAGGTTGTTGATTCTGGTTTGGGTAAATCTTTTTCGGTCTGCCACGTGGCCTTTTCTCTGGAGACTCATTAACCTTCATATCTGACTTCATGGTTGGATCAACTAATTCAGTTACAGTAACCAAATGTGTATGGACCTTATTTTCTCTTTGTTCCTTTACTGGTTTTGTAGCAGGCATGTCCAAATGTGAACCAATTTTAGAAAAATAGTATTCAAAATCCTCATCCAACCTTTTCTTTGCAATTTTTCTACGAAGACCATAACCACCATTAGATCGTTTCTGTCTGGAATTCATGGTACAGTAAGCGTGTCTGATCCTTAGCTCCCTTCACAACCTACAAGCAAAGAAAGAGAGCTGATTCAATACTAAGTACGAGGTTATTCAAAACAGGTACATAGGTCCTGACATGAAAGTAACTGATAAATTTAGAGTTTTGTCAAGAATAAAACAAGATTATAAAAAATCTGTCATAATAGTACACAGTTCTTATTCGGTAGCTTACTGAAAACTCAGAAAAATCACAAGATGGTACGCAAAATTATTATTATTATGGACCACTAACTTTATATTTCCTTATTACTACTATGCCACAAGTAATACAAGCTGACAAAATGAATCAAAACATCAAACTTACAATTTACATTCTATATTTCCTGCATTTGTCACATACTGAAATAATAATAATAATATTATTATTATTATAATTAAAAACAACAACATCAAGTAAAGAATAGCCTACCAAATGTACAATTTAGAACAAGCATTTCATAAAATTAAAACAAAAAAATCTGAACTCTGTAGTTGAAATGAAACTCAGATAATTCTATGTGTAATACATGTTTTATCAGCAATCAAATGTGTCTATAACATGTAGCTTCAATGAGCTTCATCTTCTCACAAATAATTGTGAATTCTTCCCTTGGGCCAAAGTTACCAAAGGAGACATATCTTTGGAATCAGTTCTTATCACTCTAGTCCTTTCAATCTAAACTGCATTGAATATTGAATCAACTCCCTTTCACAAACTTGTTTGATGTAGATTGAATGGAAGGGAAAAAAACAAGAATATGATTCACAAGTTTAGAAGACATTAGACAGTACATAATGCATTGCTGCTGCCACATCTTCAGGATGCAATGTAAGGTACACAAACTCTGATAATGCAACTGACATAACCAAGCTCCAAATTTTCCTGACTACAAGGAAATTACATCTGCATCCATATATGGCTTTTAATTTTAGTGACTGCTAGATGCCACTATGTGCAAAACAGCAGAGTGATTTGCCTTTGTACGCCTCTTACAATCCACACTACAAATAGCCAGTGATTGACAATCTTTTGTTCACACCACTGGAACAATTCAAAGTATATACATATGACAATACAGTCTGACAGCACAGCCATCTACAGTTTGTCATGCCATAACAAACTGTCTGCTCACTGATACTTTCTTCACCATCCCAGCTTACAGTAAAACTCAGGTAACATGCAAAACTGCAGAAGGCAAATCATCCAGATTACAAACAGTAATTACATGGTGCTATGCACATATTTTCCCCAGAATGAACATTAAACATATTATAACTGTGCCTAATTACCCACCCTGGCAAGGTGAGCACAGAGAGAATGAAGATTACTTTCAAAACATTACACAGGTTGCGAGTTATTTGCGAATCTGACAATGAACCTTTCTTCAAACTTTTCACCCATGCAAGGACAGACTTGACAAGTGTATGTTTCGAACTACCCTATAAATATATAATAACAAAAACTCAAATTAGAGAACATGTTGGCCCCACATCACAAAGAAACTACCAGTACAAGTGTTTAAACACATGCTAAACAGATCCTGAATCCGTTGTAACTTTATTAAGACCCAATGTAGTTGATATTAAAAGGATTACAACACACTAGCAGGAAACTGGAATTGGCAACAGGGGAACACTGCATACCAATATATTACTTAAACAACTCTTATGCTAAATGGTGACCCTAATAATACTCTAACCAACCAACTAACTAAATGGAGCAAAATCCTTCCTCAGAAGCTAACATGTCCTCAGTCAATAAATTCCCCCTAATTTATGGAATCAGAAGATTCATTACAGCATTCTCAAGTGACCACCACCTGCCCCTATCCTCAGCCAGAGAAAACCAGTCCATGCCACCCCATCTCACTTCTTGAAGATCCATTTTAATATTATCCTCCCCTAATTATAAGCTCCACCATTAAACACATCACCAACATCCACATCATGGTCCCTGTGAAACAAATTGTTAAGAAATGAATGGAGTAGGTGTAGGCAAGTGTCTGGTACCTTTAAAATAAAACACTGTCAACTAAGGAAGTAAACTTTAACACAAAACCTGCATCCTCCATAGCACTGAGGGTTGAGTATGGAGCCATCAGCTTTCCAACACACTACTGTAACAATATATGCACCCCATAAACTCAAGCAAGTAAGCAGAACCGAAAACTGAATAATACTTTGGCAGAAAACAAACCACAGAAGTGCATTATTAACTGAAAGAACTGAAATGACACATGGTGAGAATCATAAACTACTATACAAACAACTATTCTGCTCTGACAATATACTTACACCAATTTAAGAAGGCAAACAAGTAGAACAACATTGGCAACTTTCAGCAGATCATATGCCAAGAAAATTCCAAGGCAATGCAGTACTTTACAGCTGATAAGAAGAATAATATACCAGCTCTGTTTTGATGATGGGTAAATGGCTCTAGAAGTAGACGTGTCGCTCACATATCTTGCAGGAATACCTTTCATACTCTAAAAATGTACCGTTTCTGAATTGTTGCTACTGTGTATACAAAATATCTGGAAACAAAAGACCATAACTAACACAACCAAAGTCTCTAAACAACTTTATAGCGAAATACGGACAAAATGTCAGTTCATATTGGACGAGAAACATACTTTCGTAAGAACTTGTGTATCAATGTCTACTCGCTGTTGCCGATTCGAAAATTTCAACCAACTTCGTCAAATAGAAATCTATACTACACAGCACCGCTTATCAAAAATGCGGAAAAATAACACATGTACATTAAACACGAACTATGCTTCACACGAACTCATTACGCCAATGGCCATCTTGAATTCGCTGTTATAAACAGTAAACATGGTAAACTGCGCATCCTATGGTGTTTCTGTTGTCCGCCAATAAAGGCGCTGTTCCTAACTCTGACTGTAAGGTCATCCGTGTCTAGCGTATGCTGTACGGCGATGACAAAGGCGTAGTGTGATACGAAGAAGATGTAACATAATAATACAATATATACAGTCCATAAATGAGCTATGACAGAAACATACAGCTTCACTAAGTTAAATCAAACTAATGATGTAATACACTTTAATTCGATAATAATTATGGATTACATTCGGACTTTATAATGCATCCTCGAGGAAGGGCTAGACCCATAGCTTCACTAACAGCATTGTTCAGGCGGTCAAGGGCTGCATCCACAGACATGTTACTGTACACACGCAAGCAATCAGTTTTAAAGAATATACAATAAACTCTTGTAATCGGGAGCAGATGCAGTGCAAGAGGCCCTTTTTTTTTTTAATAAAAATTTGACGACATCCTCCATTACAGAGTAATACTGCATGTTCCAGTTTTCTTATTATGAACATCATTAAACACTCGTAAGAAAATGGATATTCGACTGTATGGAATATGCATTACACTCTAGCAAGAGTGTTCTGTAAATAATATTAGCTCCACAGGATAAAATGTTCCGTACAGATCATGTGTACCCAGTTTGTACTTATAGTTGTCCAAGTAAGGTCTAGTGCAGTTTATTAAAGTCTGTAGATTTGATGAATCTTGAAAAGGCACTTAAATATTTGGCAACCAGTTCGCTGTTGTCAGGGGGCCAGTATCCTCCGCTGGCCGTTACGTGCTGTTTCAAGGAACTTCTTTGTTGCTTCAGTATTTTGCATTCATATATTATACGTTCAGGTGTCTGCGCTCCCTCACTGCTGAAGCATGTCGGGTTGTCTGCTAATTTAAACCTGTGCAAGTAAGATTTTGTCTTCCCGTGTCCAGTGACAATAGCAGTAAACTTCGGTGTTATGGGTATCTTCGTTTTTTAGTCTTTGCTCTACCAGTGGGAAGAATGATCTGCATAGTGCTCCTTTCTCAGTACTGTCCCATTGTGTTTGCCATTGTAATAAACAAAGTAAATTAAATGACTAGGTGGGTGGAAAGAATCCAGCTTAACAATGCATGCATCAGCCTAACTAGTACAGGTCCTCCTGGACTTATGAGGGGGTTTTCTTCTGACGACCTGGTCGTAAGTCATTTAAGCAAGAAATATACATCGACTGCCAGCAACCATTATTCATCATAGCAATAAATATATAAAATTTGTGGTATCAATAGCCCAACTTAACACAATAAAACATTAAAAGCATCCAAATACCAAAGAAATGTAAATTATAATGTAATACTGCACAGTACATATACATACAGTTTATTTATGTTACCATCTTACACGTGAATTAATGGGATGGGGCAGCTGAATCTGGAAGAACATCATCAACAACAGCTTCACCTCATCTTCAGTCGGGAAGGCAGCAGTACTTGTTCTCTTTAGGAAAATATTCAATTTGGATAGCACAGTTTCCATTTTCCTCGCTTGAGATTTCCTGCAACAGGCAAGGGGTTGCTAATTGTGCAGTCATCAGTATCTTTCAAACATTTATGTCCACTTTTCTTTTTGAGCTTCTGCATTGCATTGTACAGTTTGCAAACATTTCTCTCAGCACCATTTTTTCTGGGATGTTCTCGTTCACCTTCCTAGTTTAACTTCATGTTCCTCTGAAACTGTTTCATACTAAGTCTTTGTTGGTAAATGCCTCTGTAACATTTTCGGCAACTTTTTCTATGTCTTCATTATCAAGCTAAAGTTCTTGTGCAAGAAGCAAAAATGAGTGACTTTTATTACTTATATTCATATAATGGAAATGTGTATGTTAAGCACTTCATTAATTTACTGTTCTTATGTGTTAATGTATGTTTTCTTCAAACTTGCCTGACTGGTTCATTTTGTCCCTGCTGGTGGTTTACTGTACCCCAAGAGTGGGAACAATTAACAATTTTACCACCTGACACTTAAAATAACACAATTTGAAAGCAATTTGTAAGATGGCATTCACACCAGGACATTTAATACTTCAGTTACTTGGCATTTTAACTGTGAAAACCACAAACTTCTATTGCAATTAGACCAAACGCAGCACTACAATATATCTTTGCTGGTTCAATGCACCCATGATCCACTATGGATTTAAAATCAATAGTTATGGAGCATATTTTCACCACTTATCATTTGCCTCCTGAACTGAATTACATTTTCAACCCAAAAATTATTTTTCTCAAAAATGGCTGCACATTAACAGTTGCACTTCCAATTAGTATCGAAGTGACTGCTGTGTTCATAAATGAGGAAGTGTAATGGATTTTGTCTGCACAGTGACAGAACTTCAAAATTCTGGTACCACGAAACACTTCAATTCCAAGAACAACGGGCCTAAGAAAGGGGCTGTTAAATAATGACACTTGTAAAACACCCAATCTGATAGGCAAATTAAACTCTCTTTCCACCAGTACTTTGTATTTCAATTGTACTTCATAAATAACAACCAAGTGTACCTGGAAGAGTTTCCATAATCTACAACTACTATTGTGAAACTTGATGTTCTCACAGTGGTGACTATAAACCATCCTCTGGGATGTGATGGTGTGGAGTCTGGTAGGGAGGTACCATGTTTTGGAAGCACAAACTTCCTTGTCAAAAATCTTTGAACACAACAACCAGACCACACATCACATTCCATTTAGCATTTGTGCTCTTCTTCCCACTCTTAGCAACTAGGTGTTATCTCTTGTTGTGCCAGTCTTCTGAAACCGTGTTCAATGTTCCAGACACTGGCTGTATCTCCATCATCAGAGCTGATTAACTCTGATGAGGAAGGCACACCAGGGTCCAAAATGTCAGATTTTGAACTGATCCATAGATCATCATCTCAGCATGATTTCTATGGCTACTGTTCTTCACTTACTCTGATAATGCTATGCTGGTAGGTAAGAGGATCAGCTGGCTACTCTGTACAGTGGAAAGCAGGACTTATCTCAGGGAATATGACACCGTGGAGGTGTTAGGTGATGGATGTACACTGTTATTGTACATGAAGTTACATCAGTAAATTTAACACACTGTGACAGTTATGTAACTAAAATGATCAAATGATTGCTAGCTAGATACATCCCATAAACTGTTCCAAAACACTATCTGTTCACAGTCTACAACAGGCACATATGATGTGGTACATATCTGCTCTACTGGCACAACCAACGGTTGTAGTGCACAACTTAGAATGCCCTTGTTACTGCAGTGTTTTCTGTATTTCTTTCACATGACTATCACAATGGCCTGTTTACTACCTTCTTCTGACCTTCACAACTCCATTACCCCAAGACTCATGATATTGGGTGCTGGACACTGTAAACCTCTCAGTTCAACCACACTATTTCCATCATCACTCACAAGGATCAATCTAATAGGTTATAATGCAGTTCACAGCCTAAGAAAAGTTTCATGAATGTGTGAACCATCAAAGCTTCACTGCAACAACTGAAAGCATTGTCACCTCAGTCACCTGAAGGCAGTTGCAAAATTATAAGATCCATAAATTTAACCTGCTGGACTGTTACATGTTTGAAGCAAAGACCTCAGAGGACTAGAAAAAAATCAAGAGGATGCTGCTGTGTCATATACAACATTTTGTTGATCTAAGTGGCCATGCTGTCCAAGATACCTACTGGTTGATTAACAATGGGTTTGAGACCTTACAGTCCCGATGCACCTAGGCCTTACAGACAGGACCTTTGTGCCCCATAATCTAATATCAAATCAGGAGAGCCCTATTCCTTTACTCAAGTTCCTGAGGGCCCCCAGACTTAAAATCTTAATATCCTCTGGGACCAAGAAATGAACCCAGATATACTTTCTTTCTCTCAAAATTCCTGGCAAATGAAACCCCTCCAGGTCCCCAACAGGACCCCTATGGAGAGAGATACCTGTTTACAGGGCATTTGCATCTCTCTCAAAAACCTCATAAAAATTCCTCTAAATAAAAGGCCCTAAGAAAGAAGCATCACTCCATGTTCCCCAAAAGCTGGAACCCTATGGAAGCAGGCGCCCATTTCCAAGCCTTACTTGACATATCTTTCAGGGTCCCCAGCGAAGAAGCCCTCCCTCAAGGTCCCCTTAGTGGAATCCCTCGCAGAGAGATGCCCTGTTCATACAGCCCTCCTTTCATCCTTCAAAGTCCCCAGTATATGAGCCCGCCTCCTCATTCCAGGTTCTCCTCGGCTGGAAAGGGGCCCCCAGGGAGAGAGATGCCCATATCTGGAGCCTTTCTTAACATACCTTCCAGGGTCCCCAGTGAAGGAGCTCCCTCCCCCTGAGGCCCCCTCCATGGAGTGTCTTCAGAGAGAGATGCTCCATCCCTAGAGTCCCATTCATCCATCTCTCAAAGACCCCAGTAGACAAGCTCTCCTTCAGGTTCCCCAAGTGGGGCCCCTATGGAAAGAGATGCCTGTCTCCAGAGCCTTTCCTATCTAACCTTCAGGGTCCGCAGCATGGGAGCCCTCCCTCCATGTACCCTCCACAGAACTCCCACAGAGAGTGATGGCCCACCCTCAGAGCCCCTTTCAACCATATCTCGAAGTCCCTGGTAGATGACCCCACCCCAGGTTGCCCAACTGAGCCCCACTGAAGATAGCCCATCCCCACAGCGTTCCTTTCATAACCTTCAGGGCCCCTAGCAAAGCAGCCCCCCCTCCAGGTTCCCCTAACAGAGTTCCCATAGAGATAGAAAGATACCTACTACAATGGGAAAGCTGTGAAAGGACCTCCAAATCACTGCGCCACCTATCAACCAGAATTGGGATCACCTTCCCAAGGGGTTGCAAGGTGCCAAAGTATAGGGGACACACATCCACACAAGATCTAG
>Ga0209628_10001256_pt1 | contig 16177 bp, 12 predicted proteins | sample TergutCu122P4_FD_187285 | JGI IMG/M metagenome (GOLD analysis project Ga0209628, IMG submission 187285) | Cubitermes ugandensis P4 segment gut microbial communities from Kakamega Forest, Kenya - Cu122 P4 (SPAdes) (version 2) | ecosystem: Host-associated > Arthropoda: Insects > Digestive system...
CCATCTGTCGTCCATTGTCTTCGCCAAATGATCTCAATGGTACTCCTTCCGGCATCCATGATGTACCGTGAGACCACAACACCAATCCATAGCTTGCTGCAGGAAACAAGCTAATGGCATCATTCAATACCTGCTTTAGGTGAATAGCGTCAGCCGAATTAAATTCCGAATAAGTCTTTACAAGCTTAAAACCTCCCCGCTCTATCTTCAGAATTTGCGGAAAATCATCCGACGGATCAAGGAACACGACCAGATTGACGCCGTTCTCTTCATAAATGAATTGCATCTCACCGAGATTATCCCAAGCATCGTCCGAAAGTTCATTATCTGCCGCCATATAAACTATGATAGTACGATAGGGCAGCATATCTCCCTCAATAACAAGCGGATGGCATGAGGTGTAAAGAAGTAAAAAACAGAAAAGATATCCTGAAAACGATTTCATAGGTCAAAAAAAGGTTGTCAGACGTCTGAATATAAAGCCTGACAACCCCATCAGTTATTTGTTTTCAAAATCAAATGTTTTCAAAATAGCTAAAGAATTCTTTTCATCCAATTGATTAGCTTGGGCATCTGTAATGATTTGCTTACATAGTTCTGCCATTTTAAGTGCATTTCCCGTAGGTTCATGTATCCATAATGACCACACTTCATCTTCAACAACAACACGAAAGGTAAATATTTCGCCACCGGATATAAACGAAGGTACACCTTTTGCTTTAAAATTATCTATTAAAGAAACTGTTTTTTTTCGTAATTCCTCCGCGAAAAAATTATTAAGCTTGAAAATTCGATTCTCTATCTTATAGAGGGTTAGCAAAACTTCTAAACGTTTTGCACTCATAATCTTGTTATGTCGTATCACTTGTTCGAGATTAATATCGTTTTCAGAATCAAATTTTGCCAAAATAGTGCTTTTTAATGGAAACATTTCTTCTGCCTCTTTTACCGCATCGTGATAATTTATTATAAAATTAACTACAAGACTATTAGACAAGCCGGTTGAGTCTTTTATGATCCGAAAACCGAAATGTCCATGATATTCATCCGTATAAAAAAATTCAATCGGAGCATTATATTCTCCAAAAAAAAGTTTTTCAATTTCATTTTTACCACTTGTGTTATAATAATTAATTGCCAAGAAATTGTATTCAATTTTTTTTACAAAACGTCCTCCTTCTGTATGATCTCCATTTTGAGCAAAAGCGATTTGGATAATTGCTGCCCCTAACAAAAAAGTTTTGAGTATTCTCCTCATAAGTTTTTTTTAATATGGGATTAAATTTCCATGATACCAAACATAGTTAGGTATTCCGGATACCTTTTGGTCATAATCAGCGCTCGAAGGTCCATTTGTGTAAACATGAGTGTGACCAATCCATGCAATAGAACTATTACTTCCTCCGGCATAAAAGTACCAATTTCCATCAGATCCTTTACCTAAAGTTATATAACTCTTAATATCGGTATTCCTATCATCAATCCATGTCGAATATGTTCCATCAGAATATGCAATAATGTACGCTTCTATGTAAGCCGTGTCCATTGTCCATCTGTGTAAGTAATAATATAATTCAAATTCGGAGCCGAAATGTATTTCCGAACCTCCTTTAAGTAATGGTCGAGTAGTACTATAACCAAACTCCAATAACTTACTACTTACAAGAACTGAATTTTTATAACATTGTCGAAAATATTTTTTACTCTTTTCTAATGAGAAGGTAGAAAATTCTGGATGTTTATTATTAAGCTTTTCTTTTTTCTCATTAAAAGCAAGAAGTTTCTCCTCAATGTTAAAAGTAAAAGAGCAAACAGGAAGATGTTTTACCTTTCTTCCTTCTTTGTCTATTGAAAACTCTAATTTTGAAAAATCTATTTTAGTTAATTCTTTTTCGAGGAGAGCAATAGAACGCTCCAAATCAGCACCCGCTATAATATACTGCTCCAACTCGGGGGAGTTGATAATGTCATCATCTATGACTAATTCTTCTAAGCTACAGCCTTTGAAGAAGATTCCCAATAATATTACTATCGCAATAGATTGAATAATTATTTTGTAATTATATAATTTTGTGTACATGTTACTTATGTTAATATGTTATTAAATAATTGATTAGTAGCTATAAAAAAGAAAAAAAAGGAAGGAAATAATTAAAGCTATGGTGGCAGGGCTGCGCCGTTAGGCTGCACCATTGGCATCTCACCCTGCCTTGGCATGCCATTTTCGAGTTCGCTACCCGTCAGGGGTTCATTTTCCGGATTGTCTGACATTTCCAGCTCCTCGATCAATCGACTCATGGCGTTTTTTATGGCGATAACCATTGCAGAAGGAATCTTTTCGTCTTTGTCAATGATCTTACCGGCTAACGCAAGGGCTTCACCTTGACGCCCCATGGCTTCATAAAGTTTGGCTAACGCGTACAAAGGCATAAATCTTGAGGGACACATGGCGGAAGCTGTTTTCAAGTAGTGTTCCGCTAACGCGTTCTTGCCCAAACCTTTGAAATTGTCTGCCAGCAACATTTGAACGTCGTAATCGTTGAAATATTTTGTGCAACGCTCAATAATTTCAACGCTCTTTTCAAACTCTCCCGCTTCATACAGCACAGCGGCATGATTGTAAAGAAAAAGACCATTCTTGCCAAGCCAACGGTGCAGTTGGTCATATTCGAGTAATACCTTCCGGGCTTGTCCGCACAATGCCAAGTGTGCTACACGTTTCCATTTGATTTCCGCTTGCGCTTGAATTACAGAATAGGTCAGCAGGACTATGGATAGAAGTAGAACAGTCGATCGAGACAGAAGAGAAAGGGATTTTGAGTCAAGAGCGGAATGGCGATTTTCTTGAACAGAATTGTGCGGGATATTGCAAATAATAGCTATACTCATGAGGAGAATAACCCATGAAAAGGGGTACTTGAAGGGATAAGAAAAGAATGAAAAGACACCCAAGGTTATCAAACTTAACAGGGCTGGCAAATTATCGCTTCTTCTTGAGCGGAGAAAGACGCGGACCACTATGAAACCAGTAAACAATAACACACTTAGTCCTATTAGCCCATGCTCGCACAATAGCAGTAGATATTCATTAAACGGATGTAAAACGTTATCCGCTAATTGAATATCTGGACTGTCTGGATTAGCCGTGAAGTATTCGGCTTGATACTGCATATACTTGGCATTAATAGCTCCTGCGCCATGCCCAAAGATGGGCGCATCAGAAATCATCTCAGAAGAAATTCGCCAAATCAACAAACGACCATCGGCTGAATCCTTTTTGAGAAAATACAAAACGAGGGTCAAAGCAATCATAATAACAGCGATAGAGAGCTGGGGGATTCTTTTCGTTAATTTCAATTTTATAATTACCCAAATTGCGATTACAATCGAAATAGCCAACATACCTGCACGAGAACCGGACAAAATAACGGCAACAGCCAATAAAATAGCTACGCCATAGGCGGTATACCTGAACAGCTTTTTTGGATTCTTAAAGAAAAGAAAGCAAAAGGGTAAGCAACATGACAACGCCGCCGCAAAGCCTGCCGGATTATCGAAACTGCCGGTAATGGCAAAATGATTATTTGAAGGGATTAGACCTGCAAGTTGAAGCAAACCATGAATAGAGAGCGCCGATGCAAAAATCAGGACAGTGCAAAATAAATACTGGGGCGGATAAACTGCTACTGAAAGTCGAATCAGATAATAAAGTAAAAAAAGACCAAGCGGAAAAAACGATACGATTCCATCTATAAAGTATGCCCGAAAGAAAAATAGAGCAAAACAAACGGCCAATAGTATATCAATCAGGCTGAATGGTAGAGCTATTTTTCTAATCGATAAACTTGCTACCAAACCGAAAATCCCGATACTAAGCATTAACCCTATCCACTTCGCCGTAATTTCTTCACTCACAAACAGGTGAGAAGTAACAAACAAGGTAATCAGGCAAAGAATGCAAAAAAACACTACGCCTGATAACTTCGATTTACGGGCAAAAAATGCCATATCGCTTGCTTTATTTAAAACCCCTTCCACATGCTTACGTCTTTCAGGTAAATATTAGCGACAAAAATAAAGGTTATTTTTGAAATCTCAAAATATTTTTAGTTTTTTTTCACTGATTACACTTACCGGCGTCCCAAGTCTATATACATCATTTGGAAAAAGGCTTTGGCTTCTTTCTCTAAACGGGGATTGCCGACGTGTTTGAGGGCTTTTTGTTGGTTGTTGTCGTAATTATAAATGCCCGACGAATCCATCATGCAAAAACCGTTGACATAGGCGTAAAATGAAAATTTCCGTTCCTGGGGGTGGAGCATATCTTTGCTGAAAATGAAATCGGAATAGTCTATATTAAGCTGCGATAATAATGTGGCAGCCAAATCGTTTTGTGATCCGTAATCCGAAATAACCATCGGTTGGGCGACAGCTCCGCCAATCCATATCATGGGAATATGAAAACGGACCTGCTCGTAATTATTGGCGTTTGGCGGATAACTTTGCATGGCATGATCGGCGATAAAAATAACCAATGTATTATCCCACAAATCGGTTGTTTTCAAGTCGGCCACAAACTGTCCGATACAGTCGTCCGTGTAGTTGATGGCATTCAGAAAAGGGTCGTCGAATCGTTTGGTCGGCACGTTAAACGGCTCATGACTGCTGAGGGTTAACAGGATTCTAAGAAATGGTTCAACCGGTTTTGTTTCGGTCAAATCTTGAAAAGCCCTGTCAATGAGGATATGATCGGGGACGCCCCATTTGGTTAACCGCTCTTTTAGGGGGAAATCCTTATCCGATACGATGTCTTCGATCTTACATGAGCCCACAAAATAAGAACGCATATTGGCAAAATTCACATCGCCACCATAGTATAACAACTGATTATGATATCCGTTTTCACTCAAATTGTTTGGGAAGGCAGGCAGATTATCCGTCTTTTTCGGATATTTCAAAATCGCAGTTGTCGGATGTGCCGGATATCCGCTCAGTATCGATGTCAATCCTCTGTCGGTTCGAAATGAATTGGCATAAAAATTTTTAAAAAATAAGCCTTCTTTGGCAAAGCGCGACAAATGCGGTGAAATAACAGAATCAAGCGCCACATCAAAAGAAAAACTCTCCAAAATAAAAAGAATGATATTCGGTCGGGTCGTATTTAACAGGGAAAGTCTGTCCGTCTTTTCCGGTCGCACACTTAACCGGTTGAAAATCCGCGCTGCTTCTTCTTTATCAAAAAACGGGTATTCCGATTCGAAATCATCATTTTTGTTTAATAAATAGAAAAAGTTAAAAGCCGGATTTATCGCCGCATGATTCAGAAACATCCGGTCACTGAAATAGGCGTGGCTGATGTTCATGGTCGAGACAGTAATCCCTCCCCGTATTGGAAAAAATAAGACACATGCAAATACAAAAAACAGCAGGCTTGTTGTCAGACGATTTCGCGGTATTGTCAGACGAATAAACGCTTTGCGGAAAGAAAAACGATAGATGAAATAGCCAATGGCAACGAATATAATAATCAGCACACTGCCGAAAAACAACTCTCCAAAAGTGCCGCCTGCCATGGCTTCATTGGGATTTCGGAGATAAAACAGAACGATCGGGTCCAAGTGAAATCCCCAATGCCCATAAAGGATAAGATCCGAAAAAGTGATAGTAGCGATGACTAACAGGGAGATACAGATGTAAACAGAGAGTAGTAGGTTCAATGATTTAGCCGGTATCCATACCGAAGCAAGGAGGAGTAAAGCCGGAATGATGGTCAGGTAACCACTCACCGACATATCTATCGGCAGTCCGTGAGAGAGAATGTCTATAAAATCAAAAAAGCCAACCCCCCCGTTCACTTTTCCATGCATCAGGACAAAAAGGGTCTTCTGGAAGAAGAAAACAAGGATAAAAAAGACGAAAATAACGAACAATAAAAGAACGCGTCTTTTCATAACCATCTCAATCGCGGGTTACGGGCGGCTTGCACATCATCGGGGCGTCGGATCGGGGTGGTAAGTGGCATGTCATGCAACTTTTCCGGATGAGTCATGATCTCATCGTAAATTTTTTTGAAAACGTCGATGGCTTCATCCATGGTATCCTTTGATTCGGTTTCGGTTGGCTCAACCATCAACGCTTCGGGTACGATCAAGGGGAAATACATCGTAGGTGGATGTATCCCGTACTCTAACAAAGCCTTTGCCACATCAATCGCCGTTACACCGGTTTCCGCTTTGACTTTTTGGAGCGTCAGCACAAATTCATGCATACATAAACCTTTGTAAGCAACGTCATAATAGTCAGACAGTTTCTTTTGCATGTAGTTGGCATTCAATACGGCTTGTTCTGCCACAGCGCGTATGCCTTCCGCGCCAAGCGTCCGGATATAAGTTAAGGCTTTCACCAAGACTAAGAAGTGGCCATAAAAGGCTTTGACGCTGCCGATTGATTTTGAAGGAAAGCTGAATGTATAAACACCGTTTTTTTCAATCGGGTGATATAAAGGCAAAAAGTCGCACAGGAAGGATTTGCATCCGACCGGACCGGAACCGGGTCCGCCTCCACCGTGAGGCGTTGAAAATGTCTTATGGATATTGAGGTGAACGATATCAAATCCCATATCGCCCGGGCGCGTGATGCCCATGATGGCATTCAGATTGGCGCCGTCGTAATAGTTCAGACCGCCTGCATCATGTACAATCGCCGTGATTTCGAGGATGTTTTTATCGAATATACCTAAGGTGTTCGGGTTGGTGAGCATCAAACCTGCCGTATCGGGGCCGGCCACTTCACGGAGTTTGTCGATGTCTACACATCCTTCAGCATTGCTCGGGATATTCACTACGGTAAATCCGGCCATGTTTGCCGTGGCGGGATTAGTGCCGTGTGCCGCATCGGGGACGATAATTTTTGTGCGTTGCCTGTCTCCGCGTGATTCATGGAAGGCTTTGATGAGCAAAACACCGACTAACTCGCCATGCGCGCCGGCTGCGGATTGTAAGGTTACCGCATCCATGCCTGTGATCTCGCAGAGCGCTTTTTCAGTTTCTACGACTAATTCCAAGCAGCCCTGAACCGTATGTTCGGGCTGTAAGGGATGAATAGCCGTAAAACCGGGTAAAGCAGCCATGTCTTCGTTGATTCGGGGATTATATTTCATCGTACACGAACCAAGCGGGTAAAAACCGGTGTTTACGCCAAATGTGCGTTTCATCAGACGCGTATAATGACGGCTAAGTTCAATTTCGGACAACTGTGGCAACAGCAACGCTAAACCGCGTCTCTCTTTTTCGGGAAGTGTCGTTTCCGGTACGTCAAGCGGAGGAAGTAAAGAACAGCCGTGACCTTCTTTACTGATTTCGAAAAGTAAGTTCATGCGCTTTTCAGGATTTCTATGAGATTGTCGATTTCTTCTTTCGTATTCATTTCGGTCACACACCAAAGGATGTCGTTAAAGAGGGGATAACCGCCAAGTATGTTTTTCTTTTCCAATATTTTCATAATTTTCGATACATCACGCGGACATTTAGTCACAAACTCATTAAAAAATTCACCCGGATAACGCAATTCATAACCCGGAATTTCACTGATTTTTGAAGCGGCGTAATGGGCTTTCGACAAGCATTGTGTAGCCACTTGACGTAAACCCTCCGGCCCCAGAGCCGCCATATAAACGGCTGCTGTCATCGCACATAAGGCTTGATTGGAGCAAATATTCGACATGGCTTTTTCGCGCCGGATATGTTGTTCGCGCGCTTGAAGGGTGAGTACAAATGCGCGGTTGCCGGCGACATCGACCGTTTCGCCGACGATACGTCCCGGCAGCTTGCGCATCAGGGCAGTCGTACAAGACATAAATCCCAGATAAGGTCCTCCGAAAGAGAGCGGCATCCCCAGCGGTTGTCCTTCGCCGACAGCGATATCCGCGCCTTGTTCGGCAGGCGTCTTCAGTAGGCCAAGCGAAATGGGATAGACGCCCATCACAAATTTTGCTCCAGCCTCGTGCGTCGCTTGTCCCAGCGCTTGCGCATCTTCCAGCAAACCGTAATAATTGGGTTGTTGCACATAAAAACCGGCGGTGGTATCATCGAGCATTCCTTTCAATGCGTTTATACAAGTGACGCCGTTTCTTGCCGGAATGACCTCAATGGGCGTTCCCGAACCATGGCCATACGTTCGAATGGTTTGTAAGACCATCGGATGGGTTGTTGCAGAAACGAGCATCTTGTTTCGTTTGCGCTCAACGCACATGGCTACGGCTTCTGCAGCAGCCGATGCGCCGTCATACAGCGAGGCGTTCGACACATCCAAACCTGTCAGTTGGCAAATCATGGTTTGGTATTCGAAAATCGATTGAAGGATGCCTTGCGAAATTTCAGCCTGATATGGGGTGTAGGCGGTGACAAATTCTTCCTTTCCGGTAATATTTTTAACGATGGAAGGGATATAATGATGATAGGCGCCTGCACCTCGGAAAATCGTCTTGAAACGGACATTTTTTTCCGCTTTACGGCTGATGTAACGCCCGACTTCCATCTCGGACAGGCCTTCCGGAAGGTTTAATTTCTTTACTTTTATGGCCTCCGGAATCTGAGAAAACAACTCATCGACCGTTTTCAGGCCGATCTCTGAAAGCATTTGTGCGCGTTCTGTTGAGTTAACTGGAATATAATTGTCCATCATAGTACCTCCTTTTTTAAAAATTCGTCGTACTCGGCTGCTGTCATAAAATCGGCTTCAGCAGTGATACCATGGACTTCGATAAACCAGCTTTCATACGGATTTTCGTTGATAAGACCGGGTTGATCCATGATTGCCTGATTCACCGCCGATACTGTTCCTGTCACCGGTGAAGTGACATCGGAAACTGCTTTCACAGATTCCACATCGCCGAACGCCTGTCCGGCGGTTACCATCTCGCCTTCTTCCGGCAGATTGATAAAAACAAGGTCGCCAAGCGCCTGTTGGGCATAGTCGGTAATTCCGATTCGCGCCGTCGTATCCGATACAAACTCAGCCCATTCGTGTGTTTTGGAATAGCGCAAATTCTCAAGTATTCTACTCATAGTGATAAAATTTTTAAAATAGTCGCCGCAAAGGTAAAAAATTATTCCCGTTTATAAAAGGGGAGGGGGATAACTTCGGCAGTGATGTGGCGGCCACGGACGTCAATTTCAACTTGTGAACCGATCTCAACGCTGTCCGTTTTTACAAGCGCCATAGCAATAGGGTACTTCAGAAAAGGGGCGTGCGTACCGGAAGTGGTGTGTCCAATGCATGTATCTCCGATGTAAACCTCACAGTGTTCACGGGCGATACCGCGTCCGGTGATTTTTAATCCGATGCGTTTGATCACCGGCGTTCCCCGTTCTTCAAGCGCTTTTTTACCGATAAAATCCGCTTTTCCCATTTTTACCGCGAAGTTTAGACCGGTTTCCAAAGGCGATATTTGATCATCCATTTCATGTCCGTACAACGGCATAGCCGCCTCAAGACGAAGCGTGTCGCGCGCACCAAGACCGCAAGGAATCAAACCCAAATCTTTTCCTGATTCAAGCAACAGGTTCCACATGTCTGGGGCATCGTCATTCGACAGGTATATCTCATAACCCGCTTCGCCGGTATACCCGGTTTGCGAAATCAGGCATTTTATCCCGCAAATCATCACATCATCGCGAAACGTGTAGTACTTGGCGGGCAACGCGTCTTCAGGAATGAGTTTCAATAAAATAGTTTTGGCCAAAGGGCCTTGTAAAGCGATAAGAGCGATACGGTCGGAGATGTCGTTTATACCTACATCACCGAACGCGTGAGAACGTATCCAATCGACATCGGTCTGACGGTTTGAGGCGTTTACGACTAACCAGTACAGTTCTTCATTGAAGCGGTAAACGATTAAATCGTCCACACAGCCACCCTGTTCATTGCACATGACGCTGTAACGTACCCGTCCGTCGACCATCGACGAAAAATCGTTGGTCAGCAGATGGTTTAAGTTTTTTAAGGCGTCTTTTCCGGACAGTTCGATTTCACCCATGTGCGACACGTCGAAAAGACCGGCAGCCGTTCGGACGGCGTTATGTTCGCTGATAATGCCCGTAGGATACTGTACCGGTAAGGTATACCCTGCAAAAGCAACAAATGTCGCTCCACAATCGGTGTGACATTGAAATAAAGGCGTTTTACAATCCATGTTAAAATTCAATCAAATTGGAAGGTTTTGTGTCTTTATTCTCCATGATGATCACCGGTTCGTCTTTGACTTCGGTGTCTTTTGCCGGTTTACGAATTTTTGTTATGGCTTTCGGGTCGCGGTTGAATGTTGGATTATTTTCTAAGAAATGAATAAATTCATCGTTATCCATTTCGTCGGCTGTCAGGACGACGATGCTGGAGTTAGATACCCGAGGCACTTTGATTTTCAAGTTAATATCCACGCCATAAGCGGTTTTCACCCGTGCGATATCCCCCTTTTTTTTCCGTTCTTTCTCCTGCATCTCACGAAGCGTTTCTTCATCTTTCCAATTTTCAATTTCAGGAATAGCTTCTATGCCGAATCCGGTTGCAATAATCGTGAATTTGACTTCCTGATCGTCATTCAACGATTCGTCCGTACCAAACCCCCAAATCATCTGTATGTCATTATCGAAACGTGCCATGAAGGTGTCAATCGACTGCTCCAATTCTTCTATTTTCAACTGGGATTTTTTCTTGAACGAGAGAAAGATCATGACCCGTTTTGCATTGTAAATATCGTTATTATTTAATAACGGTGAATCTAATGCCTCCCGTATGGCATTGTCTAACCGGTTTTTCCCCTTGCCGAATCCATAACTAACAAGCGCTACTCCACTATCTTTCATCGTCGAAGTGACATCGTTGAAGTCTCGGTTGATGATGCCTCTCAAGGTGATGATCTCAGCAATGCTTTTCACAGACATCGCCAAAACCTCGTTTGGCTTTTTGAAGGCTTCTTCCAGATCAAAACCGGAATAATACGTTTTCAACCGTTCGTTATTGATCACAATCAGCGCATCCACATTTTTACTCATTTCTTCCACAGCGTCTAACGCTTGTATAATGCGTGGGATTTTCTCATAAAGGAAAGGAATGGTGACGATTCCAACCGTTAAGATGCCTTTACTTTTAGCCATTTTGGCCAACAGGGGTGCAGCGCCGGAACCGGTTCCTCCCCCCATACCCGTAGCGATGAAGATCATACGGGTGCCGTCAGTCAGTAGTTTCTCGACTTCAGCCGAACTTTTCTCAAATTCTCTTTTGGCAATATCGGTTCTACCGCCTGAGCCTAAACCTTCCCCCAACGTCACTTTGATTGGCACATTCACGCCCTCAAACGATTGCGCATCTGTATTACAAACGGCAAAGTTAACGCCATGTATGCCCAGATTATACATGTAGTCCACCGAATTTACGCCGCCACCGCCGACGCCGATGACTTTAATAATTTTAGCTGAATCCCGCAAAATATTGTAATCTAATCCAACATTCGTATCCATATCTTTCATTTTTTAATCATTAATCTTCTCTAAATAAATCCCTGAATCGGTCTGCAAATGGTTTCTTGGTTTTTTTCGGTTTTACGACCGGCGGGGTCTTAACAGGCCTTTTCGGTCTATCTTCCTCAATAACCACGTTCACTTCCTTTTCTGCGTCCGATGTATTCTCACCATCTTCGTCAACCTTTACAGCGCTATATGCAGAGACGCAGGACTCAGTTCCTTTCAACATCAGGCTGATCGCCATCATATACAATGGATTGCCGAGCATCTCGTCCGAACTGTCAACCAACCCTTTTTGTATAGGTGAAAACCGGATTTTTACGCCGCATTTTTCTTTCAATAGCTCCGGTAAATCTGCAAGTTCGGCTGCATATCCAGCCAATACGATCCCAGCGCCTAATTGTCGGAGTTCAATGACTTCACAGATACGCGCGTAAATATTTTCCACAATTTCCTTCGCACGTCCCTCGATGATTGCATTGAGGTCGCTCAATTTAACTTCACGGTTCGTTTCTTCCATCTCTACCTTGATGCTTTCGTTTTCGTCTTCAAGGTGCAAGATCGCGCTTCCTTTTTCTTTTTTCAAATATTCGGCGTCGTTTTCAGTCAATTGCAAGGAAACTAAGTCGCGTGTGATCAGATGGCCTCCCAATGGAATGACGCACAGATGATGTAAATAACTGTTTTTATAAATGGAAACCGATGTTACTCCTGCCCCGAAATCGATTAATGCGCATCCTAATTCCTTATCTTTTGAAGTAAGTATGGCATCTGCTAACGCTAAGGGAGCAACAAGGATGCCGGCCAATGCTTTTTCCGGAATCGCCTCGATGCTCCTTTTGATGTTGTTTCGGATCATCGCACGACCTACAACTAACTTATAATGAGCAACAAGATGTTTACAGAAGACGCCTTCCGCTTTCGTATCTTTTCTGCCATCTATACTATAAACCGGAGGTGCAATTCCAAGTACATCTAACAGGTTTGGTTTGAAATTTTCACATCGCGCGTCTAAGTCGGCAATGTCCTGTTCAGTCACCTTTGCACCTTCGGCGAAATCCATTTCTTCGTCATGGTCGATTGTTCGAAGCGACTGTCCTCCGATGCCCACATAAACTTTGTCGATATAATCACCATTCAGATGCATTTCGAGTTTACTCAAAAGAATACCGACTTGCGTTGTCGTTTTATCAATGTTATAAATAATACCTCTGCGTATACAGTTGTCTGTCTCAACGGTTTCGTACGCAATGATGGAAGCGCCTCCATCCGCTTTCTTTTTTCCGACAATCCCCGTAATATGAGATGTCCCTAAATCAATGGCTACAATTAATTCCGACATGGCTCTTTTTATTTATTTTTTTGTACAAACAATTTGATTCTTAAATTTTAAATTTACAACGCTGTATTTTTCCCATCCCATTTTGGGAATCACCTGTTCGTAGAACAAACGCAAGCGCTTTAATTTTTTTTCATAATCGTCTAAGCTTCCCAACAGTATGCGATGATTGCCCACACGGGGCACAATTTCAATGTCTGTTGTCGACCTGACAAAAATCTGCGTAATCTGGTCGTTCCAGAACGCATCACTCTGCAAAAATAGTGCAAATTTATATAATTCGGATACGGCGAACGATTTTTCTATATTTCCATTCGCTAACGGAACAGAAAAAGCTTTTCCTAATGTCGTGGGCATCACCTGTCCCATTTTGTCGACGTAATAACTTCCACCGGCATTAAAGATACGTAAAACCGGCATTTTCTGGATGATTGTTATCGTTATCTTTCCTGAAACCGTCTGTATGACTTCAACCGATTCGATGATTTCATTTTTCAAAAGCGCTTCCTTGATGCGATAGGTATTGATATCATCACTGTTTTTATTCAACGGATAAAGGTTCGCTTTAGTCAGGTAGGCGACAATGTCGTTCGCGTTCAGAAACTGTTTTTCCAAACTGTCAGCAACGATCACTTCTACCTTTTCGCATAAAACTGGGTCTTCCTTCTTGGTCGTCAAATAGTATATGGAAAAGCCCAAATAGGCTACAAGTAAAAGGGCTAAGATGATATACAGGATTTTCTTCATTATTCTTACTGTTTTTTGTTTAACATGTGCCGTATCGGCTCTACAAAACGGTCGATATCTCCTGCTCCAAATGTCACTAACACATCGATATCTTCTTTTTCAAGTAGCTTCAACAACTCTTCTTTTTTGCAGAGCGTCTTATCTTTCAGCGTTACATTGTTGAATATAAGCGCTGATGTGACACCCGGAATAGGCTCTTCACGTGCAGGATAGATGTCTAATAAGATGAGCCGGTCAAGTAATGAGAGCGCTGAAGCCATTTCGGTTGCAAAATCTTTGGTCCGAGAGTATAAATGAGGTTGAAAGATGCCGGTGACTTTTCGGCCTTTGAAAAGTTCTTTGACCGACTGTATGCTGCTTTTTAACTCTTCAGGGTGATGCGCATAATCATCAATATAAACCATACGGTCGTTTTTTATCTGAAAATCAAACCGTCGCTGCACGCCTGCAAACGAATGCATGGCGCGACGTAATTCATGACGTGTCACGTTATTCAGCCATGCCAATGCCATCGCAGCCACACCATTTTCAATATTTGTCCGGACAGGAACCCCTAATTGCACATCTAAGAGGGTCAATTCAGGCGCGAAAAAATCGAATATGATCTCTCCGTTATCGATCCGGATATTAGATGCATAGAAATCGGCCGATTCGTCGGTGGCCGAATAAGTAAAAACAAAGACGCCGTCTTGTAGCGAGGGAGTCAGGTCTAATCCTTTTTTCATCAGCAAGACGCCATCCGGCTGTATCAGTGACGTAAACTTTTCAAAACTTTCACGGTAGGCTTGCGGTGTGCCGTATATGTCTAAATGATCGGGGTCGACAGCCGTGATAACAGCCATATAGGGAGTCAACGCATGAAACGAACGATCGTATTCATCGGCTTCTACCACGACTAAATCACTGTGTTTGGAAAGCAGTAAGTTGGTGTTGTAATTTTTCAGGATTCCACCCAGAAAGGCGCTACAGTCAATCGTCGATTGCTTGAGTAGATGAGCTGTCATCGCCGAAGTCGTTGTCTTGCCATGTGTACCGGCGATACAAATGCTGCGTGATGAGGCGGTGATCAAGCCTAACGCCTGCGAACGCTTCATTAAGGTGAACTCATTTTCCCTGAAAAAGACAAGTTCCTTGTGCGTTGAAGGGACAGCCGGTGTATAAACGACCAATGTTGTATTTTTATCTAAAAATTCTTCCGGGATCAACCCCATGTCCTCCGTAAAATGAATGTCAACGCCTTCTTCAGCCAATAGGTTCGTGATTGGGGAAGGCGTCCGGTCATAACCGGCTACCTTTTTTCCTTTAGCCAGAAAAAAGCGAACAAGAGCGCTCATACCAATACCTCCAGCGCCTATTAAATACACAGATTTCAATGTTCTGTCATCTGTTTCCGAGAACTTAAATGGTTTTATCTCATTCATAATCAAATTATTAATTTAAATATTTCGTCTACAATTCGTTTTGCGCTGTCGTGTTGAGCAAAACGAGCGATGTTTTCACTCAAACCGTTTAACCGCTTTTTATCATTCAATAACGCCACAACTGTTGTAACCAATTGTTCTTCAGCATCCTTGTCGGGGATGAGAATTGCGGCGTCATGGTCGGAAAGCATACGTGCATTTTTTGTTTGATGGTCTTCGGCCACATTTGGCGATGGAATTAAAATGACCGCTTTCCGTAAAAGGCAAAGTTCGGATAAGGTTCCCGCTCCGGCGCGTGACACCACCAAATCGGCTACTGCATAGGCATAATCCATGCGGGAAATAAAATCGGAAACAAATAAGCCTTTACAAAGCAACCCGTTCTGTTTTTCATTTTTCGACTCATCCTGTAATTTGTAATGGTTTAAAAGATATTCCTTGATCTCCTCATAACTTAAACGTCCGGTTTGCCAAATCACTTGTATTCCCGCGTTTATCACGCTGTCCAACCCCTTGCGGATGCTTTGATTGATTGTACGCGCCCCCAAGCTGCCACCGAGAATTAATAAAACGGGTTTGCCGGTTTCCAAGCCGAACCAGGACAACGCTTCATGGATGAATTGATCATTAAGAATCAATGTTTCCAACGCTTTACGAACAGGGTTCCCGGTGACGATGATCCGGTCATGAGGAAAATAATCATCCATTTTCGGAAAAGCGACACTTATTTTAGCCGCTCGTTTACCAAGCAAACGGTTCGTCAATCCGGCATAAGAGTTTTGTTCCTGAATCAAAACCGGAATACGGAGTGACGAAGCCATCCATAACAGAGGTCCACTTGCATATCCACCCACGCCGATAGCCACATCCGGTTTAAAATCGCGAAGTATCTTCTTTGCCATGCGCAGGCTTCTTATTAACCGGTATATCACATTGAAGTTTTTCAATACATTCTTACGGTTAAACCCAATGACCGGTAAGCCGATAATCCGGTAGCCTGCTGCTGGAACCCGTTGCATCTCCATGCGATTATCAGCGCCTACAAATAAAATCTCCGCATCTGGAAAGCGTAATTTTATCTCGTCTGCAATCGACAGGGCAGGGAAGAGATGTCCACCTGTCCCGCCTCCACTGATGATGATTTTATATTT
>Ga0209628_10001257_pt1 | contig 16176 bp, 16 predicted proteins | sample TergutCu122P4_FD_187285 | JGI IMG/M metagenome (GOLD analysis project Ga0209628, IMG submission 187285) | Cubitermes ugandensis P4 segment gut microbial communities from Kakamega Forest, Kenya - Cu122 P4 (SPAdes) (version 2) | ecosystem: Host-associated > Arthropoda: Insects > Digestive system...
TGAACCAGAATGGTCTTCAAAGCGGAACTGGCTGGCGTCGTCATAACTTTCCTCTCGTGATGATGAATTGTTAGCAACAGCTTTCATCCTAACCGGCTTCCGGGTGCCGATTCAACCTGAAAACCGAAGTTGACCGCTTTTTACCGTCACGAACCGCATGAACGTTGATCTGCGCGGCTTCGATGGCATTGCCCTGCGGGGTGACGGCGCTGGCAAGCGCGCTCAACTGCCGTTTCCAGGTTCATGAACATAAGTGGATACCATCGCCCCATGGACCCCACCACCGGCCAGACTCCCCCCCTGCGTGATCTCATCGAGCGCGTCCGCTGCGCCGCGGACGCGGGGCACCCCCTTTACATCCGCGGCGGCAACAGCAAAGACTTCTACGGCGGTCCGCCTGCGGGCGAGCCGCTCGATACGTGCCGCCTGCGCGGCATCACGAGTTATGAGCCGAGCGAACTCGTGGTCACGGCACTGGCTGGCACGCCGCTGGCGGAACTCGAAGCCCTGCTGGCAGGAAAAGGCCAATGCCTGCCTTTCGAGCCGCCGCGCCTGGGCGCTGTGCCGGCAGGCACCGCCGGCGGTATGGTCGCCGCCGGACTGGCCGGCCCGGCGCGCGCCAGCGTGGGCTCGGTGCGCGACTACGTGCTCGGCGCAACGCTGATCAACGGGCGCGGCGAAGTGCTGCGCTTCGGCGGTCAGGTGATGAAGAACGTGGCCGGCTACGATGTTTCGCGCATATTGGCCGGCTCGCTTGGCGTGCTGGGCGTGATTGCCGAAGTCAGCCTCAAGGTGCTGCCCTTGCCGCCCGCGCAGGCCACGCTTGAATTTCCCTGCTCGCAGGCCGAAGCTCTGCGCATGCTCAATGAATGGGGCGGCCAGCCGCTGCCGCTCAATGCCAGTTGCTGGATGTCCAGCGAAAGCACGGGCTCCGGGAACGGCACGCTTTACGTGCGCCTGCGCGGCGCGGGGGCGGCGGTTGAATCAGCCTGTGCCCGGCTCGGCGGGGAGCGTTCCGGGGAAACCGCCGCACAGGCGATCTGGGACGCCTGCCGCGATCATCACCTGCCTTTACTCGCGCGCCGTGACGGCACCGACCTGTGGCGTGTCTCGGTGCCGCAGGCCGCGCCGGTTCTCATGCCGGATACGGCGCCGATCGTCGAATGGCACGGCGCGCAGCGCTGGTATCGCTTGCCGGCAGGACAAGCGCAACGCGTGCGCGAAGCGGCGCACGCGGCGGGCGGCCACGCAACGCTGTTCGCCGCTGCCGACCCCGCGACGCCCACACCCCGTTTCGACGCGTTGAGCGCGCCGCTCGAACGCATCCACCGGGCGCTCAAGCGCGAATTCGATCCGCGCGGCATCTTCAACCCAGGCCGGCTGTACGCCGATCTATAACCGATCTATAAGCCCGTTTCCGCATGCAGACCGCACTCGCCGCCGAATACCGCGACACGCCCGAAGGACGCGAGGCCGAAGCCATCCTGCGCAAGTGCGTGCACTGCGGCTTTTGTACCGCCACCTGCCCGACCTATCAGTTGCTCGGGAACGAACTCGACGGACCACGCGGACGCATCTACCTGATCAAGCAGGTACTCGAAGGCCAGCCGCCCACGCGCAGCACACAGATGCACCTGGACCGCTGCCTGACCTGCCGCAACTGCGAGACGACCTGCCCTTCGGGCGTGCGCTTCGGACGGCTGGTGGACATCGGACGCAAGCTGGTCGATGACAAGGTGGCGCGTCCGCCCGGCGAGCGCGGTATGCGCTGGCTGCTCAAGGAAGGGCTGAGCTCTTCGCTGTTCGGGCCCGCGATGAAGGCCGGCCAATCGGTGCGGGCGCTGCTGCCGCCACGCCTGAAAGCGAAAGTCCCGCCACATCAGTCCGCCGGGGCCTGGCCCGCCCGCCGCCACGCGCGCAAGATGCTGCTGCTGGCCGGCTGTGTCCAGCCTGCGATGGCGCCGAACATCAACGCCGCCACCGCGCGCGTGCTCGACGCCGCAGGCATCGAAACGATGATCGCGCCCCAGGCCGGCTGCTGTGGCGCGGTGCGCTTTCATCTCGGCGACCAGGACGGCGCCAAAGTGCAGATGCGCGCCAATATCGACGCGTGGTGGCCGCACGTCGAAAACGGCGATGCCGAGGCAATCGTGATGAACGCTTCGGGCTGCGGCGTCACGGTGCGCGAGTACGGCGACCTGCTGCGGGACGATCCGGCCTATGCCGCGAAGGCCGCGCGGATCAGCAAACTCACGCGCGACCTGAGCGAACTGCTGGCGCAGCTGGTGCCGCTGCTGCGCGAACGCCTGGACGTACCCGACAGCGTGATCGCCTACCACCCGCCGTGCACGCTGCAGCACGGCCAGCAACTGCGCGGCGGCGTCGAGACGCATCTGCGCGCGCTCGGCTTCGACGTCCGGATTGCGGCGCGCGAATCACACCTGTGCTGCGGCGCGGCGGGCACCTACTCGGTACTGCACCCCGAAATCTCGGAGCCGCTGCGCGAACGCAAGCTGCATCAGCTCGCGCAGATTGAGCCGGCGTGCATCATTTCGGCCAATATGGGCTGCATCGTGCATCTGCGCGCCGGCACCGCGACGCCGGTGCTGCACTGGATCGAGTTGCTCGACGCCGCGCTGCGCCGCCAAGGCGGGGCTGGATAGCCGGCCCTGAACAATCGAACCAGGAAACAGCCCTCTCGCGGGGATCATCCCCAAGCCGACCGTGCCATCGTCAGAATTACCCAGCTTGCCAACAAAGTTGACCAATACCACCATGAACGAGCATCTATGCGAATGTGTCATCAACCCAATGAGGCCACGCTAACTTCAAAACGGGGGATGAAACGGATGGCGAAACGAACATCTTCGGGTAAGCTCGCTCGCATTTCACGCTGCCCGCTTCATTCAGGAGATTTTTTATGCAGATAGGCGTGCCTGCCGAAACTATGGCTGGCGAAACCCGTGTAGCTGTCACGCCCGAAACCACCAAGAAGCTGGTGGCTCAGGGTCATCAAGTCCGTATCGAGTCGGGCGCCGGCATAGCCGCCAGCGCGATCGATGCGGCGTATGAAGCAGCAGGAGCAACAATCGTCGATGCGGCCCAGGCCTTCAACGCCGAGATCGTGCTGAAGGTGCGCGCACCGTCGGCATCCGATATCGCGATGATGAAGCCGGGCACGGTGGTGGTCGGCATGCTCAATCCCTTCGATGCCGAGGGCTTGCAGCGCATGGCGGCCGCCGGGCTGACCGGCTTTGCACTCGAAGCTGCGCCGCGCACCACGCGCGCGCAGAGCATGGACGTGCTGTCGTCCCAAGCCAACATTGCGGGCTACAAGGCGGTCATGATCGCGGCTGACTGTTATCAGCGCTTTTTCCCGATGCTGATGACCGCGGCCGGTACGGTAAAGGCCGCGCGCGTGGTCATTCTCGGGGTTGGTGTCGCGGGGCTGCAGGCGATTGCCACGGCCAAGCGGCTGGGCGCGGTGATCGAAGCCAGTGACGTGCGCCCCAGCGTCAAGGAACAAGTCGAATCGCTGGGCGCCAAGTTCATCGACGTACCCTATGAGACGGCCGAGGAAAAAGAAGCCGCCGAAGGTGTCGGCGGCTATGCCCGGCCGATGCCGCAAAGCTGGCTGGACCGCCAGAAAATCGAAGTCGCCAAGCGGGTCGCGCAGGCCGACGTGGTGATTACCACCGCGCTGATTCCGGGCCGGCCGGCGCCGGTGCTGGTGAGCGAGGAAATGGTCAAGAGCATGAAGCCGGGCTCGGTGATCGTCGATTTGGCCGCGCCGCAGGGCGGCAATTGCCCGCTGACCGAACCCGGCACGACCGTGGTCAGGCATGGCGTGGCGATCGTCGGCGAAACCAATCTGCCGGCGCTGGTGGCGGCCGACGCCTCGTCGCTGTACGCGCGCAACGTGCTCGATTTCCTCAAGCTGGTTCTTCCGAAGGAAGGCGGCCTGAAGATCGATTTGGAAGACGACATCGTGGCGGCCTGCCTGGTCTGCCGCGATGGACAGGTCACACGCAAATAAAAATCCCGGAAGACATCAATCATGGATATCGTCAGTCATACCGTCACCAATCTGATCATCTTCGCGCTCGCGATTTATGTGGGCTACCACGTGGTGTGGAACGTCACGCCGGCGCTGCACACGCCGCTGATGGCGGTCACCAATGCGATTTCGGCGATCGTGATCGTCGGCGCGATGCTCGCCGCCGCGCTCACCGAGGGCGCATTGGGCAAAACCATGGGCGTGCTTGCCGTGGCGCTGGCCGCCGTCAACGTGTTTGGCGGCTTTCTCGTGACGCGGCGCATGCTTGAGATGTTTAAAAAGAAAGAACGCAAGTCCGCTGAGAAAGCCGAGGAGAAATAAGAATGTCGATGAATCTCGTCACACTGCTGTACCTGGCTGCCTCGGTTTGTTTCATTCAGGCGCTCAAGGGCCTGAGTCATCCAACGACTTCGATTCGAGGAAACATCTTCGGCATGACCGGCATGGCGATCGCGGCGTTCACCACCGCGGCGCTGATCGTGCAACTGTCCGGCGGCCAGATGCTGGGCATGGGCTGGGTGTTGCTGGGCCTGCTCGTCGGCGGTACGGCCGGCACCATCATGGCGCGCCGCGTCGAGATGACGAAGATGCCCGAGCTGGTCGCATTCATGCATAGCATGATCGGTCTGGCGGCGGTATTCATCGCCATCGCCGCCGTGGCCGAGCCCTGGGCCTTCGGCATCACGCCCAAGGGCCCGATGCTGGCGGACGGCCTCGGGCGCATGCCGATTCCCTACGGCAACCGGCTCGAACTGTTCCTTGGCGCGGCCATCGGCGCGATCACTTTCAGTGGTTCGGTGATCGCCTTCGGCAAGCTCTCGGGCAAGTACAAGTTCCGCCTGTTCCAGGGTGCGCCGGTGCAGTTTCAGGGCCAGCACATGCTGAACCTGGCGCTGGGCATCGCAACGATCGCCTGCGGCCTCGCCTACATGGCCACCGAGAACTGGATGGCCTTCTTCGTGATGCTGGCGCTGGCGTTCGTGCTGGGCGTACTGATCATCATCCCAATCGGCGGCGCCGACATGCCGGTGGTGGTGTCCATGCTCAACAGCTACTCCGGCTGGGCCGCGGCGGGCATCGGCTTTTCGTTGAACAACGCGATGCTGATCATTGCCGGTTCGCTGGTGGGCAGTTCGGGCGCGATCCTCAGCTACATCATGTGCAAGGCGATGAACCGCTCGTTCTTCAACGTGATTCTGGGCGGTTTCGGCGGCGAGGCCGCGGCCGGCGGGGCCGGCTCGAAAGAGCAGCGCCCGGTCAAGAGCGGCAGCGCCGAGGACGTGGCTTATCTGCTTGGAAACTCCGAAACCGTGATCATCGTGCCGGGCTACGGCCTGGCGGTCGCACGCGCGCAGCACGCGGTCAATGAACTGGCCAAAAAGCTCAAAAGCAAGGGCGTGGACGTGAAATACGCCATTCACCCCGTCGCGGGCCGCATGCCGGGCCACATGAACGTGCTGCTGGCCGAGGCCGAGGTGCCTTACGACCAGGTGTACGAGATGGAAGACATCAACGGCGAGTTTGGCCAGGCGGACGTTGCGATCATCCTGGGCGCCAACGACGTCGTGAATCCGGCTGCGCACACCAAAGGCAGCCCGATCTACGGCATGCCGATCCTGGAGGCTTACAAGGCCAAGACCGTGATCGTCAACAAGCGCTCCATGGCCGCCGGCTATGCGGGGCTGGATAACGAGCTGTTCTACATGGACAAGACCATGATGGTCTTCGGTGACGCCAAAAAGGTGGTTGAAGACATGGTCAAGGCCATCGAATAACCATCCCGCGTTGCACGTGGAAATTGAATCTGGTTCGCGTCGTTGTTTAAAGGGAAAAGGAGATCGTATGACTGATCGACCCTGGCTTGCCAGCTATCCCCCTGGGGTGCCCGCTGATATCGACCCATCGAAGTACCGCTCGCTGGTGGCGTTGATGGAGGAGAGCTTCGAACGCTTCGCCGAGCGAACGGCCTACAGCTTCATGGGCTCCGACATCAGCTACCGCAAAACGGGCGAAAACAGCCGCGCGCTGGCGTCCTGGCTGCAAGGGCTGGGCCTGGTCAAGGGCGACCGCGTGGCACTGATGATGCCCAACGCGCCGCAGTATCCGGTCGCGGTGGCGGCCGTGCTGCGCGCCGGGCTGGTGGTCGTCAACGTCAACCCGTTGTACACGCCGCGCGAACTCGAGCATCAGCTCAAGGACGCAGGCGCCAAGGCCATCATCCTGATGGACAACTTCGCGGCGACGCTGGAACACTGTATCGCCGCCACGCCGGTCCGGCACGTCCTGCTCACCGGCATAGGCGACAGCCTGGGCCTGTTCAAGGGCACGTTGATCAACTTCGCCGCGCGCAAGATCAAGAAGCTGGTACCGCCCTATCGTTTGCCTGGCGCGGTGCGTTTCAATCAGGCGCTGGCCGAGGGCGCCACGCGCAAGTTCACGCCGGTCGATATCGGGCCTGACGACATAGCGCTGCTGCAATATACCGGCGGCACCACGGGAGTCCCCAAGGGCGCGATGCTGTTGCACCGCAACGTGATCGCCAACGTGTTGCAGTCCGAGGCATGGAACGAGCCGGTGATGAACCGGCTGTCCGAAAACGAGCAACCCACCAGCGTGTGCGCGTTGCCGCTGTATCACATCTTCGCGTTCACCGTGAACATGATGCTGTCGCTGCGTACCGGCGGCAAGACGATCCTGATCCCGAACCCGCGTGACCTCAAAGCCACGCTCACAGAGCTGTCCAGGCACACCTTTCACAGTTTTCCGGCGGTCAACACGCTGTTCAACGGCCTCGTGAACGATCCGGATTTCAACAAGGTCGATTGGAGCCATCTGAAGGTCTCGGTCGGCGGCGGCATGGCGGTGCAAAGCGGTGTGGCCAAACTCTGGCTCGAAAAGACCGGCTGCCCGATCTGCGAAGGCTACGGCCTGTCCGAGACTTCGCCCTCGGTTACCTGCAACCCGACCACCAGCCGCGAATACAACGGCACCATCGGCTTGCCGTTGCCCAGTACCTACGTGAAGCTGATCGACGACAACGGCGCCGAGGTGCCCTTCGGGCAGGCCGGCGAACTCGTGGTCTGGGGGCCGCAGGTGATGGCCGGCTATTGGCAGCGTCCGGACGAAACCGCCGCGGTCGCGACGGCAGACGGCTACTTCAAGACGGGTGATATCGCCGTGGCCGAGCCGGGCGGTTACTTCCGCATCGTCGATCGCAAGAAGGACATGATCCTGGTCAGCGGCTTCAACGTCTATCCGAACGAAATCGAAGACGTGGTTTCGCGCCTGCCCGGTGTGCTGGAATGCGCGGCGGTCGGCGCCCCCGACGAGAAGACCGGCGAGATGATCAAACTGCTCATCGTCAAGAAGGATCCGGCGCTCACCGAAGCGCAAGTGCTCGCCTACTGCCGCGAAAATCTCACCGGCTACAAGCGGCCCAAGGTCATCGAATTCCGCGATGGACTGCCCAAGACACCCGTCGGCAAGATCCTGCGGCGCGAACTGCGCGACAACAAGTAAGGCTGCGGCCGCTGTGTTCTAGCCATGACCACAGCCATCCTCAGCGCATTACCCGAAGAGCAGGCGGGGCTGCACGCGCAGCTTCGGCCAGCGACGCTGGTGCGCCATGCCGGGCGCGAATTCCACGCTGGACAGTGGCACGCCCGCCCCGTGGTGCTTGCGCTTTCGCGCATCGGCAAGGTGGCGGCGGCCACCACCGCAACGCTGCTGATCGAGCGCTTCGGTGTGCGGCGGATCATCTTTACTGGAGTGGCCGGCGGCCTGGGCCCGGGCGTGCGCGTGGGCGACACCGTGGTCGCGCGCGAAACCTTGCAGCACGACATGGATGCCTCGCCAATTTTTGCGCGCCATGAGATCCCGTTGTACGGACGCTCCCGTTTCGATACGGACGCCGCCCTGAGCGGACTGTTGCTTGACACGGCACGCGAGGTTGCTACGCGGGCTTGGCAGCGGATGTCCCCTGCCTTGCGCGTGCAATTCGGCCTGCATGAGCCGCCCGGCGTGCACCACGGGTTGCTGCTCAGCGGCGACCGCTTCATCTCCAGCGCCAGTGAGGCACGCGCACTGCAGCAGGAACTACCCGATGCGCTTGCGGTGGACATGGAAGCCGCCGCGGTGGCACAGGTGTGCAATGACTATGACGTGGCCTTCGCGGCGGTGCGCAACGTATCGGATCGTGCCGACGATCAGGCGCATGTGGATTTTCCTGCTTATCTGTCGCAGGTCGCGGGCGTGCAGGCAGAGGCTTTGATTGGAGCGTTGCTGGAGCGCTTGAGGGATTGAGACGGCGCTGAACGAACGCACGGCCTGCACGAAAGACACAAAAGGCATAAAAGGCACGCAGGCCACGTGCCGTTGCGAAACAGATACTGGGCTATTTCAACCAGCCACGCCGCCGGAAATACCACATCGGCACCAGCGCGCTGGCCACCATGAGCAGCAGCGCGAAGGGGTAGCCCAATGTCCAGTCGAGCTCGGGCATGATTTTGAAGTTCATCCCGTAGATGCTCGCGATCAGCGTTGGCGGCAGCAACGCGACGCTGGCCACCGAGAAGATCTTGATGGTCTTGTTCTGGTTGATGTTCACGAAACCAACGGTCGCATCCAGCAGGAAGTTGATCTTCTCAAACAGGAAGGCGGTGTGGTTGTCGATCGATTCGATGTCGCGCAGGATTTGGCGTGCATCCTCGAATTGCTCGGCACTGAGCATCCGGCTGCGCATCATGAAACTGACCGCGCGGCGCGTATCCATCACGTTGCGGCGAATGCGGCCGTTCAAGTCTTCCTGGAGCGCGATGGCAGCCAGCACCTCGGCGGCCAGTTCGTCGGTCACGTTGCCAGCAAGCACTTTCTTGCTGGCGGCCTCAAGCTCGTCGTAGATGCCTTCGAGCGTGTCAGCCGAATACTCGGCGTCGCCATCCAGGAGCTTGAGCAACACATCCTTCGCATCCTTGATCAGCCCCGGCGCACGGCGCGCGCGCATTCGCAGCAGACGAAACACCGGCGCGTCTTCATCGTGGATCGAGAACAACACGCCACAGCTGCGCAGTTCGGTATTGTCCTGATTCAGGATGAAGGCAACGCGCACCGAACGCGGGTTCTCCTCATCGGCGATCAGGAAATCATCGCGGATATGCAGTTCGCCGTTGTCTTCTTCGTAGAAGCGCGCCGATTCCTCGATGTTGTCGGCCATCGCATCCTCGGGGATCGACAGGCCGTAGTACTGCTTGACCCAGCGCTTTTCCTCAAGGGTCGGTGATTCGAGATCGACCCAGATCGGCTGGAATCGGGATAATTCTTCGAGTGCCTCGATCTCTTCCTGGAAGAGGCGGCCGTTAGCAAGCGAGAAGATGTTGAGCATGGCTCACTCCGTGCGGATGACTGCGGGAACGACGGGATAGTGGGGCTCGCTTTCGAACCCCTGCGCGAGCCATCCGCCGATGGCCATCAGCAGGAGACCGAAAGCCGCCGAGGCGGGACGCTTTCCAAATCAGTACTCCGGTAATTTCAACGTTGAACGTTCAACGGCCGCGATTATGTCACCGGATGTAGCATCCCGGGCCAGAATCGTGGCTCGATCAACGCCTGTGGCGGTTGCGAGTCTGGTCCGAACAATGCCGCCATCGGCAGAACGCGTATCGACTCCATGGCGAACCGGGAAAACAACCGTGGTGCGGGATGTGTCATGATGTGTCAAGATGTCATCCATCCAGTCAGACACGGGATTGCTTTTCGGGGGTACCCGGGGCATAGTGAATCGATCTTGGAGGCTTGTCGTTCCCCTTGCTTTCCCCTTTTTCTTGAGTCCCTGTCCAGTTTCCAGCAGTTTTTTCCTGGCTCCGCGGTTCCGCAACGCGGGGTCTTTCATTACGTCGATTCCAGGAGGTCATTCATGAATTTGACGATCAGTGGGCACCATCTCGAAATCACCCCCGCGCTGCGCAATTACGTGACGAGCAAGCTCGATCGGATCACGCGGCATTTTGATCAGGTGGTTGATGTCAGAGTGATCCTCACCGTCGAGAAACAGAAAGAAAAGGAAAAGCGACAACGCGCCGAGTGCAACATCCACGTCAAAGGCAGCGACATATTCGCCGAAGCGAGCCATGCAGATCTCTATGCAGCGGTCGATGAACTGGTCGACAAGCTCGATCGGCAGGTGGTTCGCCACAAAACCCGCTTACAAGATCACCAACACGCAACAGCCAAGCGCGCGATATAGGCGTGCCGTGCGCGAAGTCAAAATACACCACTAACTTCCGGGTAAATCCTCTTGCCGGCCACCTGCGGGTGGCCGTGTGGGTGCATAATCGCGTTCGTTTTGTCATCATGAACCGCCTCGCGTCCATCCTGCCGCCCGCTCAAGTGCTGGTGCGCGTCAATGCCACTAGTAAGAAGCGCGCCTTCGAAGAGGTTGGGCTCCTGTTCGAAAACCTCCATGGCCTGGGTCGGGCGTTGATCACCGACAGCCTTTTTGCGCGCGAACGACTCGGTTCGACCGGGCTGGGCCATGGCGTGGCGATTCCTCATGGCCGCATCAAAGGACTGAAGTCGCCCATGGCGGCGGTGTTCCAACTGGCCCAGCCGATCGGCTTCGACGCCCCCGACGAACAGCCGGTGGTGATGCTGATCTTTCTTCTGGTGCCAGAGGCCGCGACCCAGAAGCACTTGGAGATTCTTTCGGAGATTGCTGAGTTGCTCAGCGATCCCCAGTTGCGCGAACAGATCAAGACCAGCCAAGACGCGCAAATGCTGCATTCGCTCATTGCGAGCTGGCAGCCGTCCAAGGCCGCGTGAACTTCTACTTCTCAATCTTTGTGGAGCCGCTGCGCGCATGAAGCCGATGGTCATCAGCGCCGATGCGATATTCGAGGATTTCCGCGGCTCGTTGCGGTGGGAATGGCTCGCGGGCCTGGGCGCCTCGGAACGCCAGTTCGCGCCTGATGTGATTAGCCGCGCACAGTCGGCGGCCGATCTGGTGGGCTATCTCAACTACATCCATCCTTACCGCGCGCAAATTCTGGGTGCACGCGAAGTGACCTATCTGACGAAGGGCAGCGCCGAGGACTGCGAGCGGCGCATCGGGCGCATCGTCCGGCTCGAACCGCCGATGCTGGTGCTCGCCGACGGGCAGACTGCGCCCAATCAGTTGCTGTCGATCTGCGAGCGCGCACAACTGCCGCTGTTTGCCACGCGCGAATCGTCGGCTTTCGTCATCGATCTGCTGCGCGCCTATCTGTCCAAGCATTTCGCCGAGCGCACTTCGATGCACGGCGTGTTCATGGACATCCTTGGGCTGGGCGTCATCATCACCGGCGAATCGGGGCTGGGTAAAAGTGAACTCGGCCTGGAGCTGATCTCGCGCGGCAACGGCCTCGTGGCCGATGACGCGGTCGATCTCTACCGCATCAGCCAAACCACGATCGAGGGGCGCTGCCCCGAACTGCTGCAGAACCTGCTGGAAGTGCGCGGCATCGGCCTGCTCGACATCCGGGCAATTTTTGGCGAGACAGCGGTGCGCCGCAAAATGCGCCTGAAGCTGATCGTGCATCTGGTGCGATGCGAGAACTTCGAGCGCGATTACGAGCGCATGCCGTCAGAACCGCTGACGCAGGATGTGCTCGGCATCCCGATCCGCAGGGTCGTCATTCAGGTGGTGGCAGGCCGGAATATCGCGGTGCTGGTCGAGGCGGCGGTGCGCAATACGATCCTGCAGTTGCGCGGGATCGACACCTACGCCGAGTTCGTTGCACGCCACCACAAGGCGATGGAAGACGAGCGCGGGCGGGGATGAACAGGCCCTAAAGGGGCCCTAAGACTCTCAGCGTTTTTCCAGGCAGTCCGGGCACAAACCGTACAACGACATGGCGTGATCCTGCAGCATCCAGCCTTTGTTTTTGGTGACATTCTGCTGGCACCGCTCGATTTCCGCGTCGTAGAACTCCTCTACCTTGCCGCACGAGGTGCACACCAGGTGGTCGTGGTGTGAGCCTTCGTTGAGCTCGTAAACCGCCTTTCCGCTCTCGAAAGGGCTGCGTTCGAGGATGCCGGCCTGCTCGAATTGAGTGAGCACGCGATAAACCGTCGCCAAGCCGATATCGGACTGCTCGCTGAGCAGGATGCGAAAGACATCTTCCGCGGTCATGTGGCGCCGTTCGCTGGTCTGGAAGATTTCGAGGATCTTCAGCCGCGGCAGCGTGGCTTTCAGGCCAGTGTTCTTGAGTTCGTCGATGTTCGCCATGGTCGATCTTGCGCTAGCCTGGCACGGCCTGAGGAAGATGGCCCGAGGAAGAAAACAGACCAGTACAATGCGCCGATCATATCGCTACCCCCTTGTCATGTTTGCCAACTACCCAATCCGCTCGTTGCTGCTCGTTGCCGCGGCCGCAGCTGGCAGCCTGAGTCTGGGCGCATGCAGCAGTGTTGGCGATGCCACGCGCAGCGTGCTGCAGACCATTACGCCTTATACGGTCGAAGTGGTGCAAGGTAATTTCGTCTCCAAGCAGCAGGTCGCGGCGCTGCGCCCCGGCATGACGCGCCAGCAGGTGCGTGAAATCATGGGCACCCCGCTGCTGACGGATGTCTTTCACTCTGATCGCTGGGATTACGCTTTCACCATTCGCCGCACCGGCGTCAAGCCGCAGCAGCGGCATCTGACGCTGTTCTTTGACGGGGAATATCTCCAGCGTTTCGAGGGTGACGAGATGCCCAGCGAGGAGGAATTCGTCGCCGCTCTCGACACCCGCCGCAAAACCGGCAAGGTACCCCGGCTCGACGCGACCGATACAGAGCTCAAAAAACATAAGCTGGACAAAAAAGAGGATGCCCAGGCAGAGCCGGTGCAGCCATCTTTGCCGGCGAGTTATCCGCCACTGGAACGATGACTACCGCAATACACCACGTCGCCGTCGCGGGCGCCTGCGGCCGCATGGGCCGCATGCTGATCGAGGCGCTGCAAGCCGCCAGTGATTGCCGGCTGGCGGGCGCCTTCGATGTGCCCAGCGCGCAGGGCATCGGCACTGATGCCGCCGCTTTCCTGGGGCAATCGAGCGGTGTCGCCATCAATGCCGACCCGCGCGCAGGCATCGCGAATGCGCGGGTGCTGATCGATTTCACCCGTCCCGAAGGCACGCTCGCGCATCTGTCCATCTGTCGCGAACTGGGCGTGCAGGCGGTGATCGGCACGACAGGATTCAGCGACGCGCAAAAGGCCGAGATCGCGCGCATCGCGCAGGATGTGGCGATCGTCATGGCGCCCAACATGAGCGTGGGCGTCAACGTCACTTTGAAGTTGCTCGAAATGGCGGCCAAGGCGCTGGCTACCGACTATGACATCGAGATCATCGAGGCACACCATCGCCACAAGGTCGATGCGCCCTCGGGTACCGCCCTCAAGATGGGCGAGGTGATCGCGCAGGCACTGGGCCGCGATCTGAAGGATTGCGCGGTCTATGCGCGCGAAGGCATAACCGGCGAACGCGACTCCTCGACGATCGGCTTTTCCACGATACGCGGCGGCGACATCGTTGGCGATCACACGGTATTGTTCGCAGGTATCGGCGAACGCATCGAGATCACGCACAAGTCTTCCACCCGTGCGCACTTTGCGCAGGGCAGCCTGCGCGCGGTGCGCTTCCTCGCGGACAAACGCGCTGGACTATTCGACATGTTCGACGTGCTCGGTCTGCGCTGATCGAGCCGTGCATCAATGGGTGCGCTGGAACTATTCACCCGGGGCGACGGTGTCAACCGCATGGCGGCGCTGCTGCTGCTCGTGATGTCGGTGTCGAGCTGGGTTTCCATTTTCTGGAAAGCCTGGCTGCTGCGCGGCGGCACACAGGCGGTGCTGCGCGCAATTGCCGCCTTCTGGCAGGCGCCATCGCTGGAGCAGGCGCTGCCGGCAGTCGCGCACTTCGATCGTGCCCGGTTCGTACTGCCGCAGGCCGCCGCGGCACACACGGCCTCATCGGCGCAGGCCGTTGCCGGGCTCGATGCCGGTAGCGAGCCGGGACTGCTCCTGACGCGCGCGCTGCGCGATGCGCTGCATGGGGCGGTGCGCAGGCTCCAGTCCGGCCAGATCCTGCTTGCCACCGTGGGCGCCACGGCGCCTTTTGTCGGGCTGCTGGGCACGGTCTGGGGTATTCATGAGGCGCTCCTGACGATTGCGGCACAGACCGGGGGCTTCACGATCGACAAGGTCGCCGGTCCGGTGGGCGAGGCGCTGATCATGACCGTCTTCGGCCTCGCGGTCGCGATCCCGGCGGTACTGGCCTATAACGTTTTCAGCCGCATGGTTTCGCGCATCGAGGCCGAGCTCGAAGGCTTCGCGCACGACCTGCTCTCGCGCTTCGCGCCGGGCGCTTCCTGAGGGGCCTGCGCAATGGCTTTTTGCCGCAGCAATCTCGGCCACAGCGCCTCGACCGGCGCGCGGATGCTGGGCGGCAACGGGCAGCGGCCGCTGTCGGACATCAACGTGACGCCGCTGGTGGACGTGATGCTGGTGCTTTTGGTGATCTTCATCATCACGGCGCCGCTGATGGCCAGTTCGATCCGCCTGGATCTGCCGCAAACCAATGCGGCACGGCCTAACGAGGAACCCAGATTCATCAGCCTGGCGGTCGATTCTCAAGACCAGGTGTTTTTAGACGGCCAACCGGTCGCGCCGGCGCAACTGCAGGCCGGACTCGAGCGCGCCGCGGCAGCGGGCCCTGACACCGAGGTGCAGTTGCGCGCCGACCGCACGGTGCCTTATGGCCGCGTCGTCGAACTGATGGGCGTGGTCAACAAAGCTGGACTTGCGCGTATTGCCTTCGTGGCCGAAGTACCGGCCGCCGCGCATTGACCCTGGAAACGGCAGTTGACCGGCCGTTTTCAGCGGCACATCAAAAAGACGGCGCCGCGCCCTGGCCGCCGATGAGGCGAAGCACGCAAGCCGCGATAATTCGCCTTTGCCGGACGCCTTCGCGCCGGGCAAGGTTATTTTTTGCATGAACCCCAGCTACAAACCCGCCGAGGTCGAATCCGCCGTGCAGTCCCAATGGGCTGCCGGCGATGTCTACCGCGTAACCGAAGACGCGCGCAAGAAGAAGTTCTACGCCTGCTCGATGCTGCCCTACCCCAGCGGCAAGCTGCACATGGGCCATGTGCGCAATTACACGATCAATGACATGCTCGCGCGCCACCTGCGCATGAGCGGGTTCAACGTGCTCATGCCGATGGGCTGGGATGCCTTTGGCCTTCCGGCCGAAAACGCCGCGATCAAAAACGGCGTGCCGCCGGCGCAGTGGACCTACGAAAACATCGCCTACATGAAAACCCAGATGCAGGCGATGGGACTGGCGATCGACTGGAGCCGCGAGGTGGCAACCTGCGATCCCGCGTATTACCGCTGGAACCAGTGGCTGTTTCTGAAAATGCTCGAAAAGGGCATCGCCTACCGCAAGACGCAGGTCGTGAACTGGGATCCGGTCGATCAAACGGTGCTCGCCAACGAGCAGGTGATCGATGGCAGGGGCTGGCGCACCGGCGCGGTCGTCGAGAAGCGCGAAATTCCCGGCTACTACCTCAAGATTACCGGCTACGCGGCCGAACTGCTGGACCACGTACAGCATCACCTGCCGGGCTGGCCCGAACGCGTGCGGCTGATGCAGGAGAACTGGATCGGCAAGAGCGAGGGGGTGCGTTTTGCCTTTACGCACGACATCCGCGATGAACACGGCCAGCTCATACAGGACGGGCGCATGTACGTGTTCACCACGCGCGCCGACACGATCATGGGCGTCACTTTCTGTGCGGTGGCGCCCGAGCATCCGCTGGCGCTGCACGCGGCGCGCACCCATCCGCAGGTGGCTGATTTCATCGCCCAGTGCCGCAGCGGCGGCACGACCGAGGCCGAACTGGCCACGCAGGAGAAAAACGGCATCTTCACCGGCCTGTACGTGCACCATCCGGTCACCGGCGGGAAAGTCCCGGTATGGGTCGGCAACTACGTGCTGATCGGCTACGGCGACGGCGCCGTGATGGGCGTTCCCGCGCACGACGAGCGTGATTTCGCCTTCGCCAACAAGTACGGCATCGAGATCATCCAGGTCGTGCTGGTC
>Ga0209628_10001258_pt1 | contig 16174 bp, 17 predicted proteins | sample TergutCu122P4_FD_187285 | JGI IMG/M metagenome (GOLD analysis project Ga0209628, IMG submission 187285) | Cubitermes ugandensis P4 segment gut microbial communities from Kakamega Forest, Kenya - Cu122 P4 (SPAdes) (version 2) | ecosystem: Host-associated > Arthropoda: Insects > Digestive system...
ATAGGGGACGTATTTTGCGATGTCGCAGCTACCTTCGATGGCGGGTATGTTGCTGTTGGGTATTCAGACGCCTTCGACGGAAAATGGTCGGAAAGAGGCATAACAGGAAATGGAATTAGTGACGCGACCATCGTGAAGTTCAACAATGACGGTTCGGTGGCGTGGGCAAAGAACTTCGGCGGTTCCGGTATAGATGCTTTCAACTCAGTAACGGCCGTTCCAGACGGAGTAATCGCTGTAGGGGAATCCACAATATTCGACATGGACTGGACCCAAAATGGTGTTACAGGCAAAGGGTATAATGACGCGACCATCGTGAAGTTCAACAATGACGGTTCGGTGGCGTGGGCAAAGAACTTCGGCGGCAGTGTTGTTGATACGTTCAAAGAGGTAAAAGCAGTATCGGGCGGGTTTGTTGCCGTGGGGTATTCTGAAGACTTTGACGGAGATTGGTCTGGAAAGGGTATCACAGGTAAAGGGAATCGGGACGCGACCATCGTGAAGTTCGATAATGAAGGTAAGCCATTATGGGCAAAGAACTTCGGAGGGTCGGATCGGGACGAATTTACATCTGTTACAGAGGTAACCGGCGGATACGTCGCAGTGGGATTCACAAATAAGGTCGACAAGGACTGGGCCGCGAAAGGCGTCAAAGCCAAAGGAGGATATGACGCAACTATTGTGAAGTTCAACATTGATGGTTCGGTGGCGTGGGCAAAGAACTTCGGCGGTAAAGGCTCTGATGGATTCGACTCCGTAATAGCAGTTTCAGGGGGGTTTGTAGCCGTTGGTTATTCGGGTTCTAAGTCATTCGGAAACGGCGATTGGGTAGGCACCACCGAAAAAAGTGCCGATTATGATGGGACAATCGTGAAGTTCAACAACGACGGATCGGTAGCATGGGCCACGAACTTCGGTTCTACAGGACAAAATATCTTCAATTCGGTGGCAGCAGCATTTGATGGATACGTGGCTGCAGGGAGTTCTCAGATTTCCGGAACGGATTGGGCAGGAGTTAACGGGAAAGGAATGATTGATGGAATCATAGTAAAATTCGATTCAGGGGTAGTGCCGGTTACAGATATCACAGGTGTTCCATCGTCTGTGGTAATCGGAACGGATCTGAACCTGATCGGAACGGTTGTGCCGTCCGGAGCAAGTGAAAAGACGGTGACTTGGAGCCTTAAGGATGCTGGAGAGACGGGAGCAACTCTAAGTGGCGGGACACTATCGAATACGGGTGTTGGAAACATTATCGTTACTGCCACAGTCGTGGACGGTACGGCATCAGGCGATTTCGTGAAAGACTTCACGATCACCGTAAAAGCTTCCGACGACAGCAGTGGAGGAGGCTCATCGATACTTTGGATAGGCATAATCGCAGTGATCGCCATTGTTCTTATCGGAGCAATAGTGATCGTCATAAAGAAAAAGCCATCAAAAGGTCTCTGAAGAAACCTGTGAAGAAAAACAATTTGTAAACTACAACAAACCAACCGGCGCTCATATCGCCGGTTGGAATCTTCTATAATGTCAGAATAATTCTCTTCCCCTGGCGAAGGCCTTGTAACCTTCTTCGGTTCTTCCGGCTTTACAAAGCAGTTCGCCCAATGCGTACCATGTATCCGCATCCTCGGCGATCTCCAAGTGCTTTTTCAGATGCCTGACGGCTTCCTCTATCTTTCCCTGGGATTCGAGGTCCTTTGCGAACGAACGGCCGTTGGTCTCTTCGTCAAGGATATCGATCATTCTCTTTCTCGCGGTCTCCATCAGAACATCCAAAGAATTTTCTGAAAGCCAGGGATATCTCTGTTTCAGCATTTCTCTGAACGGTGATGCTGATTCTTCATCTATCGCCGCGTCATTCCCTTTGAAGATAGCTCTGGGGACGCTGACCGTCAGTTTCCCGTGGGTGACTGAGAAGTGACCCTCCGGGACGGCGATCTTATCACCCTAGTTTCACAAGACGGCCGCACTCGTCCCTTTTCCATTTGCCGAAGTCGGTCATCTTCGCAATTTGATCCTTCGAGAATACAGGTCCGTCCTTGCACACCCGCATATCATCCATGACGCAGCTTCCGCAAACTCCGGCACCGCATTTCATGTGCCTCTCAAGCGACAGCTGGCAGTCGATGTTCAGCTCGACGCACGCGTTGTAGATGTGATACTGCATTATCTCCGGTCCGCAAGCAAGGATCATATCATAATTGTTCAGCTTGACCTTCTCTTTCATCAGCTGCACAACATTCCCGTGGAATCCTCTGCTGCCGTCGTCGGTGGCGATCCAAAGATTCTTGACGAATTTGCCGGCTACATCGTCCATGATCAGGTCCTTTGATGTTCTTGCTCCGATTATGGTGTCGGCTCCCGTTTCTTTTACTGCGGGTATGATGGAAGCGGTTCCGACACCGCCTCCGATGATGAGCATGTTCTTTCCCTTTCTCAGGTCGAATCCTTTTCCGTAGGGCCCTCTGATCCTCAGAGGACTTCCGAGACCCAATTCGTGAAGCTTTTTCGTATCGGGACCGATGTTCTTGACGGTTATGCTCTTTATTCTTCCTATTTTCGAAAGGGACATCGGGATCTCTTCCATGCCCGGGAACCAAACCATAATGAACTGACCCGGAGAAGCTTTCTCATCCCACTGGAATTCGAATGTTTTCGTGTCATGACAGTCCTCTGTCACGGTGATGATCTTGACGGTATCACTCATGGGCAACACCTACCATGTCCTCTATGGAATTGTAACCGTAATCTTTCATGAATCTTTCCAGGTCCGCGTTGATGACGTCAAACACTTCGACGCCCTTCGTCCCCACGGCGCTTCCTATCTGGAATGCACACGCACCGGCCATCATGTACTGAACGGCATCTCTCCAATCTGCTATCCCTCCGACTCCCACGATCGGAATGTTCACGACCGTCTTGATATCAAAGACCGCTCTGACGCCTATCGATCTTATCGCAGGTCCGGAAAGACCTCCGAACTTGTTGCTCAGGATGGGTTTTCCCAGCTGCGGGGAAATGGCCATCGCCTTAACTGTGTTAATTGCAACGACTGCATCTCCTCCCGCTTTCTCCACAGCCATCGCAAGTTCCTTGATCTGATGCGTGTTGGGAGTGAGTTTCGTCCATACAGGTATCGAAACCGTTGATTTTACCGCTGAAACTATTGATTTGATTATCTTCGGGTCTGTTCCCAGCTCCATTCCGTAACCGGTCGCGTGAGGACACGAAAGATTCAGTTCCACCGCAACAGCGCCGTATTCTTCCATTTTTCCAGCAAGCTTTGAGAACTCTTCCGGCGATGCTCCGTAAACGGAACCCACTATCTTTCCGCTTTTTACGGCGATCTTCATCTCTTTACCGAAAAGCTCGATCCCCGGGTTGGGGAGGCCCATGGCGTTGATATAACCGCCTTTTACTTCGGTGAACGTGGGGTTGGGGTGGCCTTTGTTGGGTTCGGTCCCGATGGATTTGGTCACTACTGCCCCTGCCCCGGATTTTAACATTCTGGTCATGGAGGGTCCGGTCTCATCCATTATTCCGGAAGCGACCATCCCCGGTCTTTCAAGCCTCAATTTTCCTACTGTTGTTACCAGCGTCATAACGTACCTACATACAAATAACACATTAAATAATGTTAAGTTATGAGGGGTGTCATGGAAATGTCCGCTGTCAGGAAAGATTTTCCCACGATCCGTAAAGGAAAGGGCGTATATCTGGACAGCGCATGCCAATCACTGAAGCCCGATCCTGTCATAAAAGCGATATTGGATTATTATAACGAATATCCGTCATGCGGCGGCCGAAGCGTTTACGGAATGTCCACCAAGGTCTCCGTCGTCACCGACGAAACGAGAGAAAAAGCGGCGGAATTCTTTGGAACGGATGACCCGGATTGTTACATTTTCACAAAGAACTGCACAGAAGGCATCAACACCGTCGCTAAAGGTATCAAATTAAAAAAAGGAGATGTTGTTTTAACGACAGATACGGAACACAACTCAAACCATGTCCCCTGGGCTTTGCTGGCAGAGGAGATCGGAATCAAGAGAAGATTCTCCCGTTCCAATGAGAACGGAGAGTTCAGCATCGAGAACTTCAAAAAAGTGATGACGAAGGATGTGAAACTCGTATCGGTGCATCACGCAAGCAATGTCACGGGTTGTGTTGTTCCGGTGAAAGAAATTGCTGAGATAGCTCATGACGCGGGAGCACAAGTTCTGATCGACGGATCTCAGGCCGCGCCTCATATGAAGGTCGACATGAAAGATCTGGATATTGACTACTATTCGATGAGCATCCACAAAATGCTGGGGCCGTCGGGAATGGGCCTTCTGTACGGGAAAAGGGAATGTTTGGAAGAACTCAGACCGCTGACCACCGGAGGCGGAACCGTTGCACTCGCCACCCATGAAAAAGTGGACCTTGCTCCGATACCGGATAAACATGAGGCGGGGCTGCAGAATTATTCCGGAATAGCGGGAACAAAGGCCGCGTTGGACTATCTCTCGGCGGTGGGAATGGAGAAGATCCTCAAACACGATCGAGCACTAATGAGATCAATTTTCAAAAAGACCGGATCGATCAAAGGATTGAGAGTGGTGGGACCAGAAGATCCGGACAAAAGGTGCGGAGTTTTCTCTTTCAATATTGAAGGATTGTCGCCGCACGATATCGCCATGATGCTGGACAAGATGGATGGCATCATGATAAGATCGGGAATGCATTGTACGCATCCGTACTTCGTGTCAAGAGGGATAGAAGGAAGCGCCAGAGCTTCCGTTTACCTGTACAATAACGAAGAGGATATCGATAGGTTTGTTTCGGCACTCCAGAAAGTGGCTGAATCATTTGGGAATAAGTAATAACACGTTCGATAACGATAAATATTATCGATGCAGTGAAAGGATGACCGCAGGAGCAATGATCCGCCGGGTCATCCCTGGGTCGTCATTTTCCATCAGATCACAGTTTAGAGATCGACACAGCATCCCCGTGACCTATGGTCATCTTGTCCATACTTTTGCACATCAGCGATCGATATGATTTGTTCTTCATGTGCACAGTGAGGTTGTGTCCGTCGATCTCGATGAAACAATCCGCCGAAGGTAGTATCTCCCACCCTCTGAGGGTCAAAGTATCGGCTTCGGAGGCCCAGAACTCGTCTAGTATGAAGGCCACCTTGTCCGCAGTATGCTCCATCGAACTGTCGTATCTTTCGTCATAGAAGGATTGAAGCGGAAGAGCAACAGCGGTCAATACCGCCAGGCCGCATATGATGAGCGCCACTCTTGACATCGTGAACTCAATCAATTACGCTCACCTTCACGCCGTATATTCCGCTTTCGATAACGCATTCCACGGCCAGCGTCCTATTCCCCATCACATATACGGGACCGCCGATGATCTTCACCGAAGGTTTCTGGAGATAGATCTTCTCCACTACCGTATCATCGATCATGACCGAAATGCAGTATGAATCGGACCCGTCGCCTCCGATGACCAGACACGTACCTCCGGAAAGCGACACCGAAACGGTGTCGGTGCTCCCGGATCCGCAGTAATATGTTCTTTTCAATACGTTCTCTATCTTCCCCGCCTCGGCTTTTCCGTAAGCTGCGTTGGATTCTTTTCCAAGATCATCTACCATATGCAAGGCCACCGGCACAAAGATCGCTAAAATTAAAAAGGTCACGACCAGCCATATCGGCAGGTCGATCACACCTTTTCTGTTTAGTTTTATGAGATCACCGCCACCCTTGTGGAGTTGTTCTCTCCGTATTCAGACATTGAAACGTTCACGGTTATGAAACCGATATCGGCGCCTCTCAGGGTTATGCTCAAGTTGTTGAACTTGGCGCAACCCTTGCTGTCGGTGTTCGCGTATGCGGTCTTTCCGTTCTTGTCGGTAACTCCGAGTCCCGACAGAACAACGGTGGCGCCGTTGAGCGGGTTCCCGTCCTGATCGTACACGTACACTTCGATGTATCCTTCGGTCGTACTGTTGCCGTCAAGCACAATATCTCCGGAGGCCACCGCCACTGTTCCAATGCTCTTAGGGGAATCGATGTTCCCCATCCATCCTACGAGGATCGCTGTTCCTATTGTCGCAATGATGATCATGATCATCAGCTGCAGGGGCAGACCCTCGATGCTTCCTTTCTTGTTCCTATTCAGTTCTTTCTTGAGACGTTGTATTTTTCTCATGTTTCACACTACGTCTGCCATAGAGTATAAAAAGCGGAGTATACAGTTAGTATAACTCGTTAAAAATCGATGTCGAAGGCGATGATCGCCGAAGCTATCTTGGGATCGTCTATCGGAATGCCGAAATGCTTCCTTAAGAGAATATCGGTGGAGGTCGCAGGGTATAACAGCACGGGGTCCCTCACGCCTTCTTCCTTTCCGACGCACTTCGCTTTCTGCGGGAGCATGACCATTATCATTTCCTGCGAACAGGCCTTATGAGGGTACATAGCGAAATCGTCGCAAAGCCAAACGATATCCGGATCGTCCTTGTACTTGCACATCAAACATGAGGGAACATCGTGGCCGACGATATTCCCGCAGCCGTCCTCCATCATCATCACGTGATCGGTGGGAACTTCGAAGGTCCCGTAACAGAATATGCATACGGCGGACTTCTTTTTCTTGACGGCCTCCAAAGCACGGTTGTCGAGAGGCATCCCCATTGTGCATTCGTCAACGGCGCCTTCTTCCTCAACGACCTCCCGGAAAAAATCGCCGTCTAGAGGAAAGGCGGCCTTGATCGCCGCATCCTTACAAAGTTTCGAGATGACCTCTTCCACTCCCATGATGTTATGTAAGTATTCTTTGTAATATAATATTATGATAATAGGATCAGAATAATATGTTTAAGATGCCGGCTCGCGCCGGCGTTTAGGTTTAGATGTCCCTGAAGCAGAATGAGAATTCCATCTTCTTGGCGCCGAAGTACTTTTGGACCCATTTCGCGGTTTTCTCCGCGGGGAATCCTTTGCACGAGAACACATCTATGAACGCTCTGTTCGTATCCTCAGCGAAGTGTCCGGATATCTGCGATGTTTCGATGAGCTGCAGGAGCGAATATCCCTGAACCTTCGGTTCAGCTCCGAAGAATACAACGATCGGATCGCCGTATCTCTTCATTTTGATCTCATTGGCAAGGTCTATGGCGAACTGTGCGATGTGCTCCTTCGAGGAGATCTTCGCGTGGTCGCATTCTCCGAGGTCTACGCAAATCGCGAGGCCCCATTTTTTCTCCTTGTCGTACCTTTTCATTATTTCCGCGTCCGACGCGAGGTTTCCCAGTTTTGAACTCATTATTTCCATGGATTCCCACCTCTTATAATTGTTAAAATCAACAGTTCATTTTCAGTATTTTAAGTATTTGCCGCTACAAAATGACCGATATCCGACAAGGGACAATTGAACGGTCAAACTGTCCGAAATGCGATTTTCTCACGGTATTTTCGACAATTCAAATTCCGCGGAAAACCTGTTTTTTATACGAAGGACCCAATATCATGAACGATGAAAAAAGGAGTGCCGAAGGTTTATTTCACGGATATGCACACAGAGTTGGAGGACAGCCTCCTGGACAAATTCGGAAGGCTGATCGATGCAGCGGGCATCGACGGCATCGATATGGACAAAAAGCTCGTAGCGATCAAAACTCACTTCGGAGAACTCGGCAACTTGGCATTCCTTCGGCCGAATTACTCCAAAGTGATAGCGGACAAGGTCTCCGCAAAGGGCGGAATTCCTTTTCTGACCGACTGCAGCACTCTGTACCCCGGAAAGAGGAAGAACGCCGTCGAGCACCTCAACACCGCGAACCTCAACGGCTTCAATACGGTATCCGCGGGATGTCAGATCATCATAGCCGACGGTATCAAAGGAACCAACGATATCGAGATACCCGTCAAAGGAAAATACGTTAAGACGGCGAAGATCGGCCGGGATATCTACGATTCGGATGTTCTTATCACACTTAACCACTTCAAATGCCATGAACTGACGGGGTTCGGAGGAGCAATCAAGAACATCGGCATGGGATGCGCCTCGAAAAGAGGAAAGATGGAACTCCACACCTCCGGAAAACCCAATGTCAAAGAAGAGAAGTGCACAGGCTGCAGGAAATGTCTCACGGCTTGCGCCCACTCCGCCTTAACCGTAAAGAAGAAAGCATCCATCGATCACGACAAGTGCGTGGGATGCGGTAAATGCATCGGAATGTGTTCATTCGACGCGATAAGCGTCGGAATGGACGAGGCAATGGACATAATCTGTTACAAGATCGTTGAGTATTCAGCAGCTGTGCTCGCGGGAAAACCCAATTTCCATGTTTCTGTCATCGCAGACGTCTCTCCGTACTGCGACTGCCATAAGGAGAACGATCTCCCCATCATTCCGAACGTAGGGATGCTGGCATCCTTCGATCCCGTGGCTTTGGACAAAGCCTGCGTGGATCTGGCCCAGAAACAGCCCATGATCTCCGGAAGCCGGCTTCACAAGAACTCGAAAGGAAAAAAACCGGATGATATCTTCACCTGCACCCACCCCGTGACAAAGTGGCAGTCCACCTTCAAACACGCTGAAAAGATGAGATTGGGTTCGTCAATTTACGAACTGGTCGATTTAAATAAAAAGCCGTGAATAGGCCATCATTTGAAAGATCAGACCGACAACGGCCTCGGCGGAACTAAAATTCCGCATGAACTCAAGAGATCCCTCTACCGATACAGATGGGTAATTTTCATCATTCTGCTGTCGGCTTACTTTTTTGTTTATTTTCACAGGATGACCGTCGGAATCGTCGGTAAAGATATCGTCGAGGAGGTCGGCGGATCCATAGGACTTTTGAGCACGGTGTATTTCTGGGTGTATGCCGCGATGCAGATCCCAAGCGGTCTGCTTTCCGATCACATCGGCCCGAGAAAGACCACCTTCATTTTCCTATCTGTGGCGGCCGCGGGCTCGTACCTGACATTCGCGGGAACGGAGTTCTGGATGATGCTGGTCGGAAAAGCTTTGATCGCGGCGGGAATGGCTGTGATCTACGTCCCGCTGATGAAGATCATTTCCGTCTGGTTCGGAAAGAAGGATTTTCCGCAACTCACGGGTATCGTGATCGCCGTAGGCAACATCGGAGCGATCGCCGCGTCAGCACCATTAAGGATATTGGCGGACGCTTTGGGATGGAGGGAAGCGTTCCTGCTGCTGTTCATAGTGACCCTGACCCTTGCGGTCCTTTGTCTGGCGTTCATCCGGGACCATCCGCGCCATAGAGGATATCCGTCGATCGAGGAGATCGAGAAAGAGGAGAAAGGAACACCCATCACCGACGTGACGGATTCAAAGATGCCTTTGGCCAAAGGGCTTCTGACCGTAGCTTACGGAGGAAGGAAGTTCTGGACCATGGCTATAGCGTATTTTTTGGTATACGGTTCGATAATGGTTTTTCAGGGGACCTGGGCCAACACCTACTTCAAGGAAATATACGGCTTCGGTCTGTCGGCCGCGTTTTTGATAACGGTGCTGGGAGTAGGCAAGATCATCAGCACGATATTGGTGGGCGTATTCAACAGCAACGGGATCATCAGATCCAAACGGACGGCGATGTTCTGGGGGACCCTTATGTACGCCGGTACCTGGGGGATAATTTGGATATTCGCGGGAAGCATGAACGACTACTTCTTCTGGTTGATGATCTCCTTCATCTTCGGTTTCTCCGGCGGATTCATGACGCTGTCCTTCACGCAGGTCAAGGAATGGTATCCCACCGCCATTTCGGGAACATCCGTTTCGGCGTTGAATGTGTTCTTATTCCTTGGAGCTTCGGTCTGCACAACAATTTCGGAACCGATCATGGGAACTTCGTATACGCTGGAGAACTTCTCGTTGTTGTGGGCGATAATGTTCGTTTTCTCGGTCATCGCACTGCTGATGGTCGTGCTTTCAAAAGAAAAGAAAGAAGGAGATCCTTTTGTTCAAATTAGAGAATTGAAGTTACTTTAATATAATTTATGATTCTTAGAGGAAGCGATGGAAATTTTGGATGAACTTGTCTCCAAAGCCGACGCCAACGACGTCAACTCTTGTTTCAAACTCGGGCAGAAATATGCCATGGGGGACGGCGTTGAGGTCAATGAAGAGGAGGCGTTCAAATGGTATACGAGGGCGGCCGCCCTCGGCCATACGGATTCCGAGTTCATTGTTGGGAAGTGCTACGCAGAAGGCATCGCTGTCCCGAAGGACGTGGACGAATCCATCATGTGGTTCTCCAAGGCAGCCCTGAAAGGATATTCGGAAGCCGTCAAGGAATTGAATCAGATATTCAAAGAGACGGATGTCCCCAGAGATAAGAAATTATTCGATTATCATTACGCTAAAGCAGCGGAAGGCTCTCCCAGTTCTATGTACATGATGGGAGTGTTCTACGACCTTGGGATAGGAACAGATTGCAACGCCCCGAAGGCCTTCGGGATGTTCTCCGCCTCCGCGGACAAAGGGAACATTGACGGAGAGTTCTCCAAGGCATTATGCATCCTCAGAGGCACCGGAACGGCACGAGACAGAATCAAAGGAGCTTCGCTCCTGAAAGCATGCGCCGACAAAGGATCGGAAAGGGCAAAGTGCGAATTGGCAAGATGCTATGAGCACGGCATCGGCGTCCCAAAGGAGCCGAAGACGGCTTTTGACATTTATTCGAAAATGGCCGACGCCGGTTCGCCGTTGGGCCAATATCATTTGGGACGTTGTTACATGGACGGCATAGCCGTCGAAAAGGATCCGACGTTCTCCCACAGCTGGTTTACCGTCTCAGCTAAATCAGGTTCACTCGATTCGGAGTTCGGATTGGCAAGATGCCTGATGGGCGGTATCGGTGTGGATAAGAATCGAGAGGAAGGACTCAGGAAATTGAAGGATACCGCCGAGCGCGGACAGACGGACGCAATGATCATGCTCGGGAACCTCCACGCAAAAGGCGGACAGGTGGAGAAGAGCGCCACACTCTCGGCGGAATGGTATCGTAAAGCGGCGGATATGGGAGATCCCTACGCAGAGTACACAACGGGAATGAATTATACCGACGGAATAGGCGTAAGGAAGAACCCGAAAAGGGCCGCATATTATTTTGAAAGATCAGCCAACCACGGAAGCACGTTAGCATGCCACATGATAGGCAGCGCCTACATGGCCGGTAACGGCGTCGAAAAGGACGAGAAGAAAGGTTTCGAATGGTGTTCACGGTCCGCCGAGGACGGATACCTCAAATCGCAATTCATTATCGCAGAATGCTATGCAAAAGGGAAGGGAGTGAGAAAGGATCCCGCCAAAGCCTTCGAATTGCACACGTTCCTCGGAGAGAAAGGATACGGTAAGTCGCAGCTGTACGTGGGAACCTGCTACCTTGAAGGAAAGGTCGTTAAGGCCAACGAGAAGAAAGCATTCGAATGGTTCACCAAAGGTGCCGAGAACTCCAACCCCATTGCTCAATATTATCTTGGGTACTGCTTTGCGAACGGTATCGGAACAAAGGCCGACGAGAAGAAAGCTCTCGTCTGGTACACCCGCGCAGCGGAGCAGGGACACACATTATCAAAGAAGCTCGTCGAGGACTACACCGGAAAGGCGGTAGCCGTCAAAGGCGAAGCCACGCCTTTCGAAACGTACTCGTTCGCAGCGGCGAACGGCGATCCCGAAGCGATGTTCATCCTCGCAAGATATTACGAAGAAGGGATCGGCGTCGAGAAGGATATCAACGAGGCCAAGAAGTGGTACAACAAAGCCGCGTCACTGGGTCACTTCGGAGCAAAGAAAGCAATGCTGCGCTTCAGGAAGAAGGACCGCCACGAGAAGACGTGACCGGTTACAAGACCTCTAAATAAACGATAACGGCAACTATCACGACCAACACGAACGCTATCAGTGGGAAGCCGTTCATAAGTTTCGATCCTGCCGTTTTCTTAACTGCATCCGCCATGAGGGCAATAATACATAACTGAAATATAATATCTTACTCAAGACGATGTTTTCCTTATGCCATCTCAAACAGTGAATTTATAAAAATAGTGTGTAAGAGGTTTGTAAAAGGATAATCGATCATGGGACTGTTTTTTTGGTAAGCTTGTAAACCACCAATTCATCCTTATCGTAGAACGGTAATCTGTCATAGACTATCTTGTAAATCACGCCGGATTGTGCATCAACGTAGAATTCATAATCGTCGAAGTCAGGATGGGTCCAAACCTGCATATTTTTTACACCGTCTATCGTGCTTTCTGTCAGTGTTTTCGTCGTAGGCTCAGCGCCGATCGGCAGTCCCTGAGGGCTGTTGCTGCAATAGTACATAAGCATATCATCTGTATTGCGGTAGCCGTCAAAAGAGATCCCGAACGAACCACCAGATAAGCCGGCGACACAAACGATGTTTATCGGCAATGCATATAGAGTCGTTGAACCTATGCTGACCGGGTAAGGCTTCACAGGGTTGTAGGTAAATGAGGTGCCGATAGAATCCGGATAGACGATCGTCGACGGATCTTGCCACACCGGTTCCAATTTCGTCAATGTCAGAGCAGTTGAAAGAGTTTCAGTTCCATTTGCGGTGTAGTACGCACTCGTGTACTCTTCCAAGTATGTAATTCCGGTCTTTGGATCTACGTATTGCTTGATGATCTGTTCGCCCAATGACGGGTTTGCAGGGATAATGGTCTCATATACGTCAAGGCTTTTGTTTCCATTGATCGTTTTCATTGTCTTTTTTGATGAGTTCGCTCCATCGGGCGCGGTCTTCTGGAAGGTGAAATATCCATCGCCCCAATCTTCTCCTACGTACTCCCCTTTGACGAAGAAATTATCGGGCCCTTCTCCCACTACCGTACACTTAAAAACAGTGGTTTCCTCGCCTTCTGAGGTCAGGTCATAAGTAAGCACCGATCCCGGAGCCAGTACCCACCCTTCTTTGTAGCTGTTTCCATCATTGCTTTTTCCACCGTCGTTATTCGACAAGACAAAGAATGCCGCCGCTCCCGCTGCAGCCAGTATAATGACAACGGCCGCTATCACAAGGATTGTGTTCAGCCCTGATTTGTCGTTTTTCAATTCATTCAAGTTCTTCATTTTTCTACCTCATGAAAAATCCTATGTAGAAGAATGCATTTGTAGATATTTATTCATAGTTATCGTAAAAATAACATCAATTTTCGTAAACAAGTAAGTATTAATAACGCTCTGAAAATACGATTATCGAGATAAAGCACAGCTGGGAAGCTCTCGCAGACAGCTGTCAGTCGCCAAATCTCCTGAAAAAGAAGACAGAAACCAGGAGCCGAAATTATGATAACTACCACTTACAAAATAATGATCGGAATAGTGTTGGTTTCCCTGATAGCTGCAAGTGCTTTCTTTCTGTACAATTACAAACCATCTGAGAATCACAGCGAACTGGATGCAGACGCTTCCTTTGAAGTTACCATTCAGACAGTGGATCCTACTTCAGAGGATCCCTTAGGAGCAGACGGAAAACTTAGAAAAATAGTGAGCACAGCGCCTAACCATACAGGAAAATTGACTCATGAATGGAGCGTCAGCTTATTCCCGGAAGGGTTATCGAACAAAAACGATGAATCGATATCTTTCAAATGCGACGAATCGAGTTTGACAGGACTCACAATAACCCATAGGCTTACCTGCGTATGCGGAAAATACACAGAATACACATGGACATTCCAAGCAACTTAATGATCGGACCGGAGTCGAAAAAATGAATGGCGTCGCGGCTTTTGTGAAGGATCACAAAAAGGAAAACATTGGGAGCCGATTTCAGGCGTCTTATTGGATGAACAGTTGCATCCATCAGAACTTATGCCTGTTAGTAAATAGTTTTATATATCATAAGATGCACACTTTATTTCTCAACAGAAAGATTTATATAAGATTGCATTTTTTTGCGCCTTCCCAAAAATGCGTACAATAGTTATCTTTAAGTATAACATCAGGGAAATGCAAAAGTGACAAAAAATTCCTTTGATGTAGTATATAAGACTTTGTAATCGGTTTCAGTTAACATTATATATCACACAAGTAGTTTATTTTATAGAAAGTTTCCAAGAGTGGAACCATTCTAAAACCTATTACAGGAGGAAGAAAATGGCAGACAATAAAAAAGAGCTGTATGATGCAGTCGTTGCTTACAAAGTTGACGGCATCAAAGCAGCAGTTGAGAAAGCAAAGAAAGCAGGAATGCCCGCCGGGCAGATCATCGACGCCATGGGCGAGGGGATGACCGAGGTCGGTATTCTTTTTGAGAGGGGGAAATTGTTCCTGCCGCACGTTCTGAGTGCCGCGCAGGGAATGAAAGTTGCGATGGAAATACTCGGACCGGAACTCAAGAAGAGCGGAGATGCATCCACAAAGAGGGCATCAGTCGTCATGGGAACCGTAGAGGGAGATGTCCACGACATCGGAAAATCCATCTGTTCGACCATGCTGGGGTGCGCCGGATTCGATGTCCACGACCTCGGAAGAGATGTACCGAACAGCGCATTCCTCGCAGAGATCAAAAAGGGTTGCTCAATGTGCGGAATGTCGGCTCTGATGACAACCACGATGACAATGCAGAAAGCAATGATCGAGCTTCTGAAAGCCGAGGGCATCCGCAAGAAAGTTATCGTGATGGTCGGAGGCGCACCTGTCACACAGGCGTACGCAGACAAGATCGGAGCGGACATATACGGAAACACTGCGACCGAAACAGTTGGCAAAGCCAAAGCAATTAACAAGTGAGGCGTTAACATGGCCAAATTCAACACAAGACAGGGGGATGGAAAGAGAATCGAGATGTCCAAAGAGCAGATCATGAAAGATCTGCAGGCTGGAACCGCAGATGCGGCAGACATGGGCGGAATACCCGTCCTGAATGCAAACGAGCTCAACGCGTTGTTTGACATCGTCACCGCACCCGGCAGGATCGTAGGAGTGGAGCCCGGAAAAGAGGTCCCGCTCACATTCGATATCGGACAGCTTGACTTCACCGGCGACAACGGTAACAGCGGTAACGGTGTAGACATGGGAAGGTTGGAATCCGCCCTGCTCCACGAGAGGGCACTCGGAGCGGACACCTTCGAACTTGCTCACGCCGACTACAGCATAAAGCCCGTTAAACCCATCATCGCAATGGAAATGGCGACGATGGAAGAGATCCAGAAGGTCATCACCGCACCGTACTTCTACGGTGCTATGCCCAACTCGGGATTGTACTACGCCCCGGACGGACCGTACGGAAACCCGGCGGACCTGATGAGGGAGTTCAAGATCGAAGAGGCAATGAAGGCCGCAGAGCTCACAGCAGCACACCTTGCGAGGGACATCGAGTATGTCGCCCCGAGGCTGATCGCAGCGGGAGCTGACGGATTCAACTTCGACACGACCGCATCCGCAGGTGACGCCGACTTCGTCGGAACACTCAACGGTGTAGAAGCACTCAGGAAAGCCTGCCCCGACGCATACATAATGGTCGGAATGGCAGGAGAGAACGTCATGGGTATCCACGGAAGCATCGCCTACAAGAAAAAGGCAGTTGCCGGAATGTTCCCGCACCAGCAGGTAAAACTCGCTGAGCAGGCCGGAGCGAACGTCTTCGGACCCGTCGTGAACACCAACACAAGCAACACCCTGCCGTGGAACATGGCCCGCTCAGTCACATTCGTGAAAGAGTGCGTGAAGACTGCAAAGATCTCATGCCACGTAAACATGGGAATGGGTGTAGGCGGAATACCGATGAGCGAGACGGCACCGATAGATGCCATCACGAGATGCAGCAAGGCAATGGTCGAAGTTGCCGGCGTCGACGGTATATAGGTTGGAGTGGGTGACACCGCAGGTGTCAGAACAGCCCACTACATGGCGTCCGGATTGGGCGGTATCAGATCGTCCGGTGACCTGGTCGCAAGAATGCAGTTCTCAAAGAACATGAAGCTCGGAAAAGCCAAGGAATATGTATCCAAGAAATTGGGACTGTCCGTCATAGACATGGCCGATCCGTTCATCATGAGAGACCTCAGAGAGGAGCTCAAGATCGGTGTTGTAACGGGTGTACCCGGAGTACCGAGAGGAATCGCAGCCAAAATGAACATCGAGAGACTGTTGGACGTCAAGATCA
>Ga0209628_10001260_pt1 | contig 16170 bp, 11 predicted proteins | sample TergutCu122P4_FD_187285 | JGI IMG/M metagenome (GOLD analysis project Ga0209628, IMG submission 187285) | Cubitermes ugandensis P4 segment gut microbial communities from Kakamega Forest, Kenya - Cu122 P4 (SPAdes) (version 2) | ecosystem: Host-associated > Arthropoda: Insects > Digestive system...
TACGAAGTTAACTTTACATTTATATTTTAAATGTATCATGTATTATGCTGGTTTATTATTTTGTTCCATTTATTGTCAGTAATCGTTACCTTCTATTCTGAGTTTCAAACGGTCATAACTCCATAACTGTCCAAAATTGGACACACGTTTATATGAACTTTGTTCATCACAAAGACCTAGGAAATCACCTCCTGCAGTTATGCCCTAAAGTCGTGAAACACCCTGTATAGTTTCTAAAGCCAGTCTTACATTTCAGTTCAGTTTCTGGTCCATTACATGACAACAGTTTGAAAAGTAATATAAACAGCTTGCATACCATCGCTGGCTCAAACAAATAAATATTGGTAATTACTGCAGTTTGATATATAGGAATAAACAGACTGGTGTGTAAATAGTCCAGCCATAAACTAGCTGAAATAATACAACATTTCACTGCATTACCACTTTTTCCAACTGTGAAATAATAAGCGGGGCTAAATATTCATTCCTGTGTCGGCAGTCTGCGATGTCTGTGCGTGAGAGAGCCGGGTTCCTGTCCCCAAACCGGATATCTGAACTGGTTTGGGACAGCGAGAATAAAGAAGTAGGAGCATCTAGCCACAGCAACATTTATTTAGGCAATAGAGTTTTATGCATTTTTAGGCAACCACTGAAATAACTCTGTTTTAGTTACTCTTATGTTGACGGACTAAGCAAATATCATGTAGAGACTCTCGATCCCTCCTCGTAAAAGATACACTGGTAATTATGGTGCAAGTCAGTAGACTGGAACAGCACCAACAAAGTTCGGTCAGTCTTGGTTCGTGACAGCGACGCAGCTAAAATGTCGCGTGTGAATTGCGAGTGGTGTGAAGAAAAAATTTGTTAGTGAAGTTCTGAGGAAGTGTGGTGTGTGTGTGAAATAAGATTATGTTCTTGACAATACCACGCCAAGGCACAATTTCACAAACCTTGAAGCTGAAATTTCCTGTGCATACATCGGGTCCAAAACAGAAACGTAAGTAAAATAAATTGAAAATTATACAATTTTTAAATTAACTTCCTGCATGTAGGCACCAAACATTTCTATTTAATCTTTTTTGAACTGAAATATCTCTGATTTATTCACAAAAAGTTCAGATTATTTCATCATCTTCGGTTAACAAGATATAAACGCTTATTGTCAAACAAGCGCAACGATTTAAAGTGAAACTCCGTACAGTGAACGCGAACACTGAATTAAAGTTCCATAAGATAAAGGTTAACACCAAAACCAGTGCATTGTGAGAACATGTTTGCTAAGAGTGATTGAGACTTGATTGTCAAAAATTCTGAACAATATTGAAGAAGAAAGAATAGTTATCTAAGGGCAGAGAGACAATAACAAATTAATAGGCAAGTGATGAGTTCTCTCAATTGTTTGATGGTTTGCACATTGGCAGCAAAGACTTAAGAAGCTGTGGTCCAGTAAATTGTATACCGAGTGTCAGAGGCTTTGTATCTTGTCTCTCGAGAGTAATATAATGTGTAAGTACTTAGGTTTGTAATTGAAAGGAATCAGTGTGCCAGCAGATTCATTTTAGCGCACAGTGGTGAACTGAAAGATTTTGAGCCTAATGTTGGAAAGAAAAGGCAGTGATAAGCTTGCCGTGCTGATGCTGCTGGGAATACATGAGATGTGAACAGAAAAACATATTTCAATAAGGACTTTTATTTGGACATACTTGTGCTTCACAAGTACAGAGCAACTCACTGAACTTTGCCCTAAGCATGGCAACATTATTAGATTTGAAACCTGTGAAATGCAAGGGGATTTTCATAACCCCAGTCTGTTATTTTGGCATATGTCCTCCTACGTAATGTGGACCATACGTACATTATCCAAATAAAACACAAGTGTTCATTTTTTATGTTAGTCCAGTACTGAACCTGTGAGTCATTTTTACACTAGTCTGTTCATTTTTCTTCTTTGTAGCACTGTTGATATGGGATATTTTTTACAAAACTTTCTCAACAACATTTTTTCCTTGACACCTACATACTTAATGAAAGTACTGCATGTGAACACTCCTTGCTTAACAGCAAGAATTTCTGAGATCCAGTAACCTGCTGTGTATGACAGACTACACATGCATCTGCGCTAGAATCTGATGTTGCAGCATACAGAAAGTGACATAACACTTGGCCAGCTTGCCTTTCTTAATTGTTAATGTATTTTTTACTTTGTGTGGAGAGATGGATAAATGTATGCTGTGTGTTGTGAGATAGATCTAAGTTATTTACAAGATTCATCCATTTTGTAAATAATGGCAATTCTAGAACTTAACAAAGAAGTTGGAAACTTCTCAAGATTGGGCCATTGCAGGAATATCTCATCAGTGAATTTAGAAGCATACACAATGTTTAGAAAATAATTGTATGTATGGTGTTGAATTTGTGAATATGTAGAAAAGTGGACTCAGATTCAGTTTCTGAATTGAGAGCAAAAAAAAAATTAATGTAGAATCATTTCCATTATTTCTGTTTTCTGCTGTGGATTGTATGACTGTGTGTTCTGATGATAAGTTTGAGTTTCAACTGATTATTCCTTTGTGTGTGTGGAGACCAGCTTTTCTTGTGCTGGCTGTATACTTTCAGCAGCATTTGTATTGCAGGACTGTATGCCATTCAGATTTTTTATTATTGTTCATTTGTGTCAGTAGTGTCATCTTTGCACTGACTGCCTAAATGCTTATGGATATGACATTCCAGTTATCAGGATTCTGTGGCAAGTGTTCCATGTCTGTGAGGCAGGGGAATCTCTTGTCCTTTTTGCTCTGTACCAGGCCATATTTGCCTGTCTGGTAATGAGGCTGCTGATGAAGCTGGTTTGCATGGTGATCTATCTGAGCTGTAGGAAGAGATGTCATACTGTTTTGTCTCTCTGACCAGATGAATGAATTTGTACAAAGGACAGCAAATTGCAGAATGTGAAATCAAGTGTGCAGTTATGGTAGTCTTAGTTCCATCAGTCTGGATGATGTCCTTGTTACATGGTTTTGGGCCTACCAAATGTGTATGACAGATGAGCACTTTGTGGTGAGACCAGACTCCTCTTTGGTCAATGTGTAGTGTGCCTGTGACATTTCCAGCATTCTGGTCAAATGTCAATTTCATAATGAAGACTGTTACATGTTTCAGCTCTTCAGCTTGTTGCTTGATAACCCTGCAGTAGTTTGCTGTCATGTTTTGAATGTTTCTGCACTGGATACATACAGGTTTTGCACAGCATGTAAAGCGTTTTCCTTGTGTAACATTTTAATGTCATAACTTCCATGCCAGAGGACCATGTCATTGTTATATTATCAGCAGCATTATTGGGACTCTGAAGATAGGCTCATATAAAACCTGTCATCCTTCATTACCTCGCATATATGATGTACATATGAAGCGAAATATTCATGTTAATCTTACCTTGGATCAGGCTCTGAACTTGGATATGAATTTTAGTAGGGTACATGTAGTGGTGGAGCCTGGGGTGGTGTAGTGGTTAAGGCGCTGTGCTACTAGTCGGATGGTCCCGGGATCGATTCCTGGTGGTGTCACTGGATTTTTCAGTGACATATTTTCTTCCGACGGCACCATGGCCCTGGGGTCGAATCAGCCCCTAGTGAAAATGAGTACCAGGAACATTCCTGGGGGTAAAGGCGGCCGGTGCGTGAGGGTGACGACCTCACCACCTTTAAGTGCCGAATGTCATGAAAATCTGGGAGCCTAAACCTCCTGGAACCCTTTGGGCCACACTGGGCCTGTTACAGGACTCCTTTACCTTTACCTTACAGGTAGTGGTAGATGTTGGCACACCTCTAAAACCCCCTGTTCCCCCCTCCTTTGCAATGGGATTGTTTTGGAATACAGTGCTACTAGAACTGACCCAACTAGAGATGTGTTCCAAGGTAATAGTGTGATGTTGTTAGGTACTACAGCCACAATAATCCAGGAGACCTCTATTCGCCCCGTATGCATTCATGCCGTGGAGAGGGAAAAATGTACTTTACTGTACTATACTATAATTCAGGACTTTGTAACTTCTTGACAAACCAAAGAGTAACTGCGTCTTTGCACTTACAGAAGACAAAATTTTACTCAAGATGGTGAAGGAGCAAAATTGAAATCAGGAGAACGTATAGCAGTGGAAGGTTAAGGGATTGTGGTTGTACAATGGATTGGCAAGTAGGCTGCATCGGTTATAACAACACTTTGAGATAGTAGTGATGGTTAAAAAGATGCTTTGAAACGGGAGTATTGGTATGTACATGGATGGAGTTGATGGAGTGGGTTAAATTGTGCCACTTCATGTCTTGGAAAGAAATGGGAGCTAAAAGTGGCACATAAAATTCTTGAAGAGGTGCCTAAATGTATCTGTACACATTGCTCTTGTTTCTTTCATTGCAAGCATGTGATTGAGAAAGCTAGACCATATCACTGTTGCAGTGCAGAAAATAGAACTTTTTCAAAGGTAATAGGAAAGCAGTTGACTCTGAACATGGGAGGAATTCCAAGGCAGCTGCACTCATAAATGTCATTCCATGATTCTGCCCTGACTGGGTCCATCTAACAGAGAAGAAGGCAATGCTGACCAAACATTGTTTACTTTGATGAAAGATAGTGGCAAAACAAGGAAAACGACTTGGACTCGGTTGAGGAATTTTGTATTGGGCTTTTGCTCTGAAAATTTCTTTGAAATCTACCTACTTCTAACATAAATTAAGGGAAGGGCATGAAAAATATTTTGTTGTAGTAAAGGCCAGAAATTCTTACAGTTAGTGGTATGCATAAAATTGTGTTATTTCTACTTGCATGTAATTTTAAATACTGCTCTGGTATGAGACCAAGAGTAACTGCTGCTGCCCTGTGGGACTAGGGGTTTCTAAATGCATGTGTGAGGGCTGTTTCATGGGGGGAGGGGGGGGGGATGTATATAAATGTATGGCAGAGTTTGGTTAAACTTCATATAAATGCAGTACTTTTACCCTCATTGCTTATTCACTGCAGTGTATTATAATTTGTTTGAACTTTTGAGGTGGGAGCAACACTACACTCACCCTAATTGGCTCCTGATGTGACACATCTGCCTAGGAATGTACCACATTTTTCTAGGGAAAAAAAAAAAATAACATGACAGTTGCATGTAGTGTTTTCCAGTTATTTGATGACTGGCTGAACATATGGAATTTAATTGTAGTGGGGAGATTACAGTAATGTACAGAAATTTTGCATGTGACGGTTTCAAGGGTGTTGTCATAACGTACACAGTTATTTTATGGTTCTGTTTGACATTATTAAAACTGACCTTTTGAGAATATCCAGAATGGAGAGTGATAACTTCAAATCTGATTTAAATATACTGGAATTACATAGGTTTGGAGGAATTATTGTAGAAATTTGTAAACTTGAAGAACTTTCCTAAATTGCTGACAGGAAACATTCAGACTTGTGCTTCTTATGGCAGTGATTATGAAGATCAGTGTTGTGTGGGATGTGCCATTGTGTATTTTGGTACAGTTTTACTGGTGTATTGGAAGCCTGCTGTCTCATTCTTCAAGGCAGACACATGGTAAATCTTTACCACCAGATAATGCATTGTAACAGCGTAGAAGAAAGCAGTGTTCAGTGCATAAGAGTGGAATGAGCCAGAATACAGGGAATCTTAATTTAGAGTATACTGGTGTCTGTAACCCGTTACAGCAAGCCTCCTACATCAGCACAGTAGTTGCTGAGCTGGCCATCACAGCTTGCAGAAATTCATCCACTCTTAAATGAGATACTGTTTTTACTGGCTAGTTTGGTTTAACCCTTTGTTACTGAATATTATGTTTTTACAACGCAGAGTATGATGCTCAAAACACTGTATGTCATATATTAATGGCTGCTCTTGTGCATCCCTCTTATGCAGACCCACTTTAAATTCTGGTTTACCGCAGGTCACTTGGGACATTTAATTCCTGCTCTGAAGTGTTACTGATTGTTAAGTCTGGTCTGCCTCAAAGGTCCCATGTGGTGTGTATTGTCTTGTATGCATGCAATATGATTGTAATCTGATTAAGAAGGACAAGTATTGCAGGCGTTTTGACTACAGCTTTGAGTGGAAAAACTATGGTTTGTGTACATGTTGATGAGCACTTTGCCGTTTATTTGAACAGACGTATCCAGTTTAATGGATAAAGTGTTTACAGGTCTATTTGCCAGTGTTTCACATGGTATGAGTAATGAAACAAATATCTTCACTGGAATTAATTTCAACAGACATACTTCTCAACAGGCAAAGGAATATGGGTATGATGAAGTGTATTCTAACAGTAACTGCATTCTTCTATATCTATTGTTGCATTGACTTATAAAATGCAGTTTTCTATTTCTTTTGCTTCATATTTAGCAGAGATTAAAACTCACCAATTCATTGTATTTGTAATGAGTCTTAACATGTAGAAAATGACCATAGGCATTATTATTCAGAAAGTGTAGCTGGTTATGCCCATTGCTCACCGTCAGAACTTTGCTCGTGACTTTTCTGTCATCATGGTTTCTATCACAGTTATCTTTGCATGTTACACTTGTGGGTACTGGAATTAGGATATGTAAATTATTAAAATTCATTCAAGTGAAGTGAGAAATCATGGGAACCAGGTACTTTTATATATTTTTTTTGTCCTTTTTATTGGGAACTGCGTTTTTGTTTCAAGTATATTCTGCTACTATATTCTTTATGTTAAAAGTTTGAAGGTGAACAACTCATTCAGAAATCTGAATGATAAGTGCATGAACCAGGAACAAGTTCGATAGATCAGTTCAGCATCACAGTTATGCCAGCTTTGGTCACTTCACTGGAAAGTCAATTGTTCTATCCATTTTCATCTGTTCTCCTCCTCATTTTTTCTAGTTGGTTTGCTTGTGAAACACAGAGGCTGTGGAAGCTTTGATCACCTCAGTCACATTAGAATGTTAATCACCTGTAGGTATTTTTTAAAGTTTTCTTTGTTCATTAACTTAGATATTAATCGCAAATATAAGTGTACTTCCTAACACATTTGCACCAGTGCGAGATCAAAGCATCGTCAGGTTTGAACACAATAAAAATCAAATTTGAAAACAAGTCACAGAATTTATAAATACAACATTATCACACTGGTTTCATAACTTGTTACTCACTCATTCTTCACAGATGAATGTGTTGTTCTTGTAGGACTCCTCAACATAGAATGTACACCTATTTTTGCAGCCTTTTACCACAGTTATTTCCACATTTCTCCTCTCAGTTAGGGTTCAATGTTTTAAATTGCAGTCTTGTTTGTTTAGTTTTAGTACTTGCAGTCAGATTTGTTTTTAAATTTCTAAAGGTTTTGGAGCAAGAAATTGAACCCTTCTTGTTTTCCTAATGTTATGTATGGGCTCTGGAAGTAGATCATTGTCAGTGTGGTAGTCTTTCCATAACATGATAATATCCAAATGGTTTTATACAGTATACAGATTTTTCATAGCCAATGTTTGATTCAACTACTTCAAGCCTGATCTTTCATCAGAATAACTCCTACACACAAGATGTAGTATTACAGTGTTTCACTTCCATATTTTGAGAGGGTTACAGGATACAAGTATGTTTACTCTCATGACTCAACTTTTTGGTTGAATATTGGCCAGTGTGGCTTCAACTGATTTTTTGTACTTCCCAACGAGTTCCGGCAAATCATAAGCTATGGCAACATCTAGTCGATTGATGGGACATCCCCTGAAATATGTGCATGTTGATGAGAGCAGTGGAAAGTCGTAGAGGGGATTGAGTCTGAAGAAGTCCCTGTAGACATCTGGATCAGGCAGATCATAACGAGAGATGTTGGTCAGTGTGCTGAGGCCTTCATAAATATGATAGTCCTGGGGATGCTCAATAATATCATCACTAACTTTCTTCTTGTTGCCAAAGAAGGACTTGTGGTTGTAGTAGGTCGTTAGATAGCAGTCAACCATTTTTGCATGATTGCGAACCCGGACCTAAAATATAGGAAATATTAAGTTGTAATAAGTACATGGTTTATGAGCAGCCACAGTATCTGAACTACCTTTTGTACAAATAACGTTTAAATTTTGACATTTACAATTTTTAAAATATTTCCATTTCTTACTTCTAAAGTAACAGATTCCTTGGTACAGGATCTTCCGTGAGCAGACAGGCAGTTATTCGGCTGTTTAAGAAACTACTGCTTAACAAGAAAGAAGTCACCTGGGATGTGACATTGGTATAGACTACTAAATAGTTACTGACTTTTTGGAGGAGCTTGCTGTTTCCATCTTCTGGGTAGTTCACTTGTAGTCGACATATCCCAGGCAACTGTAATCTTCATCAATGCTGCTGTGAAATGTCATATTTCACATACAATTTTCAAACCCAGATGCCCACTACTTTCACATCCCGACAAGTTGCTCCTTAGACATTTCCGCAACTGAATATTCACGTGCATATGATTGAAGAATAACTGAAAGGATCTTTATGAAATTTGATATTCGTGAATTTTATGTGCAGTTGTTGAGCTGTTTCAGTTTTGCTTAAAATCAGACACATAACAGAAACTTTACACGCAGGACAATCAGCATTTCTGTGAAAATCTCCACTGTACGTATACCTGCCCAATGTCCCACGCCATAAAAATAAAACAACATTTTGATTGCAGTTTGACTGCATTTTAATGGTATGTTTTATTCTTTTAATACAGTGGCCTGTTTAACTGTGATTTTGAAACTTCATTGTTCACTGTTATTACACACACTTGAAATTCCCTAGCAGTATCTCTACAATCAAACAAGATGAACTGTAAATAAGTTTTTAGAGTGAATAGAGAATTTATCAGCATGTGTCATGTAAGAAGAGGGAAAAACATTTAAATACATTCCTCAGTGTTTCACTTGAAGTCACAAGTTTTTTGCTGTTCAAAGAAAGCATTACAAGGTAGCATCCACAAATAAAAAATCTCTAAGCAGTAGTAGAGTGAAAGAGCCAGAACTATTATGTTATGGATACATTTCTTGATTTTTATTTAATATTTATTGTGATGGTTTTCTACCACTGTATAATTTGATTTCCCATGACCTGGACTTTTTTGCTGCTAATATTTGGATTGTTACACCTGTGTCTTTTGGGTGGTTACGCTTAACAGACTGATACTTACCGCAAATCGTCGTGCGCTGGCAATTTTGTTCTCGACTCGCTTGTCAATGGCGTCTCTCAAGTCCCTCAGGAAGGCTCTTTCCTGTGCTAACAGTAGTCGTGTTGGGGCCCCAGTCTCATATGGCAGTGACCAGAGTGATGTGGAATACATAACTGGAGGCTCAGAACTTGACATAAGAGGGCTGATGTTCCAGATCAGTGTGCCTTGCACTCTCATTAGTTCCTCAGGTCGTACTTGATCAGCTTTGTTGAGAATTATACGTGTCTGTAAATGTGGCATGGTATCATGAAGTTGAAATTTGGGTAGGTCGGTATGGGTAGGTGGACGTTGAGTGTTACTGTCATTCAGGGGTCAAAAAATACAGTTGGTGACTGAAAAGTTTTGGCTGGTAACCAGTTTCATGCTTGAAATTTGGGGGGTGGTTTTTGGGATTCTGGACAGCTCACCGAACTCTAAACAGAATATTTGGTTGTGATCACTTATGGTGCACTCTCTTGTATATTGATGGAGTTTGTAAATGTGTTTTATGTGCTATGTACAGAGCAGGGAATCCACATTCTTTTCATTAGACTAGTTTTTTGAGTTCAGCATTCCAGAATCTCCATAGTTCTGCCAAGTTGTTTGATGGCAGTGATGAGCCAAGTGGAACTTCTAGCCTTCTCTCAAGCAGAACTTGCAGCCTTCTTCTAGTCACTAACACTGTGGGTTTGCATGTTTTAGATCCTGGATTGTGGGGATCCATAATACATGAACACAATCGTTTAAAGTTGTCCCCATATACACAAGCACACCACAGATCCTTTACCCACAGTGAAAGAGCCACCTGTACCGATTGATTATGACTCCGGGTGGGCCCCATAGCCAGTCTGGACTTTCAGAGAAGAGAAAAATCTTTGTCTCTGCTGGGATTCAAGCCCTGGATTGTCCAGCTTCCAGCCGAGTCTTTGCATCACCCTCCTAAGCAAACATGCATCCTCCATTTTTACTTGTAGTTAGTCTCATGCTACCATGAACAGAAGCCAGAGAGTCCTGATGAGCCTCGTCTCCAGCAAACAAAATAATAGTTTCCCCACCCAATTTTTAAAGAATTTGTGACCCCTGCTTCAGGTATGAACACTTGCACACACTAGCATAAAAATAATGCTATATTGACAGGCTATTTTTATGCTTTGTCTTTGTCCCTTTGTGCTTGTTTTAACCCATATGAAAGTTTATGTGACTTGCCTGGCACATGTCTTGTATTTTGACCCTCTTACAATCTGATAAAGTTTTATATGATAGACTTCTGTTAAAAGTTATTAATATAATAACTTCTATTACTGACTGTTTGCTTTGACATAAATTAAGTCTATGAATTTATCTTGTTAAATATATGGTAACTGAAAAAGTGTTCCAGGAAAAAATTAAAGGTCTTAGCCAGTGCACTAGTCTTTCTCATATTCATGGCCAATATTGTTTCATGAAATGTTATAATGCAACACACCTGATACTCCCTGCCCTTTAGCTGGTCCAGTATTGCCTCTGTCTCTGGCCCTACATCCAACTTCGATGGGTCATACACGAGGAATATGACGTCAGCTCTGTCAATGAACCATTGGCAGGCATCATTGAATGGAAACAGACGTTCTACTTGCTTGCGAATCTCCAGAATGCCAGGGATCTCCACAATATTTACCTTATTGGAGTCATAAGAAACAAAAGTTAGCACATGTTACTTGTTTTAAATGGCAAGTGCTGGTCTAAAACAACTATAGTAATACAAATTTGGAAACTGATTGTGCTAAATCTGAAGTATGTACTGGTATTTGTGGCAAAAAACATTTAATTTTAAGAAAATTTTAGAACAGTTCTAACAAATATTTAAACACCTCTATACACATGCTGAGAGATTAATTTATAGGAGTTTCTAACTTGACTGTACTTTGGTGAAAAGTGCAAATTAATATTTAGAATGCATGAGTTTTTTCTGGGTTTTATAACCCTCCATCATCCTCTGTGAACTGGAAGCCATATCAGTTTGCTGTATCATTTGTGATGTGTTTATAACACTGGTATGTTCAGGGAAATACTACAAGTGAGGGCGAATGACACACTGGGGAAGGCTGGTAATAAATTGTCATGGTTTGTTGACCTGCTGAGTGCAGAATGTATTTAATTAGTGGAAGGGAGACATTATAATGCTGCAATATTATATAAAAAGACAAAGCTGTTCTTGTGCACTCTATGAAGGTGTGTGGGCTAGTGGAGGTATAGTTCCACCTGTTGTTAAGCTGGGCACTAAGTGGAGTGATGTGCCAGTTTTATCCCCTGGCTGCTTTACCACTGGTGGAAGAGACCCCTTTATACACTGAACAGGAGTCTGCAGGTGCCCCATAGCCAATGTGAACACTTCAGAGAAGAGATTATCACTTAACCAACCAGAAACTGGGCAATGATTCCTAGGTTGCCCAGTCCTTAGCCTAGTCACTTTACTGAATGCACTATTGTATGAGATATCAGAATTTCATGTTTGCAGTTACAGGTAATTTGTGCTGCATATCTGTTGTTATTGGAAGAAAATATGTTGCTATCAATGCCAGAATGACTAGTTGGACCATCATATCGAGCAAGGTTTATTTCTTACCATTCTGACATTCATTTGATAGGAATGAAGGGAGTTGTGAGGATTTTAATCAGGCTATTCAGCCAGGGAGTTCATGAATGCAAGTCAGATGTGGTGTTAGTTGAGTTATTACACAAAACAGTTAATATGTATTAGCCTTAGAGTGGTCTCTTGTTAATGCAATGTTAAAATTTTAGGCCTGGAAGTTGAGAAAGTGGTGCTTTCTTCTAATACATTATTCCAAGGTTTGTCAACACATTACCTTCTCTAGAAGTGGGTTGGGTAGTCTGAGGCCTCTGAGCCTGTCCAGCAGTCCTTGACCAAACTTCTGCAGCCCTGAGAAAGTCCAGTCAGCAGCGAGTTGAGTACCATCGAGGACCTCGACCCGGTCTCCCCACATAAGGATATTGAAATAGGCAGGAGATGGTTCAGCACCTTGTCAGATGACATAGTGGCTTTAATTAAGAGTTGTTTGTACAGGCATAACATCATGTGAGTTGTGATAGAATTGTCTGGTTTCAGGCTTGGTTGTCAGAACTTCTGTCAGGTGATTTTGTCTAGCAGTTTTTTCCTTAATTTTTGAATATTTTACTGGAAGACGGCAGTTTATTATATACATTTATCTATTATATTTAAAGCTGTGACTTATATGTTTCTCATTTCCTTATGCAGACACAGTAGAGAACACCTAATAATATTAAGAAATTTACTGTACTGCGTTGACGGTATGTGTATGTGGTAGCCAGAGCTGTTAAAATAGTGTATATAAGTATTGCAGGTGAGTTTTTTAATGCAGTTCAAATATTTGTCTCCATTATTTTCTTAACTATGTGAATATACTTTTATTTCTTGACTAGGGTGTTAGTCCTTGAAAGTTTTAGCTACTATGCATATTGTGATACTGATAAGGAGAGTAACCATTTTCTGCATAAAGAATAGTTATTTCTAGTATTAGAAAAAATAATTGTTGATTTTGTGTTAAGAAGCACTGGATTGGTATGGAAAGAAGCTACATATAAATTATGATTTTGTATAGGTCTCCGAAATTAATTTTCACACCATGTTCTTTCATAGTAAATTGGTTTGAGAGTATGGTTACATTGCTGGGAATAATGGTGTGGGTACTGGCAGCATATTATATACTGTGATGGGCCAGGTAAATTACTAAAATGTTGACATCTGCAGACCTTGAACATGAGATTACTGTGTTCCATAATATAGAGCTGGGTGGAAATGATGGGGTAAAAGGCAGGTGGAAGACAGCGAACCCAAGTTTTGTCCTCAGGTGCTACGTGGAACGCTTGAGACTTTAAGCCCTTCTGTTACTCATTTCTCTGCAAGAAAATTATTTAAATCTATCCACTAATTTTAGGCATATTTCATAAATGCATGAACATTGTCTACAAATAGGCACAGGACTATAAATTCAATGTGTACCGTGATGCTGTGAAAATGCATCTTATAACAGCAGTCAGCATTTGTTTAGACTGAAGTATAATGCTGTATCTCACCTGTGCGTAGTGCTGTTCGTGTGTATTCATTGTCCAGCAGATAGTTGATTATTGTTGACTTCCCACCACTCCAGGGACCCATGAAGAGGATAAGGGGTTTTGAAAATATTTCAGGGTCTTGAAAAGTAAAAGAAAAAGGAGATACTTTGAAGTAGTTCATTATGCACTGTTCACTAATCTTAATCTATGGAATAATTATAACATTGTAATATGTTTAAAAAATTAGGTCTGTGTTTACAGTATAATTTCCTACATGTTTTGGTCTTGTAGATGATCAGCAGGAAAAATAATTATTGAGTTGTGAAAAATGGAAACCTATGGAAAGTTTTCACTGTTTCAAGAGTGTAATAATGTTAGTTATGCATCTGATGAGTGGTATAAAATAGTTTCAGAAGTGAGTATAAGCTAAGTTGTGTGACAGATAGTGATGCCTAGTGAAATTTTTTTAAAAGTTTTAAGTTTTAGTATTCTTCATTTCTTAGTTTGTATTAAATTCTTCAGCACACAAGGTAATGTTAACAGAACATTATTATACTGTTATACTGGAATAACCTTCCAAGTCTTTTCAGTTCTGCTGCTGAGTAATTGGTTTCCCTGTTGACAATCTATATTTTTCGAACATCTGGGAAATTACAGTTTAACTGAAGAATGTTATACTTTTTGGGTGTATGTGATGGTATGATTGTTACATAGAGATATATTGTTGTGTTATAAACAATGTTGAAAGTATGACTTTTAATCCTTCTGTACCTTAACATATTAAAATGAAGGGTACAGTAAATTGCATTCATACAGTTGAATAGTATAGTAATTGAACTGTCTGGCAGGGACATACCTCCAAAGTGTCTGTTGCTAAGTTCGCGGTACTTGAAGAGCATCTCCAACGGCTTGATGGCATTATCGTACACTCTCTTGAGTTCCTTCAGAGTTGCGTCTGCAGCTTTTGCCAGAATCATTTCTTTCTCGAGTGACTCTGAATCAAGTCGCAGTATTTGTGCAACATGTTCTCGTTGCCGGAGATTTTCTGGAATTTCCACCTCCTGAAGTATAAATACCAGACATGTTGAGAAGCTCTGAACAGTAGTTAGATGTGATAGAATTTGGTTGATTGCATTCTGGGTTATAACATCTCTAATGGTGTATCCTGTACTCGGATACTGTTGTTTAGTTGGGAGTTCGAAAAATTGTACACTTTAGTTCTGTTTTGACAGAGTGTTTTGATACAGCACTTTTAATTTTGATCCATTAAAACAGACAAATTAAATTCACTATCCTAGCCTTCTGTAGCAATTCTGAGAGAATGAAACGTTTCAAGAAAGTAGTGCCTAGCAGTGTCATTTGTGTGACCTTTGGTTTAAAATGTACACAAAATGTTCCAGGCCCTTGATGAGACTTACCCATTTTGCCTTAGGTTACTGTTCTTCAGCAGTTCTCACATTATGAGTTGACAGATGTACATTATTTTTTGTGTGTGTTTTGTTTTCACAGTACATAGTGTCTCAGAATTTTAAAATTTAGTTTTTTGGTATAAGCAAAGTATGTAAGGAATCCAAGTTTGATTTGTTTTGTCCCATTAGAATTTCTTCTCTGATAGCATAAACACACAACTTTCTTTCTGTAGTATATTAATGCAACAGATAATTACTGCTGGATGCTGGAGGTATGCATTGTTTGTTAGCTTGTTAGTCCCGAACATAAAGCATGTATTCATATTTTGAGCAACGTACCAGAGTTAATTCTTCCTCTTCTGGTATTGATTCTGCGGAGGCAGGAGCATCATCTGTGTACATAAAAAGTTGCATTTTCAGTTACAGTAGTTGATATAGGTTTGGATTTTACGTTAGATATAAGCAGTTTACTTGAGGACTGTGAAATATAATATTAAAAATTAGTCTCATTGTCAGAGAGCAGTGAATGGGTGACTTGATTTGGCATTCCTCTGACATTACCATTTGCCTTAAACTTCCACGTGGGTCAGAATGACATAGTGTTGGAATACATGATCGTTAGTCACACTGGCAAATGTTAAGATTGCGAATTTCTCAGAGGCAACACTTTTAAGACCGTGATTTATGGCTGCTACCTCCAACTATGCCGTCGTCTCCAACGGTCTGCCAGGTTTTATTGTCACCTGCGGCCAGGTTTTTAAGTTATGTATGTACTGGAACAATTACACAGTAATTTAGAAGGTTAAGTATATCACTTATTGTTATTTTTGTACGTTCGGCCCGTGAACCAGCCTGTGGCTGTTTTTGCCATAAAACGGTTGGACGCCCGTGGTCTGTGCTGAAGTTGGAGGCAGCAGGTTTCCCCAGACACTTAGTACATATCTACCGCGGTGTGTAGCGTCACATCCCAGAAGACTGAAAATTTAAATCGTAATTTAACGGTATCCATCCCGTTATGTCCTGATCACATATATACGCACTATTCCATCGAATACAACGCGTTTATTTTCGATCGAAAATGATCATTATCAGGCCTTCTCTAAAATGAAAATGAATGAACATTTTTACAAAGACAGAATTTTCGGAGGAATGTGCTTCCTCCATCTTCAAGGAAGGCGAGGGTCCCAGCCATTTTTTCCCGAAAGGTCTGGAAATTTTCTACAACACTTCTTGGTGTCACATGCCAGAAGAATATACTCTTCATAGTCTGTCATGTGAATCTCAGCTCTCACCTCATGAAATCACATTTGTGATATCTTTGCGGTGATGTTACCAGTTCAGAGTTTTCTCTGTGTTGCACCCCCCTTTCTGTAGAAATTTTTATTATACTGTACACCTAACATGGCCGATTCGTTACAGTCTTTGTCGTTTCAGTTGTCTTAATTTTGCCACTCGTATCATTTTTAGCTTTGCAGTTGCCTGCTGGCCAGCAT
>Ga0209628_10001261_pt1 | contig 16163 bp, 8 predicted proteins | sample TergutCu122P4_FD_187285 | JGI IMG/M metagenome (GOLD analysis project Ga0209628, IMG submission 187285) | Cubitermes ugandensis P4 segment gut microbial communities from Kakamega Forest, Kenya - Cu122 P4 (SPAdes) (version 2) | ecosystem: Host-associated > Arthropoda: Insects > Digestive system >...
CCTATCAATATTTTAAACAAGTACTTATTCCTATTACGGATTCAAAATTCTTGAATAGCCACTTTCAATTTCGATTTAGAAACTATGCCAGTTTGGAACCCCAACAAGGAATTTCCGGCTGGGAAGGCAATGTAGACCAATGGCATATTGATTACATTCGATTAGATGTAAATAGAAATTACAATGATGTTTTTACAAACGACCTGACGTTTGTTTACCCCACTACTTCTTTTTTGAAAAACTATCAGGCGATACCGTGGAAACAGTTTCAAGCGGCGGATATGAAGTCAAATTTTACGAATTATCTTTCCAATCTTAGCGATGGAACACGTATCTCTACCTATCAATACACTATTTCGCAAGATGGAAATATGGTATATACCTCTCCTTCTACGGGCGCCATTGATATTAATCAATATGTAACGCATGGTATTCAAAAAAAAGAACAACAGGCGTTGCCTGCTATAAACTATTCACCGCCTGTTTTAGAAAAGCCGACAACCTTTACCATTACACATATTTTCAAATTAAATACAGGCGTTGATTTTTGCGCTTCGAATGATACCTGTGTTTTTGAACAACATTTATCAGATTACTATGCCTACGACGATGGTACGGCAGAGTATGGCTATATGTTGAATAATCAATACGGTATCGCAAAACTTGCCATGAAGTTTTCGCTAAGAGAACCCGATTCACTGTACGGGGTTCGAATGTGGTTCAACCATACTAAAAAAGACGAAAATAAGCAAGCACTGTTTTCTATTGTAGTTTGGAAAGATAATAACGGATTGCCCGGCGACACAATCAAAAATACAGCAGGGTATAGCCCCGATTTTGATTCTTTACAATTTCTTAATTTTGTAGAATATAAATTTCATGAAAAAGTACCCGTGTCCGGCACTTTTTGGGTTGGGTTTGAACAGCAGGGCAATGTGCAATTAAACATCGGATTTGACCAAAATAACGATTCCAGAAATTTTTTCAGGTTTAACACAAGTGGCGTTTGGGAAACCTCTGTTTTTAAAGGTACGCCAATGATAAGACCCTCTTTTGGCAAACTTTTAAATGTAAGCGTTCCAACCCCAGAAATCTCTACGATTAAGGTTTACCCAAATCCAACCACGGGAGAGTTACGAGTTACGAGTTCCGAGTTACAAGTTTTAAATATTGAGGTTTTTGATATTTTTGGGAGAAAGGTAAATGGAGAAAGGAGAAAGGAGGCTAACGGGGTGGTTTTAAACATTTCTCATTTATCAAACGGAATCTATTTTCTAAAAATAACTACAGAACAAGGAGTTGTAACAAAAAAAGTAATTAAAAACTAATCATTAATCACTTACCACCAATGAATTTATCCCTCACGCGCCCCATTGTTTTTTTAGATGTTGAAACCACCGGTTTAAATATCGGAAAAGATAAAATTATTGAGATCGCATTATTAAAAGTAAATCCCGATGGCAGTGAGGAAGAAAAAGTATGGCGTATTAATCCGAAAATTCCTATTTCAAAAGAGGCGAAAGCAGTGCATGGAATTAGCAATGCCGACCTGAAAAACGAGCCAGTTTTTGAAGAGGTGGCAGATGAAATACTTCAATTTGTAGAAAATTGTGATTTGGCAGGCTACAATTCCAATAAATTTGACCTCCCCTTGTTGGTAGAAGAATTTTTGAGAATAGATAAAGATTTTGAATTAAGAGACCGAAAATGTATAGATGTACAAAATATTTTCCATAAAATGGAGCCGCGAAACCTTAGCGCCGCCTATCGGTTTTATTGCCAGAAAGAACTCACCAATGCGCACCAGGCCCTCGCAGATACCCGCGCTACTCTCGAAATTTTAAAAGGACAATTAGAAAAATATGAAGGAAAAATACACGAAGATACGAAAACCGGTAAAATCTCAACAGTAGAAAACAATGTTAAAATGTTGGGTGATTTTTCACGCGAAAATCGTGTAGTAGATTTCGCAGGACATATTGTTTTTAATGAAAATGATGAAGAGGTTTTTAATTTTGGTAAATACAAAGGTGTACCCGTAAAAAAAGTTTTTATCTTTGAACCCCCCTATTACGATTGGATGATGAAAGCCGACTTTCCGCTTTATACCAAAAAAATTATTACAAAAATTTATAGAGACGTAAAAATAAAATAATTATGGATTTGGAACAAATAATATTTTTGGTAATCGCAGTAGGTATTTCGATTTTTAGTATGTATATAAAATCGAAAAAAAGAAAACAAACCCCTCCTATTATTGAGGAAACACTACAAGATTTTTCACAACCATTGGAAGCATATAATAATTTGGAACAAGTGAGTTTTTTTGACCATTATAACGATGAATATTTGTTACAAAATTTCAATATTCATCCGAAAAAGGAAAAAAAACAGAAAAAAAAGGAAAAAACAGCCACTTTTAATCAACCGATAGAAAATCCCAAAAAAAACATGCAAGATGCTGAATTTGAGAGTGAAAGTAGATTGTTAGAAGATTTTGAAGGCACAGAGATACAAAAAGCCTTTTTGTACAGTGAGATTTTTAAAAGTGTTCAAAATTAACATATTACATTTTTTTTTTTTAATTTTCTTTATTTTTTTTGCAAGTGAAAAAAATAATTATATTTTTATGCCCTAAAAAAAAATCTCAAAATTTATGTTTAATATAATTTAAAGGCTATGATTAAAAAGTTACTCTTTACACTTTCATTGTGTATGCTAATGGGTAGCGCTCTTTTTGCCCAAAGCACTATTAAAGGGGTAGTTAAAGATACGGAAGGCAACCCGCTTTCCTATCTTAATGTCCAACTGAAACAGGAGGGCAGAGTGATAAATGGAGCGACGACCGATGACAAAGGTGAATACCAAATTTTTGGTATTGCTGCCGGTACGTATGATATTACTACCGTTGGCTTTTTTAACTGTTTGACCACCTATACCGAAAAAGGTATCTATGTGGCCAATTCGGAGACAAAGTTTCTTAACCTTACGATTAATTGTTCTTCAACAGAATTAATTGAAGTGGAAGTAATTTACAGACCTCCTATTTTCAATCCAGACAACACTAAGTCAGCGCTTCAGCTAACTGGAGATGAAGTTCGAAAGACCCCGGGGCGTTCCATAACCGGAGCCCTTGCGAATTTGGAGGGTGTTGCCACTCAGGATGGTAAAATTACCTCCGTGCGCGGAGCCCGTAGTGATGGTCAGCGAACCATTATTGATGGGGTTACAGTGCGTGGGTTAGGTGGTATTACCATGCAATCTATTGAAGGTGCCGAACTTATTCAAGGGGGTATTCCCGCCGAATATGGGGATGGCACAAGTTTTACTGTTATTACAACCCGTGGCGTTTCTAAAGACTTTCACGGAGGTGTGGGATTGCAAAGTTCGCTTGAAGGCTATGGACAAATGTTGGCAGAAGCCTCTGTGTCAGGCCCCATTCTGAAAGGCAAAACCTCTAAAGACCCTGCCCGTATGGGATTCTTAATCTCTGCCGAAGGAACTTACGACATTGATGACCGCCCCCTTCGCGGTGGCACCTGGGTAGCAAAACAGGAAGTTATTGATGATATTGTGGCTAACCCGATTGAATATAAGTGGATGTCTGGCCGTTATGCCAGTTTCTACAGAGCAAATGAACTTGAAAGCGATGCTTTTAAAAAAGTTAAGATAAGACAAAATGCTGATAATTGGGGATTTATTGCACAAGCAAAAATTGATGTTATGGGAGGTGGAAAAGATGCGCAAGGAAGGCCGAAAAACAATCTCCGTTTCTCTCTCGGAGGCTCGTATCAATATACCCATGGACTCGGTTGGGATTACCCATGGAATCGCAATCATTGGAACTCTTACGGACTCTTCAATTCGAAGAATAACGGTGTAGATATCCGAAATACCTTTCGCATTTATGCAAGAATTAACCATCGTGTTAAAACCGATACTACGGCTAATGCTATTCTTAAAAATGTAATGTATGATATTAATGTAAATTATACACTAACTCATGCCAAAAGTTATGACAAAAATCATAAAGATAATATTTTTGCTTACGGGTATCTCGGAAAATTTACTACCGAAAGAAGTGACCACTATGTACCTGAGGACTTTAGAATATTGGATAGACGCTTTTTACCTGAAGATAGTGTTTACATTGACGCAAGAGGGCTTAAAATTGAAAAATACCAGGCAGCAGACTGGACAACCTTTGAAAAAGATGCATATACAAATAATGGAAATTATTATAATCCCGAACTAATACCATACACGCAAAATTTTATTGATTTTATTTTAGAAAAAACGGGAGTTGACGTAAATAACGCAACAACCTACAGAGAACGCCAAAGAGTTATAGATTTTTTAGGTACTCAATCTTTTTCCACAAAGGAATATCAAGAGTATTATGCGCTTCTTAACGGAATGGATAACTTGAAAAATTTTGGAAATGGTTTATATTCACCTCCAGGGTACTTATCTTCCGGATATTCAAAACAAAAACAGGAAGCCATAGGTGCAAAAGCAAGTTTATCCATGAATTTGAAAGACCATGAGATAAAATTTGGTTTTGACTTCGAAAAACTCGCTAATAGATACTATGCGCTGAATACAACAGGTTTGTGGGATTACATGAGACAGTTAACCTGGGATGAAAGAAATTTCTCTTTTGATTTTGAAAATGCGTATTGGATGAGTGGCAGAGATATTGATGACCCAATAGTAGGTGGATATTATCTAGTTGATGGTGAATGGAAAGCCTGGCTTGACGATACACTGAATTATCCCATACTTTTAAATCTTCAAAATTTTGATAAAAATCTTAGAAATAAAGTTTTTAATGGAAAACCTAATGATTATGTTTATCTTGACATAGACAGTTATGACCCACAATTATTTACATTAGACCTATTTTCTAACTACGAGTTACTTAACAGTGGAGAAAACTTTGTGAGTTATAATGGTTATGACTATCTGGGTAATGTCTCAAATAAAAAATTAAACTTAAAAAACTTTTTTAGTGGCGGACCAACAGAAAAGCATCCTGAATACCTTGATCTTCATGATAATAACAAATACATTAATGGTGCTTTTGAACCTATTTATATGGGTTTTTACCTTCAAGATAAATTCTCTATTCAAAACCTTCTTTTTAATGTTGGATTACGTTTAGACTATTTTAATGCTAATCAATGGGTATTAAAAGACCCATACTTACTTAGAGACGCTTGGACCGTACAAGAATTAATAGATAAATTTGGTTGGGAAAAGGAACTTTTTCCCGATAACTATCAGTCCGATTGGATTCCTTACGTAAGTATTGCCGGACAGGATGCCAATAATGCTCCGCATGCTATGGTGGCGTATAAAAGCAAATATGACAAAAATGGAAGTACATGGTATAATCACTTAGGCCAAGAAATAAACGACCCCACCAGTTATTTGGGTGCCGGTGGTCCCGTAATTAAGGAAGTCCCAGAAGTGGGCGACCCATCATTAACCTTCTATGACGCATTTGTAAAATATAAACCGCAAGTGAGCGTAATGCCCCGTATCTCTTTTTCTTTCCCCGTGTCAACAAATTCGCTATTCTATGCTCACTATGACATCTATACTTATCGTCCAACCAATTTACAAATAAATCCTGTTGCGTATCTGTTCATTAGTAGTTATCAAAGTGACTCCAGAATTATCAGTAATCCTAATCTTCGCCTCCAAAAAACAGTGGACTATGAAATCGGTTTCCGACAAAAAGTAGGTGAGTTTGCTGCACTCAATGTTAGTGCATATTACCGTGAAGTAAGAGATGAAATTCAGGCTTATCGCTTTACAGGCGCCTATCCAAATACTTACTATTCTTATGCAAATCAAGATTTTGGTACTGTACAAGGATATATTTTAGGGCTTACCATGAGAGGCACCAAAAACCTTTCGTTTAATGTGGGCTACACCCTCTCTTTTGCTAAAGGAACCGGCTCTGACCCCAAGTCTAATCTTACCATGATCGCTTCCGGTCAACCTAATATGAGAACACTCTCTAATTTAAGTCATGACCAGCGGCATAAAATTGGTGCAAATATCTATTTTCGATTTGATCAGGGTACTAATTATAACGGACCCAAAACAATAAAACAAAAGAAAGGTACGGATACTAAAAAAGAGATTAGATGGTTTGAAAATGCAGTTGCTTCTTTACGTATTACAGCCGCCTCCGGAATGCCCTACTCTCGGTCGGGTAATTTATATTCAGCCTTGGGCTGGGGAGAAAACACAAAGTCGAAACTGAAAGGCTCAATTAATGGCGCCAATATGCCATGGGGATTTCAATGTGACTTGCGCCTTGAAAAATCATTTTCGCTTAACTTAGCAAGTAAAAAAGAGAAATCTGATAGCAAAAAACCTAAAAATAAACCCGGCTTCCTATCTGTTTATATTGATTTTCAAAATCTCCTCAATTTAAAAAATGTACTCTATGTTTATGATTATACCGGTAACCCATCAAATGACGGATATTTATCTTCTCAATTATTCCAAACACAAGCCGCATCTTTAGCTTCAACGTTAACTGAGGCTTCTGCAAGAAACTACTACGAAATGATGGTGGCTAACCCCTATAATTATAACCAGCCTTTTAGAGTATATCTGGGCTTAAATTTTGCTTTTTAATGTTTCACCCTGTAATTTAATTATATTATGAATAACAAATCTAAATTTTTAATTTTTTTATCCCTTATTTTTATTGTTTTAAACCTGCAAGTGAAAGGTGAGAGAACAAAGGGACCTATTGTTGTAAATACCCCGAAATCATCGGCAAGTTGTGTGAAACCCGCGGCAACTACAGAACTCTCTTTTAATATGGTGCGTGCCTACATTAAATCAAATGGAACAATGTGGTTTAGAGAAAATGCAGAATATGAAGTTCCCAAAGGTTCGGGTAAAACCTCCATGTTCTCCTCTTCGCTTTGGATTGGCGGGCTGGATGTTGCTGGACAACTTTACGTGGCAGCTATGAGATTTGGACAAAAAGGAAATGACTATTGGACTGGCCCTTTGCAAATGAAAGATGCTTCCATTGACCAACGTACCTGTAGTGCTTTTGATAAGTTTTTTAGAATTTCCCGTATGGAAGTGGAGAGACATATAAGAGGTTTTAAAGAAAATGATGCAGCGTATAAAGGAGCTATACCGGAATCAATTTTAAATTGGCCTGCTACGGCAACTTCTACTCAACTTTCAGGAGTATCGCATTTTTTAGCACCCTTCGTAACGATTGAGGGCAATGACTACATGGAATATAACCCAGAACAGGGAGACTATCCCTATTATGACTTAGATAACGATCTTTGCCCCTGGACGCTTGAAAATATTCGCTTAGCTAAAAAATGCCCATGGGTGGATGAACTTAGTAATTGCGACCCGTTTGGTAAAATACCTAATGAAAAGGGTTTGCCATTACCACGGGAAAGAGTATGGACCCGCCAACACTCAAGCTATGGATGGGATAATAAGATGATTTATGCAGACCATGTTTTGAAAGGAGATGAAACAATTTTTTGGTTTCTTAACGATAGAGGAGGTCCCCATACCGAATCAAAATGCCCAAGATCAATTGGATTGGAAATTAGAGTGCAAGCATTTGCTTTTGCAACCAATGATGAACTGAATAAGATGACTTTCTACTCTTATGAAATTGTAAACAGAGGGTCGAGCACGCTTTTTGAAACCTATTTCTCTCAATGGGTTGACCCCGATTTAGGAAATGGATGGGACGATTTTGTGGGTTGTGATGTGGTGAGAGGTTTGGGATATTGTTATAATGGTTATGAGATTGATACGGGAGAACCCTGGGCGTATGGAGATAATCCGCCGGCAGTTGGTGTTGACTTTTTTCAAGGTCCCTATATTGACCCCGATGGTTCTGATAAACCAAAATTCGATAAAGAGTTAGCAAATATTCAAGGAAATTCTGACCAACAAGAGTATTGTAAAAAATTTGTACACTATATATTCGACACTTGGAAAAATGGTGCACCGGTTGACCTTTCGGATACCGTTCCTAATAAAACGCTTGAGGCTAAAGTAATACTCGATGAGAAAAGCGACACAGTAATTGTGTACCCTATACGTTGGAATAATCAATTTGCTATCAATGGGGTAAACTTTGGTGATATGATTCCGGATAATGAACGTTTTGGTATGCGCCGGTTTGTGTATCACAGCAATGCAACTTCCGGTCCAACAGGCGACCCAGAAAACTTTACCGAACACTATTACTTGCTTAAAGGGATTTGGAAAAATGGTACTCCAATGACCTATGGGGGTACCGGTTTTACTCAAGAATCTAATGCGCTAAAATGCGATTTTATGTTCCCAAGAGGTACCGACATTTGTAATTGGGGAACACAAGGACAAGAACCAGGTTCTACTTTTCTTTATGGTGGAAAAAGTGGAAACTGGTCGGAAGAAACCCCCAATGGAATTGGTTCTGCTTCAAATTCACCGGGAGATAGGCGTTTTATGCAATCTGCCGGTCCATTTACATTGAAGCAGGGCGCTTGTAACTATATTACCGTAGGTATTCCATGGGCACGCGCTACTCAGGGTGGAAAGTGGGCTTCCGTTGCTTTGTTAATGCTGGCAGACGATAAATGTCAAGCCCTCTTTGAAAATTGTTTTAAAATTCTTGATGGCCCTGATGCACCCAATTTAACCATCAGAGAATATGACCAAAAACTTATTTTGATATTGACCAATAGCCCCCTAAGTAATAATAAAAACGAAGATTATTGTGAAAGGGATAACAAAATTACTCCTCATCATGTGAAAGAAAATAGAATCCCCATTATAGAAATTAATGGAGATACTATTGGAGGAGATACGGTAGCATTTAAAATATCAATAGATACTGTTACACATGATCGATATTATCGTTTTGAAGGTTATCAAATATTTCAAGTGGTTAGACCCGATGTTAGCGCTGAAGAATTAGACAACCCTGACTTAGCGCGTTTGGTAAGACAGTATGACATTGTTAATTTTGATAAAAAAGGTAATCCTATTGGAAGGCTTATAAATTGGGAGTTTGACGAAAGACTTCAAATCTCAATCCCCAAAGAAAAAGTAGATGGAAAAAATACCGGTATCGAGCATTCGTTTGAAGTTACCCAAGATTTGTTTGCCAAAGATAACAAACAGCTGGTGAATTACAAAACCTATTATTTTATTGCTATTGCCTACGCCTATAACGAATATATGCCCTTTAACTTAGAAAATGAAGAAGGATTACTGGGGCAAAAACTTCCCTATTTAAAAGGAAGAAAAACCGCTGAAGGTGGTGCTGTTTTAGCTGTTCCCGCCGTACCTCATCCTCCATATCCGCATGGAGGTGCATCTACGATACATTCCGATTATGGCTCTATCCCTGTTATTACAAGAGTTGATGGACAGGGAAATGGCGGAATTGCTTTGGAACTCACTAAAGAAACCATGGATAAAATTGTAAAAGGTGGTGATAAAGGTGATTACAGAGTTAGAGAACTTAAATATGAAAAGAATGCAGGACCCCTCAATGTAAAAGTAATTGACCCACTGCGCGTAAAACCTTTCGATTATATTTTTGTTATTAAAGACCCCTATATGGATTCGATAGAACGCTATCAAAAATTGTATGAAGATGAAAAAAATACTGAATTGAAATTAATTTATTTGGATTCGGTAAAAGCTTATCAGATGAGATTGGAAAAAACTGATGTTACCGATAGGGCTTACTGGGTGATGACTATTGACGAAACCGTTTCCGATGATGAGTTAAAAGCCGCTTTCCTTACTGACAATGGAAAATCTGATGGCGAACCAATACGAAACTTTTATTCAAAAACAACCATAGGTAAATATAATGAGCAAATTATTTTCCCTCTGGGTATCTCCATAGGTATTCGTAATGCAGATTTTGTGAACCGTCAAAAACTGGTGCTTGATAATTGGCATCGTATCATGCAGGAGTGTAACAATAGTCTGTATAAAGCTCAGCATATCTATAACCAATCTGAGAAGATTGACATAAAGAATGATATTGTTTTTGAGAATAATGGTAACCAATGGATTACAGGATTGAGGGATGACAACGAGCGCCTTCCTTCCAATTGGATTCGTGCAGGTAATTTTAATCAAGGTGTATGGTATGATGCGAATGGAGCAACAGACCATGTAAGGAGTCATTATGATAAAATTAGATTGGAAGATACTTTTTATCCTTCCGATTCCATTTGTGAGAAAGGAACAGACAGAGCATTCAAAGATTATTCCGGTAAATTTGGGACATTGTGTAATGGAACCTGGGCACCCTACGTGTTAACCACTCCATACGATAATGGACCACAGGCAAAATATATTGCCCCTGAGCCTGCCCCTGCTATCTCCGAACCCTATTTTTGGCACTACAATTTTCATGGAGCTATTTCTGGAGCAAACTTAAATACAGGATTAAAACAACCTGGTTTTAATCAAACGATGACCAATCTTTACTCTGTAAATGTTGTTATTACTCCCAATCAAGATTTATGGACCAGATGTATTGTTTTAGAATCCTGTCCCGATTCATCAAAATCTGTGGGAGGTGCTGTAAAAAATGAACCGAGAAAATCTTTATCTGTGAATAAAAAAGGAGAAGTAATGAAGCCTACAGATGAATGTTATGGAGACGGATTCGGCAAAGATGGGCTCTATGGTATGGGATGGTTTCCCGGTTATGCAATTAATATAGAAACCGGTGAACGCTTGAATATCATGTTTTCGGAAAATTCGGATACCTCTTTACACAAATACAGTAAGCTTGTTAATGGAAATGATATGATTTTCAATCCTACTTCTACTTATGCTATTGATACTCGTGGCGAGTTTGATCTTCCGGGATCTCCTGTTTCAAAAGTATTTTATGATAACCTTTATTTTAATTTGAACATTGGCATTGAAGGAGTAGAAGAGATGGGATTTCAACGAGTTTGGGGAGGAATGCATTATGTATATGTATGTAACAGTGCAGGAAACACTTCTTCATTGTATTATCTAAATGCCAATGTGCAAACAGACCCTTTATTATCTTGGGTAGTAAATCCAAAACGTAATTTTAATATGGATGACAAGGTTTATGAAATTGGAGGAGCCGGTGTTCCCAAACCAGTTTATGGTGGATTTATTGATAAGGAGGGAAAGTATCCAAATTATGATTGTGGTCCCTATGATGAATGTAAATGGTTCGTTCAAAAATTCAAGCAGGTTTTAGGTGCATCATCAAATTTAGACCCGCGTAGACACTCTTATTGGTCGAATCTTAAAATGCAATTATTTAATAATGTAATGTACACCCATATTCCCATGTTACCGACAGACCCAGAACTTCAAAAATATTGGATGAGTTGTGATGTTACTTATAAAATACGCGTTACAAGACCCTACCTGCGATATGTTTCAAGATGGTATGAATCGGCAGATAAAAGAAACTATTCCGACCCGGTACCTGCAGAATTGGATTATGGCGGGTTCCCCGTTTATAAAATATCAACGCGAGAATTAGCACCTACATTCTACGACCCCCGAGTATATCAAAAGGTACTGGATAATATTAATATTGTTCCCAATCCATATTATAATAGCTCCGTTTATGAGAAAAATGCACTCGATACTAAAGTTAAAATCATAAACTTACCTTCAGGATTAGATCAGGACGGCAAGACGCTTCTTGGATTAAAGAACGGCGCTCCTATTACCATTAACATTTTCACAGTAAGCGGAATATTGGTGCGTACTTTAACAAAAGGTGACCACCAAACTACTTATGTGGAATGGGATTTGAAAAACTATGCCAATATACCAATTGCAAGTGGTGTATATATCATTCATGTAAACTGTCCAGGTATTGGAGAACGTACCTTGAAATTCTTCTGTTCAATGCGTCCAACTGACTTGAATTCATTCTAATCACGTAATTAATTAGTAACCTTAAAATTTTAGAATATGAAAAAAATATATAAAACATTACTAATTTGTTTGATGCTCGGTTTCTGTGCCATCTCGTTTACAGCAATGGCAGGAAATAGAGACCGTTCCGGTCAGTCGGGAGCACAACATCTTCTTATTGACCCCTGGGCACGTTCTTCCGGTTGGAGTTCGTGCGGCGTTGCAGAAACACGTGGTTTGGAGTCTGTATTCAGCAACATTTCAGGACTCTCTTTTACCAAAAGAACAGAAATTGCTTTCACCCATACGCAATATCTCTCAGGTTCAGGAAGTGGTATTAATATCAACGCTTTTGCCGTTGGGCAAGGCCTGACTGTTAAAAATAAAGAAACCGGACGTAAAACAGATTTAGGTACCATTGCCGTTTCTGTTTTTGCTATGGGTTTTGGTGATATTCAAAGAACTACAGAAAGCCAACCCGACGGAGATGGGGGCTCCATTTTTTCTCCTAAACTAAATTATATCGGCATCCATTATGCAAAGTCCTTTAATAAATATATCCATGGGGGCGTTTCTTTTAAAATTGTGAATGAAAGTATTTCAGACCTCAGAGCTAATGGCATCGCTATTGACGTTGGAGTGCAATACCTTTCTGGTCCCTACGAAAACTTTAAAATTGGAGTAACTTTGCAAAATCTGGGGTTAGCCATGAGCTACAAAGGAGACGGAAGTGCTACCAGAGCCATTAGGGAAGGAGTTGGCTATCTTGCTACCTACGAGTTTCGTAAAGCCGACTATGAACTCCCTGCTCTGCTTACAGTGGGTTTATCTTACGACTTTCTTTTCTTTGCGCAAGAATATCAATATATGGATAAAAAAAATAGAAAAGAGGAAGGTTTAACTCGCAAAGATGCTATTCATCGTCTTACCTTAGCCGGTGCATTCACTGCTAATGCTTACTCTCGAGATAACTTTGCTTTAGGTATTGAATATGGATTTATGAAATATTTTCAAGTACGCGCAGGTTATTTGATTCAAAGTTTCCAAATAAAAAGTATTGACAGTAAAAACAAAATTTTTGCTAATCAGGAAAGTTTTTATTTAGGACCCAGCGCCGGTGTTTCTGTTGGAGTTCCATTATCTAAAAAAGGTAATCAGATTCTTTACATAGATTATGCTTATCGCTATATTAATTACTGGAAAGGAAATCACCAGGTAGGCTTGAAAATCTGCTTGTAAAATACCCTTTTTTTTAATATTAATCATTAAAGAGGCTTTCTTAAGCCTCTTTAATTTCTTTTTTAAAATTATGAAACAAAAAAGTGATACTATGAATGAAATTAAATACTACTCAGAAGAAAGTTTAACAGCACTGAAAAAAGAACTCAATTTGTTAGAAACAGTGGAACGTCCAAAAATTTCTGCTGCCATTGCTGAAGCAAGAGATAAAGGTGATTTATCTGAAAATGCTGAATATGACGCTGCTAAAGAGGCACAGGGATTATTGGAACTGAAAATTGGCAAACTTAAAAACGTAATCGCCAATGCCAGAATTATTGATGAGTCGAAAATTGATACTTCTAAAGTATTAATATACTCGATAGTTACTATCAAAAATTTAGCCAACAATATGGAGATGACCTATACCATTGTTCCCGAATCTGAAGCCGACTTTAAAGCAGGTAAAATATCTGTTACTTCTCCAATTGCAAAAGGGCTGCTGGGTAAAAAGAAAAAAGAGATTGCTACAATTCAGGCACCGGCCGGAACGTTAAAGTTTGAAATTATTAAAATATCAAGATAATATGGAATCTGTTTTTACAAAAATTATGAAAGGTGAAATTCCTTGCTATAAAATTGCCGAAGATGACAACTACTTTGCTTTTTTAGACATACGTCCCACTTCAAAAGGACACACCCTTGTAATTCCAAAATTACAAAATGATTATATTTTTGATTTATCCAACGAGCAACTTACCGGATTGATACTCTTTTCTAAGAAAATTGCCATAGCGCTAAAAAAAGCAATTCCCTGTGAAAGAATAGGTATTAAAGTGATTGGGTTGGAAGTTCCGCATACACATATACATTTAATCCCTATTCGTGTGGAAGGGGATATGAATCATGGAAAAGAGGTTCTGAAATTTACTAATGATGAGTTTGAAGAGATTGCTAAATCCGTTATTTCTAATTTATAAAAAATGAACAATAAAAGTATTCCGGAATTGGAACAAATAGCCACGCAAGTGCGGCGCGATATTATTCGCATGGTGCATGCCGCTAAATCTGGGCATCCCGGCGGATCGCTTGGTTGTGCCGACATATTAACGGCCCTGTTTTTCAATATCTTAAACTGTACACCGGAAAACATTACGGAAACCGGCGCAGCAGAAGATATCTTCTTTTTGTCGAATGGCCATATCTCTCCTGTTTTGTACAGTGTTATGGCGCGCAGAGGCTATTTTCCCGTAAAGGAATTAGCCACTTTTCGCTTTTTGGGAACCCGTTTGCAAGGACACCCTTCACCAAACTACCAACTTCCCGGAATCAGAGTGGCGTCAGGCTCGCTGGGACAGGGTATCTCTGTGGCTGTAGGTGCTGCCTTAGCAAAAAAAGCAAACCATGACCCCAACCTTGTTTACGTGCTGTGTGGAGATGGAGAACTGCAAGAAGGGCAAAACTGGGAAGCCATCCTGTTTGCCGCAGCCAATAAAATTGATAACCTCGTTCTTATCGTGGACTATAACCAAAAACAGATTGATGGCCCTATTGATGAGGTGTGTAGTTTGGGAAATCTACGCGCTAAATTTGAAGCGTTTGACTGGAAAGTGGTGGAAATGCAAGGAAATGTAATGGAAGATATTCTAAAACAGATGAAGGTAGCTAAAGAGATGTCGTTTCAAGCAAAACCTGTGGTAGTGATTATGCACACAGAAATGGGGATGGGGGTGGATTTTATGATGGGAACACATAAATGGCACGGCTCTCCTCCTAACAACGAGCAAGCACAGGCAGCATTAAACCAACTCCCCGAAACTATTGGCGATTTTTAATTCCTTGGGTCGTGAAAATTATTTATAGATACCTCTTTAAAAAATTTTTAGGACCTTTTGCCCTCACTTTTTTCTTTGCCTTATTCATCCTATTAATGCAATTTTTATGGAAATATGTGGATGACTTGGTGGGTAAAGGATTGGAGCTATCTGTAATTTTAGAGTTTCTTTTTTATGCCTCTGCCGGCATGGTAAATTTAGCCGCCCCGCTGGCAGTGTTGCTATCTTCGCTTATGACCTTTGGCTCGCTGGGAGAAAGATATGAACTTATCGCCATGAAATCGGCCGGCGTTTCCATTAACAAACTCATATTTTCACTCTCTTTCTTTGCTTTTTTTATCGCTTTAGGCTCTTTTTGGTTTTCAGATAATGTAGCCCCAAAAGCATATTTCAAAATGAGAACGTTGCTGAGAAGTATTTTAGACCAAAAACCCACATTAAGCATTGAAGAGGGCGTTTTTTATCACGGCTTTGATAATTATACCATTCGGGTAGGAAAAAAAGATAGAAACAATATCGGTATTCGCGATGTCTTACTTTTTGACCACACAAAATACCAGGGAAATACCACTTTTACCTATGCTAAAAGAGGTAAAATGGTAATGACCGATGACAAAATGTACATGCTTTTTTATTTATATGACGGTTTTTTTTGGGATGAAAGCAGCGACCCCAATTCATCTTCTAAAAACCCCTTACTGCGCTCCACATTTTCCGAACAGTATAAAAGGTTTGATATATCCTCTTTTAAATTTGAAAAATCGGATAATAGCTACTATGCAAAAAACAATCAGGCGCTTTCAAATGCTGAACTTGTGAAAATGAGAGATACTGTAATGACCTCCATTCATAGTAATAACGATGATATTTTTGCAAGCTTTTTGTCCTCTTGTTATCATTTTAAGCATTTTATTTATCCCGACTCCATTCAAAAAAATATGACAAATCCTCCCAATATTTTATTTAGTGATTTAAACCCAAGTGAAAAGGAAGATTTACTTAACAAAATGGTAGCGCTGAAAGAGGAGTTTAAGAATTGTTTAAATTTAAACAGAGAGTATAAAAAATATATGTATTCAAGCGTCAACGCCTATAATTCAGAGTGGTTTAGAAAATATGTATTTGCGGTGTCGTGTATTATCTTCTTTTTTATTGGGGCATCGT
>Ga0209628_10001262_pt1 | contig 16157 bp, 10 predicted proteins | sample TergutCu122P4_FD_187285 | JGI IMG/M metagenome (GOLD analysis project Ga0209628, IMG submission 187285) | Cubitermes ugandensis P4 segment gut microbial communities from Kakamega Forest, Kenya - Cu122 P4 (SPAdes) (version 2) | ecosystem: Host-associated > Arthropoda: Insects > Digestive system...
TCGAGGACTCCACCGATATCTTCGGAATTTCGGGGGGGGGTTTGAACACCCCAAAACCCCCCCCCCCCCCTCGGTACGCCACTGTTACCAAGTCAGTAGCCACTGACTAACATATGACATCCTTTTGTTTGTTTTTTAAGACATTTCAGGTGTTATTTCTTTCATTTCACTATTTTGTCAGTTTCGGTCATGAAACCAATCCATAGGAACCCATTTTTGTGGGTCGTTCTTCAGAATCCTATTAAGCTGTGTGTCTCCATTTAAAATTCCGATACCTTGTTTTCTGAGCTTCCTGAAATCTGATGTGGATAGAAATTTTCTGGAAAGAAAACCATCTGAAACTTTATAAAACTCCTCATTACCAACAGCAACATGGCTACGTTGAACACAGGCAACAATAACACTATGCTCTTTGGTTACTGATGTCAAATAGCTCAGATTATATGGTGTCAAAAAGTGGGGAAAGTACATTCCACGTACCATACCACAGCAGTGTCATCATGACCAATAAGGCCACCAAATGCATAATCGCCATAGCAAAACCTTCATATTTTATTCATTGTAATGTTGTGTTTCTGCTGTGTACATCCTTATTCATACAGTTAAAATCAACCATAAACACTGTAGCTGGGGCTACCCAACTACCTTTAATATATCTCAAACATGTTTCATTAGCAAGGAGATAATACAAGTGTTGATATCAAAAGTATAAGAGTAGTTTACACACAAACATAGAATTTATGCCAAAAGAATGCAATCCATGGTGAGGAAACTCAAATTGGTCTTTTTATCCTAATAACATATTGTTAAAAAAGATACTGTTAAAAGATAATGTTATAAAGATCACTGCTTGCAGTGTAGCTCAATGGTAATGATGTGTGTGTATGTATACATACAGAGGTCCAGGATTAAGAGTCATAAGCTTTCACCGGTGAACCTGCACCTAATCCACTGTGCCGTATTTGTATATTAACAGTAGACGGGAATGATGTGTCTAGATATCCATTAAAACTTTAAAATAATTAAAATACATTATAATGTTGATCAACAAAAGCTGTGAACAATTACTGTATGCAGTACACAGTGTCCAGCTCATACCGTGAATCCAAGGGAATACATGAACAGTTCATGAAGTGGCATAATTCTGATGTGACTGTGTTATGTTTCAGTGGATTTTTCACAGGAATCAGCAGGTGGACTCTCTATTTTCAGTCTTGTATTATGTGTTTATTTCATGTATTTATGTTTATTTTTATTTCTGGGATCAGTAGTTAGTGGTGTTTATGTATTTCCCTGTTTCACCATTCACTGCACACAAAACATAGGGGAATGAATTACTGCAATACCTGGATTGTGGATAGACACAATAGTGTGAGATGAGAGTGATGGTCTGCCTACAGATTGATTTTTAAGCCCAAATGATTTTACATAAATTTAAACTGTACTGTATGCAATGTGAACACATGTGGGATCCTATAGTTATTTTACCAGAATATGTAGCATTGTACATGTATGTAATACCCCAATAATTATATACAGGTTGCCTGATTGTGGCCATGTGTAATGGCCAGAAAATGCTGCACTAACACACAATGGAATAAAATGGGAAGCATTATGCAGACTGTGAGGTTTATTAGGTTTACAAATTTTGAACAATTTAGATTTTATATCTATGATCAGATTCTTCACATGCCCAATAAACAGAAACAATGAGTTTAAAAGAAAAGATCCAATGTCTATTTCATAAACATATTTACCATTGGCTGTATAATACACAAGACTCTGTACAGCCCTTGACAGCTACAATAAAAAATCAGACTTAATCATCATGGATTACATACTTGATTATCCGTAGTTCATCTTCAATGTCTTCTTCTCCTGTGCCATCCTCTTCTAAAGATTCTCGGCAAAGTTTCTCACTGACTTTTAACTTCCTCTCAGCATCTGTGAATCGGCCACGACCTACCAGCTGACATGCACTATTGTAAGCCAACTCATATGTGTTTTCACGTAACTGAGGAATGTCTCGAGTCTAGAACATAATAATTTAATTATCTGTACTGTAAACAGTGTTTTAAAAAAGACATACCTCTCTCACAGAAAACATACTGTCTCCATTACACAGACGAATCAAATGTTTAGGAAAACACTCCGTTTATTGGAAGAATCATTAAAAAAAACATACATTCTATGGGAAAAATGAAGTATTCTTAATGTTAAAAGAAGTGGTGCTTATAGCAGCCACTGTACTTTAAAAAGAAGGTATTAGTTGACCCAGTTTGTCTCAATTTGAGTTCTGTGAAAAGAAGTGTTCTCAGTTTTGGGCTAAAAATATTCTGTTAAAATCTGTTTCTAAAAAGTGCCTTATCTACTTAAAAGACAAATTTAGCCTGAAATAATATATACAATGCCTAAATTACCATCACCAACATCACCTATATTAATTGCTTTTGTATATTCCCTTTTCAAACTGTCATTTAAAATTTATTTTCACTGTGATCCATTAATAGGCATCATAATATTTTTGTCAGTATTTAGTCCATAAAACCTCTGAGTACAAATCTCATAAATGTTTTTATACCATAAAATCCTTCTGTTATGTCTCCTACTCATTAGGGATCATAATATATAATGCAATCTATTTGCCACTTAAATGGCTTATCATTATGCAATGTCATGATAGTGAATAAAATGTGGGATATGTGCTTTGCAGTTTTTTGTTTTCAGAACCTGAATTATGAGAATAATTCAGCTTTTTTTTTTCTGTGTGTTAAGTTTTGTATGTCAGTTATGGGGTTAAAGTGAGCACAGTAAATGAAGTGATATCCAGCAATGGTTGATCTGGAAAGCTCTATTTGCTGGAGGGTGAGTAACAGGCCTAGTACACCTTACTGTTCCTTAAACCAGCAGCAGTGCTGTCAATAGAATGATCAAAAGAGTGAAATATTGGCATCATTTTGGTTCTTTTAGATTTTATTCACACCACATTATGTATACAGTGATTATATGGGAAGAGAAAGTGTGGCAGGGAAAACAAGACAGGACAAAGTGACAAATTAAATGGTCAGGTCTGTCCATGATGATGTTAGGTACCATAAGAAAAACATTATATGTAACATTCTAATATCCAGAAATTTATGCTACTCAGCAACCTTCTGGTCTTGGATATCACAACTTTCACTGTAATCTGCCATTATTTGAATTGTTTATGAAGTTAATTAAACATGTGCATAGCAAGTTAATTTAAAAGACAGACAATTATAAGTATTAAAGACATCCATGATGCAAGAAATAAAACAACTGCAGTACACGTTAACCAATACTTTTGGCTACTTAGTATGAAAATGGGGATTTATTAAGATATGCTGATATACAAAAGCAATTTTTTAAGCAGTACATAACATACACACCGATCCTTCAATACAGAGATTTGCTACCACTGCAGACAGATTTGTTTCTCTTTCATCCTCATAGTCATCTGTGCTGTTCTTAATTATATCTCGATATGCATCAAAACATTCCTCATACCTGAAAAATTATTATTAAGATTAGTTTTAAATTTATGCAGCTTTCTATAAACCAGCTTGTTATTTGATAGAAGTAGGTATGAGAAGCAAACAACCTGTACCAGAAGTTAAATACCTTTCAAGTCGGTACAAAATTTGTGCCTTTAGCTCCTTCAGCTTCATTGATAAAGATGTTGTGGCATTCAGTGTCTTCAGTGCTTCCTGTGGCTGATTTAGCCTATACTGGCAGTAACACTTTTCAAACACTAACTGCCTGAAAAAAGGGTCAATTAAATAGATTCATGAAAAATTAAAATTTAACAGCAAAATGACTGTCACATCTACAAATTGCACTTAACTGCAACATATTAGGAAACATACACACAGCATAGCAATTGTGGTACATGCCCTCCCTTTTCTCTAACTATTTGTAAATCCATACCAGTTACAAGAAGTATACGCTGGACACAAAATGTGCATTTCAAGGTTCTGTACAGTCTTATAATAAAAGCCAACAAAATGCACTGTTTTCAACTTTATTTTGGCTAGCATTACAAATACCAGTTGCTGTGAATACAGTATTAACTACTCCTGATGATGGACAGTAAGTCTGTCTGAAACACGTAGAGTTCTTTATCAAAATAAAGTTGAGAAATAGTATATCTTGTTGGCTTTTATTATAAGAATATATCATGATGCAAGGTCCTCTGAATGTCAAATTTCTGTACAGCTTTTCTTAAAAACATTTTTTTCTCTGTTAAAGATTTCAAGCTACACTCAAGGTACGTACTGAAACACATGTAGATCTGCATGCAAGGTGTCTGTTATTGTTCAATTTTAACCATTACTGAAATGTTAATCTTCCCAACACAGATTTCATGAAAATCCCTTCAGCAGTTATCAAGTTGTTACATGTGGACAAATAGACACAGCAGAGCTAATATGCACACATTTTAGAACTTCTCACTTGACATACTAAAGTGAATGCCAATCTTATACATTTCAACAGTGTGTATCAAACAGAAAATTTCTTGGCCACAGAACATGGTTTCTTTTTTCCAGAGCCTTCCCAGATTTCTTACTTCTTCCCCATATGCACTTCACATTTCAGTCAGTTGAAACAATCAATCAGAAAGGCTATCAAGATCAAGTGACAGGCCAATTTTTGATCTCAGGCTAATATGGAATCCTATTCTTCTATGAGTCACCTAGTAGAGCATTCGTAAAATATTATAAGTGTAATACACTATGATACATGAAACGAAAAGCAATAATTTCATTTCTTTCCCAACCAAAGGTATTCAACATAAACCCTCAAATTTCGATCAAAGTGAACAAATGGGCCTGGTTTCTTGCAAATCCACCAACATTATTACACATGCTTTCCTTCCCTGTTGCTAACTTCCACTTCTGAATGTCAGTTGAGATAAGATTTTGAAACCTAATTAAACTCGGCAGGGCTGAATGCTGACCAACAGCAGAAAGAGGCATAATGTGTCCAGTAGTAGAACTGCATTATGAAACTCATATTCTGACACCTAAAACACTCCCTAAAGGGCCGAAAATTGAGCCATGCATCTTCAGTGTTTTCTGTCACCATACATGACACTAAGCGTTTAAGCTTTATGTTAGTAATGCAGCAGCTGTGTGGATTTAGTAGAAGGGAATGGAATACGAGACGGCCACGGCAGAGGGAAAGATGGAATAAACAGGAGGCCGCACCGTTTCTTTAATTTACTCCAATTTCTATAGAGTCTTGTAAGTAAGTGACTGACCCAAATTTAAGTTAATCACTTACGACGACAGTTTTGGTTGATTTAAAATAGCCTTCAACCCATCCTGGAATCTCGACAGCTGTATGAAGCACACAACCTTACAGTGAAATGCCTTTTCTTCATCAGGAAACTGCTGGAGAACTGTAAAAAATAATATATTTGTACTTCTTAATTTTAATTGCCTCACACTGCGGGACACAATAACACGTAACCACTCGCATGCACGGTGCCTGAACATACGGTGCATACTTCACACTCATCTTTGAAGTTGTAACTGCATTATAATTACGTATATACTTAATCTTACTTTTATTAGCTGTCTTTAAAGCCCGTTCATATTCTCCATTCTGACCAAAACGATTTAATTCAATATACAGATTACTCAAATTACTTTCCTTAGTAGCAGCCATCTTGATTACAATGCCATCTGGTGGTGTGTTTTATCCATTCATGACCCTTAACAGTCGAACATTGCAATTGGAATCTCATTGGTTAACGAAGCACCGAAGTTCCATAGGTGTGATTTAAATTGAGAGAAGTTGGAAGAGTTGTGTTTCAAGTGCGATTGATAGTGCCAGACTTATTACAGTACTAAACGTGTCACTAACAACGTCGGAACATTTACCAATATTGATTTTGTAATACACAAGAAAATTGAATATGCAGGATTCAATTTTTGATATATTTGGGACACAAGATCCATCACGTCAGTCAACCGTCAAGGCAGTGTCCAAGACTTATATCCAGCCTCTGAAAGGTAGAGTTGATATTAAATTTTTTGGGCTCAGTTAGAGGTTCTTGGTATTACAGCACATCATTGTCTTGATTGGATAAATATATATAAAAACACAAACTAGCGGTTTGTGGTTAATTTTACCGTCTATTTCAGCAACTGATTAAGACTTTTCAGCTTTTGTTCGTTATGACAATTTCATGTCATAGATATCAGTGAACTAATTATAATTCTGTAGCAGTATGAACGACATTTAGAGGCAATAGCTGTAATGAATTGTACGTTTGTGATGTGTATGACACCACTACCAAGACACGCAAACTGCAATTACGGACAGTGTGTGAACTTACTCGGGGTTTCATGATGGGGAAAAACGAAATTACATCAGCAGTTAATGTGAATTCACCGGTTAGCAGTTACTAGATCAAGCAGCAGTACCCTTCGCCTGTTGGTATTGGCTTTAATGGGAATATAATTCTTAAGTTTTAATTAATTCCACTCTGTTATTTATAATGTGGATGAGTGTGGACTAGTGTATTCTGTTTTTTGTGTGTAAAGAGTAACAACGGTACAAGGTAAAGTTGTTCCTGTGCTTAACTAAGCACCATACCGTGAAGACATGGAGGAGATGAGTTGTACTCATTACATTCTTAACTTTACCACTAGATGAAGGTGAGCAGTCAGCTTTATTCTCAGTCTGCTTTAAGTCAAGGGAAAAATGCTGTGGTGCCCAGTGGATAAGAGGCAGGTGGGATCCGGACCCAGCCTGAGTGCTGTGCAAAAAAAAGAGAAAGTTCTGTTACCCCTCCTAGAAATTGAATCCTCAGTCTCTGGTCATCCATTTCATAGCCTGGTGACTGTACTGAGTAGGTTGAGATTTAAATGGATTTTCTTCGTATGTCAATAAGATTTTCAATAAGATTATCCATAATAACAAAGTTAATTTAGTCAGACTGTGAGTTTGATTGTGGCAATATGAAGGTTAATTTGTTATTTTGTCTATCCACTGAGTTAGTGTTTGTGTTGATAAAAGGACTGTTATCATCTTAGGATTTTGTAAGACATTAAATCTTAGACATTAATATGTGAAATAATGAAATTAAAACATATTTTCTAGGAGTGGAAAATGTTCGACTAAAATCCTCTAGCGTGAGTGATCTTCCTAGCAAGAAGGCTCTTGGTGATGTTGGAAATAAACTCAAGCCATTTTCGGATGCACAGGAATCAAGGAAGTTGTTGGTGGCTGGCTGTGATCAAGAAAATTCATTCATAAAGCCGCCAGCTAAAACACCATTGCATAAGATTTGTACAGTGGTACAGAAGAGCCAGACTCCAAATTTGAAGTCAACTGTGAGAACACCATTGTCAGATATAAAAGCACCATCTTCATTAAAAAAACAGCCACTTCAGAATCCACCAAAATCAGCCACATTTAAGAACAGTGGAAAAAATGTGTTCTTGTCTAAAACGATTGCAGTTGAGAATAATATTAAAGATGATTTTGAGGATTTGTCCTGGAAGCCGGATGATGATGTTGATGCTTATGAACCTATAGGTTTGTATAATGTAAAGAGTAAAGTACAGTCAACTCCCATTATATCACCCTATGCCATAGCACATTCTCATTTAGCACCCATGGAAGTCGAACAGAAATTCCCTATTGTTTTAAAATTGGGAACCTGTAATATAGGGCCACACCTGCCTTCCATCATCCACCAAGGACTTTGGTGAAATAAATGTGCCCATAAACATGAAATAATGTCCAAGTAAAGTGCATGTTGGAAGGTGTATGTTGGGATTTCTACCTGATGAGACAGCATGGGTCAGTGACCTGTTCAAAAGCATTTATCAGCTATGCACTACAGCAGTCTCTTTTCAGCTGTTCGAGTGGCCAGTGTATTTGGGACAAGTGTTTTTCATTTACTCCATATGCATTCAAGCAGGTACTGTACTTGTAACCTCAACTTCCTTTTGCCCTGCTTTCTCACCCCTTCAGGTTTCAAGTTATCAATCCTAGACTGTACAGACTGTGGTCTCGAGAATTTGAAAATAATAGAGTATACTGAGGCAATAACATGGCTGTGAAGTCACCGCAGGTGAACATAACATTACAGTACAGTTTTTAATTATCCGAACTGTTTATTTTTCTAGTGAAATATGGGGAAAAGGGCAGTATTAACTGTTAGTGAAAAGAAAGAGTGCTGCACTTACAGAGACCAATTTCCTGTAGTTTCTCAGCAGAATACAGCCAATAATTTTTCCTTATTTCGGGACACATTCTTCAGTTGATGTACTGGCGATATACTCAAGGAAAAGAATAACTGGAAAAAGCCATCCAATGCTGACAAAAGAAGGGTTAGAAGTGCAAAACTGTAGGCAGCATTAGTATTATTGATAATGCACTTGAATACTAAAAGTGGTACAGCAACAGATGAGATTATTAAGGAAATGGGGAAGATAATTTGCAAGTACTGTTCATTATTACTATATTATATATTCTTCCAGTGAAAGTTCTTATTTTGTAATTAACATTTTTTTATCATTTTAAGCACATTTTACAAATTTAAGATGTAAGAGTATTACAGTTTACTGTCACCTTCGGTATAATGCCACAAACTGCATTGAACAGGCAGTGGTTCAGTATCAAGTGTTGACTATAAATAATGCAGCCAGTTTTCTTATTTCTTCCATCCCAATGTTCAAAAGTTTTATATATCTTCTTACCATCTACTTCTAGGTTTTTCCACATCTCTATGCTTTTCAGTTGTGGTTGTGATTAAATTTCACATGCTGTGGCATCTTTATAGTGAAATTAAATAGTCAAAAGCTTTTCTTGGTGGATCATTACAATGTGGTAACTGGCTATGCATATCTTCTTTCTATATATACCTCTATGTGTACACTGATATGGCATTTGTAACTCACATACTTGGCCTGCAGTGCACTGATGAAGTTGATCTTTTAAGCCTATTCTGGAACTTCTTGTGTTCTCTACTCTGGATTTATACTGTAACTTCTATTCAGTTACCACATATCTTCCATTTTGTCCGAGTGATCTTTCCATTTGTGTTTATAATAGTTTTAATCTTCTGCTTAGATTAAAAATATATAATTCCTTCCTTATATATACTGTTCTTTTGATCCTATTTGGCTACTGAGCTGCATAGTATAGAAGGAGCAGTTTTGCTGTTTTTGCAAACTATATGGCTTTGGTAGTCATTGTCCATTTCTCAGAACAAGAGCACAAGGACAGTCATGGCTTATAATATGCTTTTGTCTGTCCCTTTGTGTTATAATTTCTGCATGTATTCTTTATGTTGTTATTTCTTTAAATTTTGTATGTTACTCTAACAATACAAACAACAGAGCAGTTAAAATATGTTTTTGCTTATGTTGTTTCCCTGAGGCCAAGATATGATTGAGTGTAGGATACACACTTCATTTAGTTTAGTTCTAAAAAAGGAAGTTCTAACAGTAGTAAGATGTACCCTTGATTTAGAAATAGGATTTCAGAAAAAAATAAATTATATATTCTGATAGGAATTTTCAATATTCCAGCATAAATCATGTTAGTACCAACAATCAAAAATCAACACAAAGCTGAAGATTTAAATTAAGCATTTTACCTGTTTCTGTTTTCCCCAGTTTTACACTCTATTTCTATAATTTTTTTAAGTTGCTTTTTAAATCAGAGCAGTCCTAGTGACTAACCCACCACCATTGAGCACCGAGGTTAAAGGAAGAGTAGACGTACATTTCTGCTCCTCCTCTGGGCCTTCATGGTCTCTTCTAGAGTGAATTTTGTCTTTACTGCATTGTAATGGCAACATTTTAAAGATGCTAGTGTGGTAATTCTTAAGATGCAGTAATAATTAAGCAATTGTAAACTTGTAAAATGTGCAAAAAAAGTGCATCTTAGAATCAAGATACATTTCATTATTGTAATAGAGAAATCACATTTTCTGTACCATAAACCTTGCTGTTATGTTTGTGTATGGCATTTTTAGATGACTATGAGGACATTATTCCCAACAGTCTTCGTCCAAGTGATGAAGACATTCACAGAATGGTTTGTTTCTGGGAAATGCACACACGACCACTTGAATGTGAATTTGAACCAGTGCATCCGCTTGTTGAAGAATTGGGTAATGTTTCATTTATGTATTTGTGATTGTGTTTGGCGTTTTCATGTGTAAAATACATTGCAAGAGTTTTTGTTGCAGTAATCTCAGATGATACAAAATGTATTTCATTAGATACAAAGTGTGTCTTTCATTGTTGACCTCATCACTATGGCTGTCACAGGATGTCATGGTGGATGCAGAGTTTCTGTACAGTACAACAGTGGAAGAAATGCTCTGTATAGTATGTAAAGTTTCAGTGTTGACTAATTGTAACAGATTCTGCACAGATGATGAGCCATATTGATGTGTAGTAAACAGCAGACCTTCAGTTACTGTTTTTTACTATCATTGGAAACTGCCTTTTTTCTCGTGTGTTTGATATGTATGACTATTTACTTCTTCTAATTATGTAATTTGGCTGCTTAGGTGTTGCATCAGTATGTGTGTAAATACCAGGTTTCCCAGAGTATTATATAGACCTGCCTGTAAGATTCACCAAGACTTCAGAAGCAAATTTAGGGTCAAAAATATTCTCTTCACATTTGAAGCTTGAATTCTGAACAAAGTGTCAGTCCAGTATGAAGTTTTATTGGTCATAGAATCCCACAAAATCTTCATCAGTACTATCTCACTTTACCATTATGTTCTGAAATTCACTGTCTTCAAACATGTCATCTTCAACACCATCAAGGGAATTACTGGTGACTCATTCTTGAAAGTCTGCATAGTTTTTGCGTTTCACAGTCCAAGCTGTTCAAAAATATGTAACAATAAGTTCTCCCAGCAAAATCAGTGATTCCGTATGCGAATGCCACTGTCTCGCTTATAAAATTATAATTTTTGTGGACACAGAAATTCTGTTGGCTCTGTCATCTGTCACCCATTTCTTTACCTCTGCTTCTAGGTCAGATCATTTTGTAATATGAGTATGAAAAGAGTGTTTATTCATCTCTGAATTTTGTAGTTCTTTCTTGTGCCATAATATGTGAAATTTGTGTCTGTTTGCTGTACATTCCATTGGGCTGAACAAATTTATTTTCAATTAACTCATTATCATTGGCCGCTCCATCGAAACTCCTGCTACTGCACATCCTACAAGGATGAGTCATGTGACAGCCACTGTTGTCAGAACAACAAACACAGGATTCACAATTTCAGTGAATGTCATATTGATGCACCTTTGGACCATAAGATGTAGGAGAACTTTATGGGTTAGGAAATACTGTAAATAATGTAGTGTGATTATTGCCATTATTTAATATTGGTCAAATTTATAAATTTATTTTTGTCATATATGCATGTTGTGTTTATGATGTGCATGTTGGATACCTTTGTCTGCAGATAACGAGTTTTTGCCAACATTCGTTCCTGATATGGACCTTGATGAAGACTTGAATCCTGTGCCAGTTCCTCCAGTGGACTGATTTACCTAAGAAAGGAGATTTTTCATTTACTAAACTTGACTGATTTTGTGTTCCAAATGTTAACACTGGGTTAAATTATCTTGTAGTTCAAAGTGAATGTTGGAATTAGTATTGTTCCTTTTGTATGTTTGTGTATCAAATACTAGTTGGTAGGTAAACATATCTTATTACTGTATCTGAGTTAGGATTTGGTTACTGGTGTGCCACAATATCGCTAAAAGGTTGAAGAAAAAATTGATCTTCTTTCAAAATGAGCTCCATTGTTTTGCTTGGAGTCATCTGTGTGTATTTTAGCTTAAGTACCATTGTGTTTATTAGCTTTGTATGCATCTCAACAAGAAAGCAAGCAGATTCACCAAAAATTGCAGTTTCACTCATGCATTCCAAGTGAAAAGAGGTCACTGTTGATTTCAAAATATAGAATTCTGGCGTATAACTTAGTACATTTTTGGAAGGGGAGTAATACTGCTATAGTTCAGATTTTAATAGTAGGAATTTATGAACTTGGCCAGTTTAAAATAAAATATGTGTTTGTAAGATATAAAATTGTATGATATTAAAACTTTTGAGTATTATCTACTTCCGTGTGTTGGAATGTCCATCAATTTCCATACTCTTGCAAATCATAAATGTGCTGTTCAGATGTTGGCTGTATTAATATCCCTTAAAAGCAATTTGTTCTTCACTATTTATGTAACTTACTACATTTTTGGATATTTAATCACTTAATGGACATATGGTGGTTTCATTTTATGTACTCTTGTTACTGTACCTGTTGTAATGGGAAAAGAAATAGAAAGACTAAAATAAGGAATGAAGTTTATAGAGAAGTTCCAATTAAATTTTGGCAGAAAGAGACACAGGATGATTCATAAAAATATTTTCCACCAGGATATGGAAGACAATAAATGGGGACTTTTTGTCCATTGGTCCATACGAAAGTGAAGCTGTGCTAAAAGAAGAATACTCTGTTGCATCATCACATAACCATAATTAGTCTTGGAAGTGTGGTTAATGATCATTTTCTGTATTGATGTCAGATTCAATAGCTGTCTACTCAGAATGACAGCTGTTATACAGAGTATCTTAAAAATAATTTACCCTCAGCACAGCAGCTGTTATAGTAACTTTAGTGCATATACAGCTTGCCTCCACCAGGCACATAGCATCTATATGTCCCATTTGGTTTACGTAACTTATTTTGTTTCATAGAAGAGTCTCAAAATACCAACTTCAAGCCCCTGTGCAGGGTTTTAACCTTGAATATATTGTTTCGAAATATTGGTAACTTTTCTTTGAATATTGTCTTCCATTTCTTACAAAGAATGAGGAGTGTCCTACATTTTTACTTCTTTTGTTCATTCCTTGAATGATGGTGGCAGGATCAATTTAACTAGATAGAATTTGTTTCTCAGAAAACATGGGCCATGTTATTTTTTTTTTTTTGCACTAACTGGAATGTAAGGTGGTATGAAGAAATATCATGAACTTTATAGGGATTTTCATAACACCAACATCTGTTGTTTTAGCTGTCTACATTTCTACTTTATGTAAACCAAACATCATCCAAGAATATAATGACTGGAACATACAGAACTATAATTTTGCCTGTCATTTTGTTTGGGTGTGTGAAACTTGGTCGCTCACATTGAGGGAGGAACATAGACTGAGGGTGTCTGATAACAGGGTGATGAGTTTATTTGGGTGCAAGAGGAATGAGGTAACAGGTGAGTGAAGAAGTCTACATCATGAGGATCTTAATGATCTATACTCTTCACCAAATATTATTTGGGTGATCAAATCAAGAAGTATGAAATGGGCAGGGTACATAGCACGTATGGGAGAGAAGAGAGGTGTATACGGGGTTTTGGTGGGGGAACCTGAGGGAAAGAGACCACTTGGATGATGCAGACGTAGATGGCAGCATAATATTAAAATGGATCGTCAGGTAGTGCGATAGGGGAGCATAGACAGGATTGATCTGGCTCAGAATAAGGAAAGGTGAGGGGCTTGTGTGAATATGGTAATGAACCTTCAGGTTCCATAAAATGCAGGGAATTTCTTGACCAGCTGAAAACCTTTTAGCTTCTCGAGGAGACTCTGCTCCATGGAGTTAGTTAGTTGTTAGTAGACCCAGCATCATCCAAGAAAAATATTTTCCAATTTGATTTGTGTCAGGCACTGAACCTGTTTCCACTGTGCTACAAGCTGGCAGGTTGCAAGTTTGATTCCCAGTGAGGTAAATGGGATGTTTTATTGAGTTAATCCTTCTGGGGTTGACTCAGCCTGTAACAGAAATGAGTACCAGGAATGTCTCCTGGAGTAAAGGTGGCAAGTGCACAGGGCTTACAACCTTGCCACCTTCATGCACATATTATCTAGATATTCTGGGAGCCTCAACATGCCGGAGCCCTAAAGACGTATTCTGGCCTGTATTGGATAGCTTTACTGAACTTGTTTAAATATATTGCATCTATATTGTACATTGTTGTTACACATGTCATGTTGATGCAGGATACACATAGGATTTTGCACAGGTTTTATGCTGTAAAGATCTACTTCCTTGTGTTTTATTAAATGTTCACAGTACTGAAAGTATTTCAGATACCTGTAAATGTAAATTGCAGTGCTACCTGTATTGCTGGAACACACAAATTTTTGTGTGACATATGTAGTAAAAGTGAACTGACTTAAGAATTCTTAATTTTCCTAATAAAAGTATCATCAAAATCATGAATATTTTCAGAAATTAAATGTGTGAATGGCTAGAATAACCTGCTGATTATGCAGTTATTTCATGCAAAGAATGCAGTACTGTGTTTTAATTAAACTTATGTCCAAATTTTGAAAACATGGGTTTCACTCTTTATTGGATAATGCTGTAAGAAGTGGTAAAATTTTGATTGTAATAACCCCGAGATAATTCTCTGGGGGTAGAATCATGAGGGACTAGAAGAGGAGACTGAACCTATAGGCGTGAAAGATAGAGCAATCTCTGTACAGGCCTCTTAAATGCCCAGAAGCTTCCAGGAGGTTGACATTCCCAGATACCCAGACAGTCAGCCCATGAAGGTGGTAAGGTTGTCAGCTGGACACATTGGCCGCTTTTACCCCCAGGATATATTCCTGATACTCATTTCTGTTAGAGGCTGAGTCAGCCTCAGGGCCAATGTGTGGCTGGAAGGATTATGTCAATGAAAAATTCCATTGACACCATCGGGAATCAAACCCATGACCTTCTGGATTGTAGTGCAGTGCTTCAACCAACTGCACCACCATGTGCCCCATATGTACTACAGCTTGGTTAGAACTGTTGACGGTAACATTTACTTACTTCCAGAGTGCTTGTGTTTCAAGATCCATTTCCATTGCCTTAAGACACAATGGTCATTGCCAATGATAATACACATAGCAATGAATTCCTTGACATTAATTGTAATTTACATGTATTGGTCATTTCCCAGGCTTATCTACTAATCTGAAGTATATGCTAGATTTAAAAAAATTATTGCTATGCCGTGGCAATATTTTTATTGTCCTGCTTCAGCCTTAGTGTGGTGCATATAGTTACTCTGTCATTTGTCTTAGCTTCAACTCATTTAATGTTGATTTAAATAAAACATGTCTTCATTTCTGAAATACAGGGCATTTTTCAAGAGCAGGACTGTGTGCCATAGTACTGAAAATTTGTGAGAACTATATTACAGAGGTCTATGATTGAGCTAATTGACCATTAAACATAGAAGTTGAATCAACTGAGGTAGTAGATACATAGCAGAAAGGTCCTTGAAGTGAGCACAGTGAAGGTAAAAAGCTTAATGGAGATGAGGGATAAGATGGCTACAGGAGATAATGATGTACTTGCGGATGTGCTCAAATTGTTGGGAGAGTATCGTCTAATACTAGTGACACAAATAATCAACAGCATATATGAAACTAGGTGGTTGGTCAAGGATGTCACAGAATTTACATTGATGTCCTTAAATAAGAAGCCAGTAGCTACAAAAATGTGGTGACCATTACACAATCAACTTTATTACATGTGCAGTCATGACAGTAGTGAGGATTTGTAGATGAAGGATTGAGAAGAAAATTGACGTCATACTTGGAGAAAGGTCAATTTGGATATACAAGAGGAAGAGGAACTAGAGATGGAGGTGGGATGCTGAGAATAATATTAGAATGAATTTTGAGTATAGACCAAGATGTGTGTACTTGCTTCATAGAATGGCAGAGAGCACTTGACCATGTAAACTGGGCCAAATTAATGCAGATCCTAAAACAAACAGACTTAGACTGGCACAAAAGAAGATTGATTAGCAAATTGTACATGGGTCAGAATGTTAAAATATGACTTAACCAGGGGGGTGGGGGCAAGAAGTGTGAAGATTAGAAAAGGAGTTACACAAGGATGCTGTTTGTTACCAGTTCTATTAAATTCATACAGCGAATGCATTACAAAGAAAGTTCTTGAAGGGTTTGTACGAGGGTTGGAACTTTAATAGTGGCATCTATTTATTTACAACTGATACAAAATAGATACATGTTTTGAAGTTTTACTGTCCTTCAGTGTAGTCACCAGCATTGTGTACAAC
>Ga0209628_10001263_pt1 | contig 16155 bp, 17 predicted proteins | sample TergutCu122P4_FD_187285 | JGI IMG/M metagenome (GOLD analysis project Ga0209628, IMG submission 187285) | Cubitermes ugandensis P4 segment gut microbial communities from Kakamega Forest, Kenya - Cu122 P4 (SPAdes) (version 2) | ecosystem: Host-associated > Arthropoda: Insects > Digestive system...
GGCTCAAATGCCTACCTGACACCTCCTTGTGAGGGGCTTCGCCCCCTCAACCCCCGAAGGGGCGCTGCCCCTTAAACCCCGATTGCCCGCCTAAAAAATAGCGCAAAACATTTTCATGTTTCACACTATTTCACGGCGGCAACAATAAATTTTTCGCGAAAAATTTATTGACGAAACGCTTTATGGAAGGAGAGAAACCCATGCAGGAAGAACCCACAAAAAAAGAATACAACCGACAACGCAACAACCAAATTATAATACGCTTTTCAGATGAAGAACTGGCAGAATTAAATGAGGCAATTTCAAAAAGCGGATTGAGCAAAACAGATTTTTTTCTACAAAGTTTACGGCAAGCAAATATAATAATTTTGGACGATTTAAAAGATATTTGTATCGAGTTAAAAAGGCAGGGAATAAATTTAAATCAAGCCCTGCGTCATTATCACGAATCCGGATTTACAGAAAAAATAACAACAGCAATATATAATTGCAATGAAATTTATGAAAGTGCAAAAAATATATTTCTTTCAGCCGATAATAAAATCCAAAAAGCGAAAAAAAAGAGACGAACGGGACAGCAAAAAAAAATCAAACAAGACGGTGAGGTTGGTGAATAAGTATGCCGATAGTGATATGCCGGGCGTGTAAAAGTTACGCGGGGAAAGCGATAAATTATATCACGGAAAAAAAGAAAGCCGAGCGGATCGCAACGCACGGACTTGACGAGAGCCGGAGTCTGGCACAGCAGTTTATTGATACCGCCATGTTACATGGCAAGGGTGACACATACGATGAGCGAAAATATTATCATATCAAAATATCATTTGAACCCAAAGACCGGATTGAGAACGGGGGGAAGCTGGACGCGGAATTGGCTGAAAAAATAGCGAATGAGTATTTTGAAAAGCAGTACGGAAAACATGAATATATACTTGCGACGCATACGGACAAAGGGCATATACATTGTCACGCCATCATAAACGCGGTGAATTTCGAGAGCGGGAAAAAGATACAGCACAGCAACAAAGATTTAGCAAATATGAAAGACCGGGTAAACGACGTCGCTGAAAAATATGGAGTAAGCCGTTTCGATTGGAAGCAGGCAGTAAAAGAGAAACGAGAAAAAGCAAAACAGGAACGGGCGAACGAGGCTAAAGAATTAACGCAAGCGGAAAAATATATCCGGGAACGACACGGCGAGGAGTGGAGTACGACCAGCTGGAAAGAAACGCTGCGGAAGAAAATCGACGAAGCGAAAGGGGTCTGCACGAGCCGAGCAGAGTTTGTAAAATATCTTTATGATAATTACGGAATAGAAATGCCGAGAAACACAAATAAGACGGTATCGTTTAAACACCCCGCCGTCGATGAAACGGTGAGGGGTGTAAAATTGGGAGCAGAATATACAGCCGAGCGTATCGACCGGGCGTTAAACGAAAATTATGAAAGGAGCATAAATAATGCCAACGAATTACGATTTACCAAAGAGAGAACCGCCGACAGGAAAGTCACAATCAATTCCGCAGATAACGCAGGCACAGATAACGAAGTCAATAGAGGACATAATATATCAACGCATGAATCAGTCGGAAGTGGAGCTGATGAAAGCGGAGAACGCGGAGCTGAAAAAAATACTGGGGAACTTCTCGACAAACTACAACAAATTCGAGGACTTAACAAACAATTTAATCCGGCAGAACAGAGACGAGCTACTGAAGCTGATAAACGAGCTGCACAGCAGGCAAGAGCAGAAGCTGAACGGGTTAAAAACGAGCAACGAAATGGTGAGCGCAAGCATATCCGCCGCCGTGACGAAGATGAAAGATGACATAGAGAGCGATATAAAATCTTTGTATGAAAAAATTGATAAAAATGCGTCAGAGAGGCTCAAAAAGTATAATGAGAGTATAAATACCCTCGAAAGGCAAACGAAGCGATTCTGGGCGTTTACAGGCATAAAAGAAGCGTTATTTTGGAGTATGTGTCTGGCAATCATTTTTCTCATCGGCAGAGCCACGCTTGATGTGTGGGGTGTTCAAATGCCGGAGATAGTATGGCAAATATTATATCCCTGTTCATTCATACCGTTTATCGGTTATGCTATCCGTAAATTAACTGAAAAAAAATAAACTTAGTTCCATTGACGGAACGAGGTTCGTCTGATGGACGAATCGTCCACCTAATTCAGAAAAAGTATAGGCAGATGGGGTCATATTCAATTTATGTCCTTTTGGGTCACCTTGTTTATGATGAAAAAAATATCTGAGTATTATGTTAGCTAAAGGTTTAATACTACTTCTAAGCAAACTAAAAAATTAAAATTCAGAGATTTTATAGATTTATTAACTGACATTATCTTTATGTTGTTTTTCAGGTATATTTTTGAAAAAACTCTAAAATTATTATAAAAACTCCAAAAAACTATTGACAAAGCAAATAAAAAATGTTAAACTAAATGTAGAATTTTCACCAAGATTATCCAAAAATCGAATTTATAGCGAAGAAAAGTAAAAACGTAGAATTATTTTTAAGCACTTATTTTATTTAACATATTTTATCAATATATGTTAAATTATCAATAAGGGCAAAAAAAAATTTTATTAATAATCTTAAAACAAAAGGGATAGCATATTTGCGGTATGCTATCCTAATGTATCAAAAATAATATATACCGAGATATTAGACCGTTTCGGATATATATTATACATGAAAAGTGAGGTGAGACCAACGGGCTAAAGTAAATATATACACGAGCGACCAAACTCTGGCACATAACACTATAACCTTGTCTAAATATCCTCAATTTGATATTATGTCATAAAATTGTAAATAAATCTTGAACAAAAACTAAAATCAATTGAAAAGTAACATATAAGCAGGTATTTTACCTGCTTATATGCTTCTACTTAGAGGATTTCCAAGTATTATTCACTATCACTTTTCTTTTTGTCATTATTCCCGTCTATATCAATACCAACGGCTTTGCTCACTAACTTTGCCAATATGTCAAGAATTTTCGGACCTACCCAGCCAGACATTCCACATATGATACCGACCCAGTCGCCAGAAAGTCCGTAGATATGAGCAAGCATAAGTACCATAATACCTGAAAAACCAGAAATGAAAAGTTCCGAGAGAATTTTACTCCATTTGAGCTTTTGTTTGTCTTTTAGGTTAAGCACCCTCGCAAGTCCGCCTAAAACGGCGAGAAGTACGGCAAGAACTGTTTCCCATATTTTGTCTATGTTATTCATAATGCCTACCTCTTTTCCGCCACTTGTCACCTTGTCGAGATTCGTATATATATCCGAGACGTACAAGAAGTATTATGAGTCCTGTATTGATAGCAAAAGTGATACCCATACTAACCCATTGTCCTACGGAAACCCAGAGGGGAACGGCAGATGAAACACTATAATACGACACGCCCGTAACTATGAGATACCTTTCGTTCGGTGCTGAATATATCGGCATCCATCGATAATATAAATACACATCTCTGTATTGTTGGTTTTCCGGCGTATCGCCTATAACAATACTCCCTTGTTCGTTAGAAAATACTGCTTCTATAAATTCAGGACGTTCTAACGGTTCAAGCGGCGAAGTTTCGTAAACTCGTTTGGTAAATATTATGAGCTCTCCGTCTATTACTTTATATGCTGCGGCAAAAATTTGAGGGAGAGTGTCAAAATATTCTATACTGTCTTTAATATTCTGCTCATGTTCAGACCAATGACGCTCTGGATTAGCTTCAACTGCAGCACTTAACATATCGACGATGTTGACTACTTCGATATATTTTTCTTTGAGCAGCGTTTGCCGGATTTCCTTGACAGCGTACATGAAGTAGAGAGTATTTATTATGAGAAACATTACAGGCGTTAATACCAAAAATTTCCCCCACTTACTGTTTAAGATTTTCATAAAAAAATAATCCTTTCTAAACGTTTTTGTTTTCAAAAACAAATATCATTTTAAATATTAAAGAGTTAATCATATATAAAAAGTAAACTTGATTTTTTGAAAAAAGCATAAAAAAATTGAATATGAGCGTTTACATTAGCAAGTGAAATCTCTCCTTGACATAAAAGGGGGGAGGTTCTGTGCATAATCTTGAAAAGCTGATCAGATTGGCAAAGGACAAAGATGAAAACGCTATGCTTGAAATAATTGAAAGATTTCGACCGCTTATTAACAAATATTTCAAAAAATCATATTATAATGAAGATGTAAAAAGTGCATTAGAGTTAAAACTTATAGAAATAGTGAAACTCGATTTTAAATTTGATAATATGCGTGAGCGCAACGAAGGTGCGCTTGTTAATTATATAGTTTCTTCGCTCTATCATCATTACATTGCGATTTTAAATAAAAACAGCATGAAGTCAGAATCAGAGATGATGTGCGAAGATGATTTTATATCCAATTTATTAGCTCCCGATGAGTTACTTCCTGAGATAAATGTAGAAGAAAATGCATTATTTGAATCGTTACGGTCAATTCTTACCGAGCGTGAATACGACTGTGTGTATCATATTGTATTTATGGGGTATACGTCTGAGGAAATATCAAAATATTTACATATTACAAAACAGGCGTGCAATCAATGTAAATTGCGGGCTTTCGAGAAAATCCGTAAGTTTTATGGGGATAGTTGAACAATTCGCAGTAATGTTATGAATATGATTAAAATATACAATAAGTGTGTCATAGCGGTGTTCCAGCAAATAATAATGTAATTGTTTTATGATGTTAATTGTTAAGGAGAGATTAACACAAAAAATGTAAATGTACATATTAAATTTTGTATAAATATAAGGAGATTTTCATGAAAAAAGTTTTTAGGCACATTTTCGTATTTTTGCTATTCCTGATGATAATTACTTTGGGGTCTTGTGATGGAAACATAACAGATGATAACGTTGATTTGTCTGATGTAGAACAATCTGTGCATATTTCTGATGATATTATCCCAGTTGAATTAAAAGAAAACGAATCAAATTTTGAAATACCCACAATCTCACCAACAGAAGCTACAGCCATATCAGATAATAACGATACAAATAAATATAGTAGTACATTATTGGCGTATCGGATATTTTTAGAGAACTTCCAAGCAGAAAGTGTTATTAATTGTTTTGCATTGAGGGATTTAGACGGAGACGGAATCCCAGAACTGTTGATAATTCAACAAGATGGAACTGCGTTAAATGCAGTTTTGAGCGTATATTCCTATGCTGAAACCGTTTATAAAATTGGCGATTATTCCAATACAGGAAAATCATTTAAGTCAGTTTTACGTTTTTCAAATAATCGGATATTTCCAGGACTATTTGACTTTTGGTGGGGTGGGGGGATAGAACATTATGCGTACTTGACTATCAAGGAAGGAAAATTAGTATCTGAGTATTTATGGTACGAAGATCGTACAGTAGAACCCCCGCAAAAAAATGAAATTTCCTGACAAACAGCTTATTAACGAATCTATTAATGTATACGCGAATTGGGAGCCTCCCGATAATTTGCTTGAAATGCATTTTATCAATGATAACCTTTCTAAATAATCATATATCCTTGAATATAGGTGATAAGTCGTAAAATCAATATTTAATAATATAAAATGTATTGACGCCGATATTATTATGGCTATCAAGGTATAGGTAAAAATTGTATATGTTTCTACCACTATAAATTTACATTTTCATTCTGCTATTAATGCTATTAATAAACTTTAGTTATTAACCTTTTCTATTACTACGACATTCGGATTTTACGTACAATCCACTTTTATTCAACGATGCATTTAAAAACATTGGGCAAACCCGGTTGTTAATATTTTTCGGATTTGCCCTTGAGTCTAAATTATTTTTATGGAGGTAATTTTATTGAAAAAATTATATCCTAAATTGGCAATAGGTTAAGAGATTTCTTTCTATATTCTATCACCAATTACAATTTTATTTTATAACCACCAACCACCAAAATCTTCTGATCTGTAGTCGTTGCTATCACAATTTATTCCGTTAATTACGACTTTAGACATTTGATTTATATCCCATGTATTACCATTAAGATAATTTTGTGAGCCCTGCCAGCCTTTTGACATTGAAAGCCATGAATAATCTGCTAATTTTTTTGTATCTTTAATGTAACTGCATACAAGCCCAGAACCATAAACTCCTATTTTATATTTTCCGCCTAACTGCTGAAAAGTATTTTTTACAGCAGTAAAATAATCAGTTACGCCTCCTTTAACAACGGGATCTAATGGGTCAAAATCAACCCCAAAATATATAGCTGAGCCAGATGGTTGCCCAATTGTATCTTTTGCATAATTATATGCCCATTTGCCATCTTTTTCTCCCCATTCTTTTGTAAAACAACCTTGGGAGTCATTACCATCTTGATATACTGAAACTACTTTAAAACTACAACTAGAAATAAGTTTAGCTTCATCTAATTTCAGAAGTTTACCAGGGATCGTTGCTGTATAATATCTACCTACAAATTTACCATATCCATTACTGTTTGCGCAACATAATGTTTCCCTAGTTACCGGTGCGTATGTATCAAAACCTTTCACAATAGCCATTTAAAATTTCCTTTCTTAACTTTTTTATTAATATTATATTTTAGAAACAAAAAGTAAAGTAACTATTCTGCAGCATAATTATTTATTTTTTTGTTTTCTATAATATTTAAAGATGAAAAACTTTTATTAATGTAAACGTTCAAAAAAATAAATATTAAAAATATGGAGGTCTTTATAATGAAAAAAATATTAATATGTATAAGTTTAATAGCAATAATATTAATTCTACATTCTTGTTCTCAGAATTATGAATTGATCAACAATATCGAATTAAAATTTAAAAGAGATGCATATGAAATATCAAACGATGGCGTAATAACAATATTCTACGGCGATAACCAAAATACTGCGATTGTGCCTGTTGATTATGATGTGAGCGAGCGTTATGCAGATAGAATAAACTTTTATATCACAGACATAAAAACAGCAGTATGTTACAGTGGCATAGATGGACAATCGTCTGTAAAAGTCATTTTTTCAGACGATAAAGGGCAGAATTGGACGAGCGTCGATATTCCCGGAACGGACGATGGATTCTATTTGTTTAGAAATGTAGGGTTTATTAATAAAAACGACGGATGGATTGTTTTAGGCGGAGATGGATGGATGGGAAATCAATATAATTTTATATACCAAACATATGACGGCGGGGAAACATGGGTTGAAATAAAAAATTTAAATGATGTCTATACCGGATATATGACATGCGCCGCATTTGCTAATGTTGATACTGGAATAGTATGTTTTCGTTATTCTGAAGAATATTTATCTTACGTTTATAGAACAGAAAATAAAGGGGAAACGTGGGAAAAAGTAAATATAGATTTACCTGCTGAATATGATGGATGCCGAGGAACCATAACATCAATAGATTTTTACGGTAAAAAAGGAATATTATATATAGATTTATACAATGATATTTCAAATGAAACAGTAACAATAACTATGGAAACAAATGATTATGGTAAAACATGGCATTTATCACATGTGTAAGAATGTTTCGGTTTTTAATCAAGTGCCTATTAATTTTTACATGTTCATCAAAATTCCCAATTGGGAATTTTGGCTAAAAAATGAAGAGAAGACGTAGAATAGAGAATATTTGAACGGATATTGCGTGAAGTGGTGATATGGATTTATAAACGTGAGTAAGACTTCGGTTATGCAATTCATATCAAAGCCAACAAGACTGCGTGAACAAGAAAAAGGCGGTAAATATAAACGAAATACTGTCAAGTGAAGTAGGCGGCGAAGATACAGTCCGACTGAAGAGCACATTGAAAGATGATGGTTTAATGAACCGCCAAAGCATAAGCTATCTTTTTTGAAAAATTTCCATATATGACATTATATTATACTTTTCCCTTTAAATTTCATTGCACTCACGTTAAGTTAGCATTTCAAAAAAATCGTAAATTGAAATTGTCATTATAATATTTTGTGAAATTAATCCATTTACTAGAGAATGGTTATAAAATACTTCGCCTAATTCTTGTTCATTAATTATATCAATTATATTTGTAAGTTCACTAGGAATATTTTTGTAAAATCTTTTTACATTCAATATAAAATCATCAATAAATGGTGTATCCTTATTCTGTTTTAAAAATTTCATATAATATATGTATAGAGAAATTAAATAGCTTAATATACAATTACATATATTAACTTTAGGTGCATTTAATCTTATTAATTCGTTCAATGAATGTTCAGCGTTTGTAATAAAAACACCCATACTATCTGACACATAATCTCTTGAGCGAGTTATTGAATTCTTATTATTTTTCCAAACATATGTGGCGTATTTTGTAAAACATATTTCTGCATCTGTGTTAAATATTATCGAGTTGAAAGCACTATCTTCATTCATTCGTGATTCGTTGAATCGAATATCACGTTCTTTAATGTACTGCGCTCGATATATTTTTCCATGCATCCATACAAAGTCGTTTTGATGAACAAAATATTCATCGTTAATTCTGGTTTCTTCAAGGAAGATGCTACTAACTACATCATAATTACCATCTTTGATAGTCATTAAAAGTTTTTTTACGGAATCACAAGAATAAAAGCAGTCATCCGCATCTAAAAATATCAAAAATTCGCAATCTGTGCGGTCAATCCCGTATTGCCTTGATTGCCCACACCCTGAATTGAACGTTTTTTTGAGGATATTTATATTGAGATATTTAAATTCGTCTAATAAATAGTCATAAGGTTCGTCAGAACAATCATCAACGATAGTTAATTTTATTTCTTCTTGATTGTCTTGAACAGCAACGGACGCGATAGCTTGCCTGATTGTTTTGTGGGCGTTGTATGCGGGAATTATTATGTTTACCATTTTATTACCTCTTTCGTTTACTTTAATTAATATTTAAGTTTTATGTTAATATATAAAAGATTAATAATTATATAAAAAGTAAACGCCACAAAAGAAGGGAATTATAGTTTCATTCTTTTTATAACACAAGTCTGCGTATTCGAGGACAAATACGCACACTAAAAACAAGGTAAATCTAACTGTTTACAAAATATTTATAAATATACGCATATTTTCCATTGATTAATACGCACACTTGCGCTATAATCAATGGAGAATTAATTTTAAGGGGATTTCATAATGAATAAGAAAACATTGACGCTGACCATTGAGCAATATCACGATATTATCGACACGATGAAAACCGGATTCACTGGGTGCAGACCGAATAAAGATATGGCTATGGCTCTTATAGTCGAAGCGAACATGGGACTGCGCATTTCAGATATATTGAAATTGAAACTTTTCGATATTGTAAAAGACGGCGACCGACACCGGTTGAATATCCGAGAACAAAAAACAAAAAAAGAACGGTTCTTCACCGTTCTGACAGAAGCGTATCAACATTTGAAAATTTATTGTTTGGAAAATGGAATAAAACCCGACGAGCAGATTTTTAAATTCAAAGAACGCGGTGTACAGAACAAATTGAAAATGGTCTGCGATTATTTGGGGTATGAAGGTATATCGACGCACAGCTTCCGGAAGTTCTTCGCCACACAGATTTACATAAATAATGATTATAATGTTGTTTTGGTTCAGCAGTTATTACAGCACTCCACTCCGGCAGTAACGCAAAAATATATAGGCATACAACCGCAGCAGATTGAATCTGCTCTCAAAAAACATAATTTTTGGAAATAGAATCAATGCTAATAAGAATATACACATACATATATACGTATGTATATATGTATAAAAAAACAACTTGACTTTTCAAACATATTATGATATACTATTATTAATTCAAATAAAAATAATATATATGTGTATGTGTATATATGTATACACAATGAAAGGATGTATCATGAAAGATATTATCGCTGTTATAAATCAGAAAGGGGGCGTAGGTAAAAGCACAACAGTATTATCACTCGGTAAAGCATTAGCTGTTAAAGGATTCAAAGTTCTTTTCATAGACCTTGACGCTCAACATAATTTATCTTATACCATGAAAATTAAAGATACTTCTACGTTAGATATAACTTCCTTAGAACTTCTAATCGGCAAGGTTAAAGCCATTAATGCAATACAGCATACGAAACAAGGCGACATTATAGCAAGTTCTCCTTCTTTAGCATTGGCTGATTCTATCATAATCGAAACGGGAAAAGAATATCGACTAAAAAAAGCATTGGCGGAAATACAATCAAATTATGATTATATTTTGATTGATACTCCTCCTGCTTTGGGAATACTTACTGTAAATGCTCTAACAGCTTGCACGGGAGTTATTATTCCGGCTCAAGCCGATATTTATAGTCTTCAAGGTATCAGCCAATTATACAAAACTATATCGGCAGTCAAAGAATATTGTAATCCAGCTTTACAAGTTATGGGGATTTTATTAACACGTTATAATCCGAGAACTATAATCAGTCGGGATGTAGCCGATATGATAGAAAATACAGCCATGCAATTTCAAACAAAACTATATAAAACAAAAATAAGAGAATGTACGGCTATAAAAGAAAGCCAAATTAAGCAGACTGATATATTTGACTACGCTCAAAACAGTAATGCCGCCATAGATTATACATCCCTTGCAAACGAAATTATTAAGGAGAAAAAATAAATATGTCAAAGAAAACTTTTAAAAATGAAATTAATCCGGCTTTACAATTTATCAGCACTTCAACGGACGAAAAAAGCTATGAACAAGAACCCCAAGCTGTTATTTCTAAAAATGTTCCGATAAAACGTAATCCGTTTTATATCGAAACGAAAAGTAAAAGACTACAGTTATTAATCCAACCGAGTTTACACAGCAAATTAAAAGAAATGTCCGAGCAAAAAGGAACAAGCCTTAATGAATTAATTCATACTATTTTAGAGAATTTTGCAAAAAAGTCCAAATAAAATATGTGCATACAGATACATATATGCGCATAGCTGTATGTGTATATATGTATGATGATATGTGTATGTGTAGTTAGATTAAAACAAGAGAGATTTTATGCGAAGATTTAATGTAATCGGCGTGTGCGCCGAATAAAAATTATGGTTGATATAAGTGAAAAGCGATAAAATAAAAGAATTGATTTATAAGCGTATATTTGACGTTAGTTTAAATTGTTCAGTTAAAAATTTTTAATTTAGGTATTGCATTTTATTTATACTTGTGGTATAATATAGAAAAGCAACGCAAAAGTAAAAAGTCCTCGCATATATCACAATTACAGTTCGTATTGACAGTACAAACTGTAATCAGGTATTTAAGATTTAACGGATCTCAAATACGTTGTGAATGAGAACTTTTACGGTTTTTTATGTAAGTGTCGATTGATAAAAAAACAAATCGACAGGAGTATTATAACATAAAAGATTATAAAAGTCAAGCATTTATTACGTTTTTAAGATTAAAAAATCTTAAAAGCGTTTTTTATTTTTATATGTGAAATAATAAATTTTTAAAATAAGAAAAAAAGAAAGGGTTATGTATGAATAACAGAGTTCGATTCACGGCAGAAGATGTAAAAAAACACACATTTTATCAAATGCCAAAATTTTTATTTGAGGGTGAATTTAAAAATTTAAATAACGACGCACGGGTGTTATATTCCGTGTTAAAAGACAGACACGAATTAAGTCTTGTAAATCAATGGGTGAATGAAGACAACGAAGTTTACATAATCTTTTCACGAATTGAGATGTGCGAAGTGTTAGGATTATCAGAAAATACAATTCTTAAAGCTATTAAAATTTTGAAACAATTTAATCTTATCGAAGAAGAACGGATCGGCTTGGGACAAGCAAACAGAATATATCTTTTAACTGTGAAAACCCTCATAAATTCTACAAAAACCCTGAACCGCAAAATTTGCGGTTCAGGAGTATCAAATATTGCGGATAATGAACCACAAGATTTGAGTATCCCTTCATTATATAATAAGACTTACGTAAATGAGACTAATCATAGTCAACGTCAGACAGAATTTTCAGAAATCGAAGAAGAAGATTTGACAACTGACAATGACATTGAAAATAACACAAACAACGAAAATAATGATAATTCTGAAAACAGTTCTCCTCCCCCATCAGCTTCTTCAACCGTGAAAGCCGAAACGAAAATATATGATTACGAAACGGTTAAGCAGACTATCCAAAATAATATCGAATATAGCCACTATGTGCAATATAAGCGAACGGACATAGACTTAATTGACGAATTGATTGACTGTATGTTAGACGTTATTTTTACCAAAGGCGATACCGTGAAGATTAACGGCGAAAAAAAGGACAGAAATATGATTATTAACCAATATCTCAAAATTAACTCATCCGATATAAACCACGTATTAGACCAATACAAAGCTCAAAGTCACAAAATTACTTACCTACATAGCTATCTAAAAACTATGCTCTATACAGTCAAGCAGGAACAGGGGCATTTCTACACAAATGTTGTTCGTGTAGATAGAGCTGTTTAGTTATAATAAAAATCCATGAGTTGGTATATCCATGAATCAGATAAATGGGTGTAAAAGCATGGTTTTTTAGTTGCGTACTCAAGAAGAAAAACCATAAAAAGCATGAATAAGTATACAAAAACAGGTTAATTTAAAGACATTTTATGCAGAAAATTAAGAGCAAAAATATTTATGGCGTAAAACGGGGGTTTTCCGTGATTATGAGTTCCGCCAAAAATAATGATTTTGTAAGTGAATATAATTTTTGAAATGTCGGACTAACATAGGAAAATAAAAATCACTTGAAAAAATATAATTATTATGATATAATTTAAAAAGCAAACGAACTAAAAAGGGGTGTTTAAAATTTCTAATCGTAAAAAAAACAAACAAGAAAACGCACGCGCGCCAATCGACGAAATTATGAAATATTTATTCGGCGTTTCAAAGGAAACCCTTATAAATATGCTCAATAGCTTATTCAAACAAAATTTCAGCGTCGAAGATACAACTATCATTCAAACGAATCCTGAATTTGTTGACGAATCCTTTGATATTATACGCGGAGATTTGTTTTACAGCGCATTGGACGAATTGAAAACTCATCATCTGCATATTGAACTGCAAACCCGTCCTGACGGTCACATGATAATACGCCTTATAAACTACGACATAGAGAAAGCCGTTGAAAATCAGCGTTTAGAAAGCAAGAGCGGTATCGCAGAATATATATTGCCAAAAACGATTGTAATTCATGTTGAGAGAGGAAAAAGCATTCCTGACAATTATGAATTTAATCTTATCGATATAAAAGACGACGGGTCAAAAGAAATAATTCACCGTGTTATTCCGGTGATAAAATACTGGGAAATGACAGAGCAGGATTTGATAGAGCGGCAGTTATATCCGCTGTTGCCGTTACAGATATTTTTGCTTCGCGGGGAATTGAAAAAATACGCCAACGAAAAAGACACAAAAAACAAGAGGCGGTTGATAGAACAAATCAAAGAACTGACTGAAAAAATAATTGTCGAGGCAAAAAATTTAGCCGAGACAGGCAAAATAAATGCTGGGGACGACGACAGGATTGTAACAGCGTTGGGGAGACTAATAAAATACTTAAATGAGCAATATAACTTTGATGAAAAATTAAACAGGGAGGTTGATAGTGTGATAGAATCTGTTTTTACAACCCTTGAGAAAAAAGGAGTAGAAAAAAATAAAATTGAAACAGCAGAAAAAATGATTTTGAAAGATAAACCACTTGCAGAAATAATTGAATTTTCGGGACTGACAGAAAAAAAGATAAGGCAGCTCGCAAAAAAATTATCAAAAGAAATAGTATTATAAGACAAAAAAGCCGACGAAAAAAACAGTAGTCGGCTATTATTTTCCGACTGCAATTTCCGGAAGATAAACGATTCGGTTTATTCAGAATATTGAGTGAGCAACAATCATTTTTGACAAAATAAATTTATAAATTTGATAAAACTGATTTCAAAGAACCTATTAACAGCGGACAATCTGTTGACAAAGTAGGTAAAAACAAAAAATAAAACACAAAAAAATCGTTTATCTGATTCAAACTCGAAAAGAGAGTAAAAAAACGGGATTTTACACTCCCGCAGAACACCTTACCAACCGTTTTAGATTGACCGCGCACGCCGAAAGGAAACAGTGGTCAGCGGCGGCTCTGAGTCCTCGCCTGAATAACTGTTTCATATTGTGCTGAGATTTTTGAGCGGCAAACGTACTCTCGCACCAGATTTGCCGTTTTCGGAGCGCATCATCGTAATCCGCCGAACCGTCGGTCGCATGATGTTTATCTACTATGTGCTGAAAAATATTCATTTGGATTTTCCGTGCATTCTGACTCGGCGCAAGGCATTTTTCGCAAGCAGGACAAAATTTGCAAATTTTAGAGTCTGCTCTGTATTCACGAGATACTCCATGTTCGCTCCACTGCAAACACCGAAATGTCAAGGCTTTTCCATTCGGGCAAACAAATGTATCTGTTTCATTATCGTATATGAAATCATCTCGTTTGTACTCGGCTTTTGAATGGTCGCCGATTGCTTTCTTTGGCATATAGACTTTAAGTTCGCATTCTTCCAGTTCTTTATGAATAATTGCATTGTCATATGCGGAATCGGCGCAAACTGCTTCGATTTCGATATCATGTTCCGCAAGAGTAGTTTTTGCTCGCTCTATCTGCTCAAGGTACGGCATACTGTCATGTGTGTTACCAGCAGTTGCCTCAACATCAATGATTATGCCATTCTCGCTGTCAACTGTCTGATGCGACAGATAATGAAATCCTTCCGGTTTATCGGGTCGGCTCAGCCAGCCTGACTCTGTATCTGTGATACTTTGCTTTTGTTCGGTTTTCTTAGGAGAAGGTCTTTTTCTCTTTATCGCCGGCAAACCTAAACGCTCGCGTTCTTCCGCTTCATACGCATCAAGACGCTCGAAAAATTCTGTCATTTCACGCTCTACTTCTACCGTCACTTTCGATTTTCTCGATGCGTTTGCTTTGAGGTGGGTGCTGTCGGTCAAGAGCAGTTTCCCGCTGACTAATCCTGCTTCAACACATAATTTTACCACTTGAGCAAACAGTTTTTTGAATATATCCGCATCGTTGAATTTCCTGCGCCGTAATTGTGATATTGTACTGTGGTCCGGCACTCGCTCATTGAATCCTAATCCCAGAAACCAGCGATATGCAACATTATATCTTAATTCCTGTTCCAGTCTTCGTTCTGAATTTATTCCGTACAGAAACCCTATCAGCAGCGATTTCACTATTACGACCGGGTCTATAGAGTATCTGCCGTTGTCAGAACAGTAATATGGTTTAAGTTCGTTATATATGAAATCAAAATTTACCGCAGCATCCAGTTGGCGCAGAAAATGGTCGTGCGGAACTATTTCTTCCATGCTTGTTACGATCAAACTCATTTGAACACTACTTCCCTGTTTCATCATGGTATATAGTCTCCCTAAGCCTTTATTTTTATATTATCATTATACCATATTTCCGCAATTTCTGCAAGTTTTTATTTTACTTTGTCAACAGATTGAGCGGAGTTAATAGGTTCGAGTTAAACAAAGTGGAGAACATAAATTTGCCAACGAAATCGTAAAGATAAATTTTTTTACAGCCTTGAAAAAACAAAGATTGAGCAAAGGAGAAGCGACCTCAAAAATATAAAATGACCCTCGTCATTTTATATTTTATCGGGGATTGCCGGCGACGACAAAACTGCGGTTTTGCCTCTGCCGGGTGTCCGCTTATGTGTTGGCTAAAGCCTCCACGCGGACACGAGCAATCTCTGCGGAGATTGCAATATTGCCCTTGACAAGAGGGGCGCAATGTGGTATAATAAGCATAGGGCAATATAATAGCAAGGAGCGTATTCGGATAGCCACTCGCTAACGCTCGCGGCTGCCACATTCGCCGCTAACGCGGCTCAGTGTCTCTCCTCCACCTCCTTGTGAGGGGCTTCGCCCCCTCAACCCCCGAAGGGGCGCTGCCCCTTAAACCCCGATTGCCCGCCTAAAAAATAGCGCAAAACATTTTCATGTTTCACACTATTTCACGGCGGCAACAA
>Ga0209628_10001264_pt1 | contig 16147 bp, 4 predicted proteins | sample TergutCu122P4_FD_187285 | JGI IMG/M metagenome (GOLD analysis project Ga0209628, IMG submission 187285) | Cubitermes ugandensis P4 segment gut microbial communities from Kakamega Forest, Kenya - Cu122 P4 (SPAdes) (version 2) | ecosystem: Host-associated > Arthropoda: Insects > Digestive system >...
GTGGAAACTGTGAATGAAGTTTCGTGCGCACTTTTAGACTGTCTCTGTTAATAGCAGCATTTATTACAGAACTGGCAACTGTTTATAGGGATTAAGTGGAGATCGACTGCAGCTCAATTCGGCCAGAATAAGCGAAGAACTTATTTTAGTACAGGTAACGTATATCTTTTATTATTTTGTACTATGACCACCAAATGCACAGTTATTTCACATAGTATCACACTTCTACATGTTTCGACACTCTCGTGTCATCCTCAGGGAGCTTGCCAAGTTACACAAGTATGTCAAATGCAGATGTTCGTAATACAATTTACAATTAAGATGTTCCACATAGGTTTTTATTTTAATGTGCGACATCCCCGTTGTGTATAAACTACAATGTAGAAAGGAGTGAACGGCAGTCATAAGTACAACAATGTTTAATTAAATAGCGTAGGTAGAAAGGCTATAACAACTACATGTTTCGGTCCTCAGTTGGCCATCGTCAGGTTGTGTACACTGAAGAGGATACTTAATACAATATGCAAGTATTTAGATGTTGAGATCTCATACACTTTAACATTATTTGTGTACAGATAGAGACAGTATTTAATGAAACATTGTTGTGTTTATGACTGCCGTTTACTCCTTTCTACATTGTTTCACATAGGTTTTGTGCAAGTTCTCATATTATAGTCTTTGAAATCTCAACATAAGACAATTTCAATGTTTTAAAAGAGTTTATAATATGGAGACTTCAACGACTATAATACTCGTATCAGAACTTGCATAAAACCTATGTGAAACATCTTAAATGTAAATTGCTTTACCAACAGCTGTATTTGAAATAATTGTGTGACTTGGCAGGCTATTGATTACAAGCTCCCTGAGGATGACACGATAGTGTCGGAACATGTAGGAGGATTGTGATAATTTGTGAAATAATTGTGCAGTTGTTGGTCATAGTAAAAAATAAAAGCGAAGAAGTATTTAAAAGGGCGGTTGGAGAGTCCCTGACGTCTCCAAAAAGGTGTGACGAGAACTGAATCTCGCACTATCAGGTAAGTTACTGTAAAGCGTGCAGTTACGTGAAATGCCGACAAATGGTTAGGCGCTGATAACATGTTCGAGACGTACAGACAGACCAACGGATAAGAAGGCCATTCAAGGCGTACGTCTCTCACTGCACATTCACCGCCTGAAATTCGATTTTTCAGCGTCTAGAAAAACTTTAAAATGCGCGGCAAATGAAGAAAAACTGTCTAAAACAGGAAAGTGTGACTTTTTTATTTTAATACACGTACCGTCCATCTTTTATTATTTTTTATTATAACCAACAAATGCACAACTAATAATATAACAGTATATATCACAACAGTGTTTCCTTGTATAATTTACACTCCTACGTGTACATGTTCCGACATGTTGTGACATCATCAGGGAGATACAGCACAGTAACAACATCTACAAGAAACTGTATATGCAGCCACAAACACCGATTGGTCGAAAGATTGTAAAGTAGAATGGATTCTATTTTGTTTTATTGTATACACCACATAATATTTTAATATTAATAATTTTATGAAATTCAATTCTATTTAATTTTGTATATATTCTTATTGTTATGTTATATATTCTTATTGTCATGTTATATATTCTTATTGTTATATATTTTCTATTCGGTGTATTCTGTTTCATTGTGTTGTTCTGTGTATTGTTTGTGTGTAAATGTGTACTGTACTACTGCTACCGGGTGTCAACCCAATTGCAATTAACATATATATCATATTTAACAGCTGCAATCTAAGAACTTGTCCAACTTAGCAAGGAGCAGATGTGTAACTCCCTGATGATGATTATGATGATGACATAAAACGCCGAAACTTGTAGGAGTGTAAATTATACAACGAAGCACTGTTGTGATATATACTGTTATGTTGTAATTGTGCATTTGTTGGTTACAATAAAAAATAAAGGAAGTGTGATGTCACGAAACACGCACATTTTTGCAGTCGTCTGTCTCTACGCGTCTAGTAGTGCCAGGTTCTTAAAACAGCCGAGGCGCTGGGAGAAGAATCTTCCTACAAGAAAGCACTAATGAAATCCTAAATGCTGAATTTCCGGCCCGCACAAAATGAGTGCCGATCAAAATTCTTCTTTCGTGATATCAGAGGCCCGAGATTTTCAGACATTTTTATAACTCAGTTCCCCATTGCTACTAATGCTTGGCACAAAAATTCCCTTCAACACAGCGCCAAATTAGTGCCAGTCAACCCCAGTAACCACGGAAAATGGCAGGCAGTTTAATCGCATTCCACCTACTGCAGCGGTTCATAACCACTTTTAACTGAGGGACCCTCAGACATCAATCTTTTGGCGAATAACCACAAAGTGATTTTAGCACTGATGTTACGAATAATATTAGAATAAACATGTTTACATATTTTTATTAATGACTATGAAGTGTAGACGTTCTTTAGGAATATTACAACTCCAACACGTTTCGATCCTCTTCGGTTCATCTTCAGGGAGTGCTCTTCAATTATATGTTTAAAACTTGCATTTAGTTTAAATAAATTACTCTAAAATTAGGTTTTGATTTCGTTAGATGGCTTGAAAGTTTTCAGAAGGGACATGAATTTGATGAAGCATTTATTGTGCAGTGGTTCTTATAACGTATGCTACGAGAAATGTACTTACTGCGTATGGCGCGGCTGTACGTAGGGTAGGGAATGCATTTACACCAAACACAAATAATTGTTCTTTCACTCTACATATTTATCTGGAAGAAAATATATGGAATAAAAATTATGAAGAAAGGAAACAATTTCTTGTAGTACAATTTTCCTAATTATTTTAAGCCGTCAAACACTGGTGTAAAATTCCTGTTAGAAACCAGGACAGGGAAGGTACCATTCTGGTACGAGAATCTTCAAGTTACAGTCTTTTTATCCAACTGTTGGTACACATCCGTAAAATAAGAACCAACAGGATGCACTATTTACATTCAGTTTATTTCAATAACCTCTACATGTTTCGAGCAGGCTTACTGCTCATCATCAGGAGGTACTTTTCTGTATATACAGCAATTGGTATATGTCCATATGTTCCATTACGATCCTGCCAACAGCCAGTCAACATAATCGCATGATATAAACCAACTACTATTTATACATAAGAGTAATTCCTGATGATGAGCAGTAAGCCTGCGCGAAACATGTAGAGGTTAATTATTGAAATAAATTGAAAGTAAATAGTGCAGCCTGTTGGTTCTTATTGTACAGATATATCACGATGCACGGTCAACAAAACATTGAATTTGTTGGAACACATGTTAATGTCTCAAAAGGCTTGTATTATAACCAAATGTGTGGAGGGCAGTCCTTGAAAAGCTGGTCATTCCTCTGTTGCAAAGAAACTTCCTGCATTTTGTGGAACCAGAAAATTTTGTCTTTTCCACAAAAGTCCCTCACTTCTGCGTGTTCTGAGCAGAAATAGGAAATTCAGCTCCATGAAGGAGAGTCTTAAAAAATTCATAGCTTCTGATTTAGCAAAGAAAAATATTTCTGTTTCACAAACGCCTGCCCTTTCTCAATCAAATCCACGCTCTTTTCTTCCGTTCTTCAAATCCACCCTCTCTCACCTTCTCCCACATACAACAAAGTTTTCCAATTGGTCTCTTTCCTTCAAGTTTCCCCATCCGAACCCTGCATGCACCTACACGTGCTACATGTCCCGACAATCTGATCCTCCTTCACTAGATCACCCACATAATATTCGATAAGGAAAAAAACCAATAAAGGTCCTCATCATGCGTGTTGTCCTGTCCTTCTTAACCCCAAATATCTTCCTGAGGAACATATACTCGGAAACACTCAGTTTATGTTCTATTATTAAATAAGAGCCCAAGTTTGAAACCCATATACAACAAATAAGGAGGTTTTATTTCGTACCTTGCGTCCCGCCTTGTTGTTATGTAAGTTCATGAGGCTGCGGGCGTCGCCCTCAATCTCTCGAGCGTCCAGGAAGCGCCGGGCGAACTTCATGCCATAGCCGACATCGGCGCTGCAGCCTCCCCACTTCCAACCGGACGGCGCCAGTTCCTTGCGGGCCTTGTGGCTAGGATCGCAACCACAGTCAGAGATGTTCCCTCGGCTGCAGGCCGCCGTCACGGCGTAAGCGACGCCGGCGCTGGAGATGGCGTATGTGAAGGCTGCCTCCCGACTGCCTGCCCGAACAGAGTGGAGACACACGCTTTACTAACCTGTTCAATCTTCAACAGCAACAACCCCCATTAACAGCGTGCTAAGTCTCGCCTTCTTAGCTTGAAAGCCCAAGTTCGTTCCCAGTGTAAAACATATTGGATTTATGGTGGACAAAGCGGCATTGGTACAGGATTTCCCTCTAGTACTTCAGTCTTCTCTGTCAGTTATTGTTCCACTAGACCTCCAGATTCATTAATCAAGCAGAAAATAGGAAAATTAGAGACTGTAGGTCCTTACAGCCCCATCGCCAGCCCATAGCGGAATAAATATACCAGTAATAACACACACCAGTTGGTTGAGGCACCGCGCTACAAGCCGGAAGGTCGTGGGTTCGATTCCCGACAATTTCATTGGAATTATTCATTGACATATCCTTCCAAACGCACTATGGCCTTGCGCCCGACTCAGCCTCTAACAGAAATGAGCACCAAGAATATTTCCTGTGGGGTAAAGACGGTATGTCGAGGTCTGTACAGGGATTGCTTTACTCTACCTTTAACTTTACCATTTACAATTCACAAAGTTATGTGCTGACACTTTGTAAATCTTTTAGTATATATTGGGCCAACTTGAAGATGGATATAAATGACAGCCGAAACAGTAGGAGTGGTTATCTACGTTTGGAAAAGGAAATTTGTTGGTAATGAACATATTTGTGTATATTTACGTATCCATCCTTTTCTATGGGATAACATGGACGCAAATTTGAAGCTGTTTCCTCAATGTGCGTGCATCTCACAATATTTTAGAAACTTTCCTCTTTCGAATTTCAGATCTTCCAATAGAAGGCTCCAATCTGCAGACGCCATTTAGCGCTCTCAACTGGCAGGTGTTGCAGCGTTCACAGAAACAAAACAGACAAGCAGCTGCAGTCACCTGCCCACGGGGCATCCTAAATGCTCTGAATTAGAGAGCCCGAGATATATGAGAGGCCATAACTCTCAGCAGTTGCTTCGCTCGTTCGCGCATCCGCGGACAGGAGCACCCAAAATCCTTCTGTCAAATACGAACTTAACGTTGCATTATTACAAGAGCCATGGGGCAAATTTACATAGTTCCCATCTTCAGCGATGATTTCTGCCGATAACACTTATATTGATGTAACAGTCGTCGGCGGATACTATAAAATAGCAATTTCACTGACAATACACGCTATGCGACCTTTTATGGCAAAGGTCGAGGCAGCAATACCGACTGAAGCGTAGATGCCTCTCACTGCTACGTAGTACTGCAATCTTCTGATCATGTTCTAAACTATTACCAGTGATCCGAATTCATGCGTCACACACACACACACACACACACACACACACACACACACACACACACAGTCTCTTTCATAGTTTTTTTTACAGACCTGTCATTAGTAGTATACATCCAGGATATCTCAATCAGTAAACCCCTGGGTATAGGGTAAGTAAACGAGGTTCTGTCTTTGTCAAAGGGTGACACGTGCCTTCGCCACCCACAGTGTGCACACCTGCTCCAATCAAACGAAAACTGAATGGGCTATGTACAGTGCCAGAGTTTATCAAACCATGTTCCACGGAAAATCGGGTGTTCCGCGAGATGTAAATAGGAACACCGTGAACAAATGGATAAACAAAAAAATTCATAGATTTGTTTATATTTGAATTTGATAAGATTTTAAGATACTGTTCATATGATAATTTGTTTTATAAGAGCTTTTCATTTGGTAACTAAAAGATCTCGCTGCGCTGACTTCCATTTGATAAATGGGGGTCCGCAATAGCGATATTTACTAAGTTAGGAAGTGTTACGCGACCAAAGTTTCTGGAAACCCTGTCCTAAAGTAAATTGGCATTAGCGTGCGAATGGCCGGTTATTTCCACTTCAAGCCCAGTTCTAGACTGTGTGGAGCATTCCCTGAACGTCTCTCACGCGCCCTCATGTTTAGTGTTCACCGGCTATAAAGTACCTTCTTTAGAATTCACGTCACAGCTACGTACCTTACGTACAGAGGTGGGTCAGTTTAACTCTCTGATTTATTGCACTGTAATGAATAAATAAATCAGATGGAACGAGGCCGTGGCGAACAGATGCAGGCCTGCCAACATCACACAGGGTGACACCTGTATCATGTTTTACACGAAGTCAAAACCGCGGTCTTTCTCAGCAGCTACTGTGTTACGACCAAGTAATTTATGCGAAGGAAACAAATTCAGAAGAAAAGAGAGGAGATAAATAAAGCGAAACGAAGTGAAGATCGCAAAGCAAACTTATAGAATTGTGGGTGTAACCAACAGAGGCAGAATTAAACAAGAAAGTTAAGACAAGGCGAAGAAAAAATGAGAGACAAGGAAATATAGAATATAGTATAAAAAAATTTATTTAACAAAAAAAAAAAGAGTAAAGGAAAGGCATAGGAGTATAAGAAGTAAGAGGATGTAAAAAAATTTAGAATAAGGAAAATTAAATAAGAGGAATTATAAGAGAAGAAAGACTTTAAAAGACGCAATAATGGGAAAGAAAAGCGGATGAGAGAAGGGAAAAGGAAGATAAAAGAAGAAGGACCAATAAAAAATTATGAGAACCGCACGTAAAGAAGAGCAACAAAGCAAAATAATTATTGTATTTTACGTCAATATTTAGGTGCCAGATATTTCTGACTGAACACCTGGGCAAACATTTTGATTAGCCAGCCTATATTTTGTTGTTCCATTGTCTTACGGATGCAGGTATTTTATTCTGAAATTGAAAAAGACATTTCAGTTTAATCTATTCAAATTTGCCACAAAACTCAACTGCCCTACACTTAATGACACATTGTGTGAACCCACTGTAACTGTTCGGGTCAAAATTTTTTATGTACTTTTTTCCTTCTGTAAACTTAAAGCTTGCAGCATACATAACTATAATTCTACTTCTTGATATCCGTGGCAAACTTAGAATGTCAAGTTAAGGGAAGGAATTTGAGTGTATATGAGAACAGGGTGTTGCGTACAATATTTTCGCCTCAGAGGGACGAAGTAGGACGTTGCTGGACAAATAGCATAAGGAAGATATTCCTGAAAAGTGTTCCTCCTCTGTTAAAATTAGGATGATAAAACCAAGGATTATATGATGAGACGTGCGGTGGACGTGGGGATACAGAGAAAATCCTACGGGGTTTCCGTTAGAAAACCTGCATGAAAGGAATCCCTTTGGATGACTGGGTTCAGATCGTAGGATAATATTATAATCTTAAATAGGATGGGAGGCTGTGAACTGAATTCGTCTGGCTTACCATAAGGACAAGTGTCTACCTTTTGTACACAAGTTATAAACCTTTTGTTTCCATAAAAACTTTTGGATCTTGCTAGCTACCAGAGGACCTGGAATCTAGAAGTTCTTTACTCTGTGGATTTAGCTTTCTTTGACGGACTTATTGTGTTATAATTTTCCCGGCAGTTCGACGTGTTTCTTTTATCAGTTCCAGAGAACGGCGGGTGTCAAAAGATACCGCGCCGGAGGTAGGTTTTGTAAGCGGTAAACCTGCAGTATTCCGAGACATAATAAAAGGGACATTCTGCAACTGTCAGTTAGTTTACTGCTTTATTTACAGGCTTGTCATTGTCTCAAAATCTACAGCGTCGAAAGAGAGGAGGATTAGTGCAGTGGAAGGAGGCTGTCGTGACGTAATAGAGGAACTAACTCCGTAGTTGCCTGGAAGGACTGAGAAGCATCACAAAAATATCAGTTAGGATAGGACGGCATTTCAAAAACACACGATCCAAATTCAGAGGTCCACAGCAGGAACATAATTCTGAGGACAGCCTATACAGTGGAAAACTAACTCCTTTAATGGAGAAGCGGACTCGACCATCTGATGACGTAAAAGGCACTAGCAAATTGGGCCGAAGAAATGTTTTCAGAAGCTGCCTGCCGCCTGCATTCACACACACACACACGTCTGTGGTTGGCCGTGACGACATTCTTCATGAAGCGGCGAATTTATGCGGAATAAGACAAAATGGTAATTATATATACCAAATACGTTAACATTAAAAACTCAGCATTTTGCACCTTAAATATATTCATGTGTTCGGTAGGACTCCGAAAATAAAGGCCGATTATTTTGCTAAATGGTATTGACAGCCTGGTCTGTATAGCAGAGTTAAAGTTTTATCTGTGAGGTAATGAACAATTAAAATCTCCTTCTATTTAATTAAGCACCATCATATCAGAGCATACAAGAGACTGGAGGTATACTCCACGCATTCTTAATGTCGGGACTAATGGATGATTTTCCCGTCAGAAATCAAAGAATTAACAGCACTAGTACCGTCACTACGTCATAATTAGGTCTAATTGTCACAGACAGACCATCACGTACCTTGCAATCTTTCGGCTTTGTAAAAGAGCGTGTTTGATCTCGAGAACTTACGGAAGACGAGTAAAAAAAACAGAAACTAACTCGAATGACAGTACAATTTTTGCTGCAATTCGTATAGTTTCATATTTTCTTCTATCAGCATTGCGGTATTGGCTGTTGGTTGTAAACACTTGTGCTGACGCCATTCCAGGACGGACCATTCCAACCAAAGTGTGCATCTTTCATCGTGAATACTTCATCTATCTTTCGATATGGGACGTCAGAAAGATTTCAAATTGGTTTTCTGCCGAAGGTCCGCTGAATACGCCGCGCTCTTCCCCCATTACTGTGACATACACGTACATTTTCACATTAACACAGTCCTCCCATCCGTGTCTTTTTCTTCCAATCGGTCCTTTTCATTCGCTTATCTCCAACCCCCTTCTGATAAGAGCAACAGGTAAATGAAGAGGAGTACGGAGCGTTGGCGGAATGATACCGACAGGGGGAAACAGTTATACTTGGCTAAAAACGTGTCCCAGTACCACATTTTTCACCACAAAACTAGCAGGAACGTACCTGGGGTTGAACACGGCCCTCCGCGGGGAGAAGCCGGCTACATAATCCCTGAGCCATAACACAGCCTTTCCTTTATTTTGTGATAAGAGTACTTTTCTATCCAGTTTTTCTCTATTTCCGAAAAAGTATTTATTTTTGGAAAGTTACGATTAACTTGAATCATAGTTAAGGATTCAGCTTGTACCGCGCAGTAAACACATTCCGTCTCGGTTATACAAACCAGACATTTAGTTACTGCTGTTCGTTCTCAGAAGCACGCAAGATAGCACATGAATACACTGTGTGGGCAGAAAGTATCATTTTTTAATGTTAAACCTTGTGGTACATAAACTAACCATTAGACATTCACCACGGACTGTCTGAGAACCTGCTCCTAATTCAGGCCAGTGCTAGCGGTCCCGATGGATTTCTAAGTCTTTTTAATCGTCCTCCAACAAGCGACTATATAAATCCTAAATTAAGGAGAAAATTGTTTTTGCTTATCTATAAAAACTCGCGACGTCACACGCAACTCGCCAGTTTGTGGTTCGGTTTCATTTCTCTGGAGATGTATATGTTCGCACACAGCAGCAACTCTTTGTTAGGAGTACCGTACTTGCGTTGTCTGGGAGAGTCCGATCGCAATCTCACGGCACTTGTGTGAGCGAGCAGCTTGCTGACAGACTGGAATACGACAAAAGTGGTGGAGGGGGGAGTCATAGCACGGAAGGTGGCACGGGGGAAACAAGCCTCCAACAGAGAAGCCTCACTTTCTAAAAAACACGGCTCTGTGTTCTTACTTCGATGCATCATTTTTATTCTAATAAATACAGTTTCTGACACGCTAAACCATACGTCTTACGCTGTTTACTTCACTAAGATGACTGAAGACACATCTGTGGTTTTCTGTCTCAGACGGTGTCATAGATTATTAATAGGGTCGATTACGGTGGCCGCGCGGTTTGAGGCGTGGGTCTGCGGCCGCTCACTTGCTGGGATTGCGGGTTCAAATTCCGCCGGGGACATGAATGTCCGACTGTTGTGAGTGTTGTTTGTTGTCAGAGGTCACTGCTACGGACTGATCACTCGTCCAGAGAAGTCCTACCGAGTGTGGCGTGTCTGAGTGTAATTTCGAAACCTGAACAACGAGGCGGACTAGGCCCCAGTACGGACGTTGTTTTAAAAAAATAGACCAGGGAATTTGCTCGGGTAACGGCGGGCACCCAGAGCGATCAGTGCTGTATAACTGTTTGCATCCAACCAACTTCACATTCCCTAGTACTTTCAGTACCTGCGAAGAATAATTTAATGAAAAATGTTCAGATTTCGAAATCGGGTCCACACCGCAACGCACAATTATATAACATGTAGGCTTTTCGTCTTCGGCCTAATCACACGTTTTATACCGTGGTGCGACAGCCCCCAGTGGGCCAAGGCCTCCTTATTATCGAGGATTAATGAACACACTCAGACACACCACACCCGGTAGAACTTCTCTGGACGATTGATCAGTCCGACGCAGAGACCTCTACCTGACAACACACAACACTCACAACAGGCACAAATCCAAGCCGCTGGTGGGATTCGAACCCGCAATCCCAGCAAGCGAGCGGCCGCAGACCCACGCCTTAGATCGCGCGGCCACCGGGAATGGCAAATGTGTCCTTACTCTTCTATATTTAGAGTCAGCCATAGACAACACTAATTAGCAGAGCGAATTATGAGAATGATTTTCGGTGTGACGTAGTGAAGAGTTTTCATTAACAGCATTACAGTGGAGACTGGGATATGTTTGTTAATTAGCTGATAAATAGAAAGAGGCTTTGGACAAAGACCCTGTTCACCGCTCCATAAATGTGGGTTTACTATGAATGGACTCTGAAACATTTGTGGCGAATTCGAGAGAAGGGTACTGATGATGAAGTTGGAAGGGGCCGAACTGTACGTATTGTTATTAATGTGTTAAATGGTGGTTTGTGATTTACTGAGCAGCCTAACTGCATAAGGCAGTGGGTGTTTTGGTAGTATGATTACTTGTATTTACTGTGTTGTTTATCGTTTGTACCGTGTTATTGTATTGTTTCGTATATGTGTATTTTATTCTTATTTTTATAGTCTGTACTAATGTAAGGACTACTGTCAGAGGATGAAATGTCAATTGCAGTAAGTAAGTAAGTAAGTAAATAAGTAAGTTAGTAAGTAAGTAAGTAATAATAATAATAATTATTATTATTATAACAATAGTAATAATAATACGAATAATACTAAGGCACAAGAAAGGTAGAAATTTGTTAAACTCTGTGGAATTGGTTAATTCTTGTTTCTGTGTTCTTAGAAAGAAAAAATCCCCACTGTCTACCTTCTACACCAGAAGCAGGGATAGCTCAGTCAGTACAGGGACCAGGGTACGGGCAGCACCACCGTGGAGACGGGATTCGATTTCTGACAAAAGCTACAGTTTGTTCGTCGCTCTAAGACGGCCTGACAAGTTGACGAGCTCACTCAGTCTCCTATTAAACTGGTAACGGAGTGTTTTCGTCGAGGAATAACGAGACGTGGGGCTAACCACTTACCTCATTCTAGTGCCAAACTGAAGAAATCATGGAGCTACCGTATATATCCACTCCCTCGCGCATTTTAACGGCACTGCACTTAATCAAGAACAGGAACAACGTTGCCTTTACCTTCAGACTGTATGAAACACGTACTCAATTTGTAAACCATATCAACAAATCTTTGCCTCCACAGAGGAGGTCAGTAGGCATTTCCGCACATACTCCACGGAAACCCTAATTTCTGTTAACCAGCGTGACAGAAATACTGGCGCCTCTGTTTCTTTGTGTTAGAAAGAATAAAGGGAAGTAATTTCTGGCAAAACAAGAATTAATGTCTGGGTGTTCTTCTGCCTCAGAGTTAATGAGAAAATGAAAGACGTTCGAACTGTAGCTGTCCGTTAATGGCCAAGCTACCCACCGAGGGCGACTTCACATTACACTGGCGGCGCGGGGCGCGGCGTAAAAATGTTGGTGAAATGTAATGAAAGACAACGTAGGCACTATAATGGATAGGCCTACATAAAACACTCTATACGTACTAATGATGCGGCTGTACACCGCAATTGGCTACACGCCCTGTAGAAAGCAATCATAAAGCCATAGCGGCCGCGGTTTTGTCCTGCATCCATTGTAGGAGTGAAGATTTCCTGGAATTACATTTTCTTCATTAAGGCTTCGTGATGTGGCGATAAGCCAAAGAGATAAATCAAGCTTTCAAGTTGTAAAATCACAGGTCTTTGTCGACAATGAAACTTGCAATTTATGCTGAAAATATCCGTGTTGAAAAACCACGCACTTTCTGTTCAGGTTCGAAAAGAAATCACCAATCCATGTACATCTTCTTATGTCGTACAGTAATACCCTTGGTGTGAGTGAGTGAACGAGTTAGTTAACCACGCCCTGATTCCCTGTGAGGTACGCCCTCTGATAAGGAAAGAGTTGATCATCCAGAATATGACACCAGTTGTAAATGTCCTTCGCGCGCAACCTCGTTTGAAATCACATGACGGCCGTATTAACAGTGAGAGGGGTTTATTAGGCTGGATCCTGTGGTTGTAGTAAAGAGTTTACTGTAAAGCAAACGTAATTACATTGCTTAAAATGTGCATCGAAGACTTTTTAAATGACATTGGCGGGAAGCAGTTAATCAACAATTGCACCCTACTATTTTACAGCATGTACGAGAAACAGAACAAAAGAAATGAGTGGAAATGGAAACTAACACCGCTGGTTTCTTCACCACGACGACGCTAGGGCGGACACGGCGCCCTCCGCCCACATGTTTCTCGCGAAAAATATAATTACACTGGTGACACAGTCACCTTGCAGCCACTGGCCCATCTCCAAAATATTTTTTTCTTTTGCTTGAAATTAATTTAAAATGTCGTCGATTTTAATCAGAAGAAATGCAAGAAAAACGCCAGAACACGCGCCCAGCTGTCTTCAGAATCGTACATGGAACACGCAAAACGGAAGAAACAGAACTTTCACATTTCTCACTCAGGTCATATTGCCGCTGTGTGAGAGCCCCTTAATGGCAGCAGAAGAGCCCCGGAGGCGGGCTCTACGGGCTGTCAGAGGCAATAGTCGTTACAGCACAGATGATATGTTTTATGAGCATGGCCACCTATGACTTGAGTTCATGGGCGTGGTTTGGGGCACAGATCTACAGACATTCTATAACGTAGGTACAGCAAAGCTTTAAAAAAAAAAGAAACTATTCTTTCCCTTCTGGGTTTATAAAAAATTTACCTGCTCTTGAACATCTTACTTTTCCCCTCGATGGGCGGACCGTTCCAGAACACAGTAATGGTCCGTTCATATTTTTGCAACCATCCACGTTCCTCCCACTCGTGTCTTCTAAACGTCTGCTGCCTCTGTTCACCCATCTCCCGTCTCTCGGACCTCATATCTTTCATGTTGCAGAGAAGGACCGCTACCTGATACAGAACTCATATCTTGCAACCCAAAAACCTTGCGCAAATTTTTACATCAATTAAAAACACGGATTTTTTTTTAACTTCAATATTCCCATGGCAGTAACTGTGAAGATGTCTGTCTTCTGAAATGTGACACCGTGCAGTCTGGTAAATGTGACTTCCTCTGTTTCTACAACATTACACAGTGCCATAACCAAGCAAACAGAAATGTTTTAAATGCCCAATTTCTTCACCACACCATTTGTGGAGTAGTTAAGTTCCTAATCTGAGCAGTAGTGCTGTGGACTATGATACCACCTAATCCAGACGTTTCGAAGAACCCAACTACCAGCGTGTTCACAGCAGTCTATTTGCCCTGACGATTGACGCAGTATTTTCCTCAGAGACGCTGAAAAAAAAGTAAAAGTAAAGGTGCAGGTAAAGTTCGCCCCAGAACAGGCCACGAAGGCCCAGAGGGGGAGCAGACGTACAGCTTTACTCTTCCTTTAACCCCAGCACTAGATGTGGTGGGTGGTCAACGCCACGCCCCGGCCGCTTTAACCCCGGGAAAGACTCAGTACACTTTGTATAGGAGGCTGGGTGAGCCCCAGGGCCTGTCTGGACGGGTGCGGAAAATCTCGCCCTCACCGGGATTCGATCCCCGGACCGTCCAGCCCATAGCGAGCGGCTATACGGACTGCGCTATTCCGGCTCAAAGAAGAAGAAGAAGGAAAAAAAACCCAGAGGAAATGACGTCATAACCCAGCCCATTGAAATCAAATACTTTGACGCCCCAGATAGCCTAAGATTTCGTTAAGGGACTCAATTTGCAGCCTTTTTTGACCCGTCATAACAGCCGGTCAGAATAAAACAGTTCTGTGGACGCGATGGTGAAGAAAATTACTGGTACATCAAGAATCGGACTCCAATTCTGATTCTGGTAGAGGACATCCCATTGTGTTTTAAGTACAATGATAAAATAAAATTATATAACACAACAATATATTTATTATATGAATGGTTACTAGTTTCGACCATAACGGCCATCATCAGGCCATTTCACAAAAACTTAGAAAAGCTGGTACATTAGAGAGCAAAATTGTCAATTTATATGGGAACCCATTTACACTTATATTAATATATTATTAATGTATATTATATATATATATAATGGCCTGATGATGGCCGTTATGGCCAAAATTAGTAACCATTAATATAATAAATATATTGTTGTGTTAGACTGAGTACATTTTATTTTATTTTATTTTATCATTGTACTCCAATTCTACGTTCGTTCAGCCCTAGGCTAGTCTGGACATCGAAGGAGCGACTCGGACCCTGGCAGCTTACAAGGCCGTTCACTAACACGCGTCTCAGGACAGTTTCAAGCAAGGTGCAGAGCGAAGGGTAGGGCCGGTAGCGAAACCCAGCTGTGCCGGTTCTCTGCACAGTGAGGACGAATCAATCTAGCGACTGGGTGGTCACTGTTACGTCTCGACTGAATTTACGATCTTGTGTCCGTCTGCACATACCTGGAAGACCGCTTTAATTAGAATTGCCTTTCTTAGCCCTTGTAGGTTAACATGCGGCTTCACGGATCTGCTCACAGGGGTATCAAAATCTATACAATTCTGGATCAAACACGAGGTAAGCTTGCGTGACAAATCCGGGAGTGGGGAGGTGCTGCTGAAATAAAAAAAAAATATAAACCTCGCAGCTTGAAAACCAAATACTTTATTCTTCTCTTCATGACGTACTGTGACAGATGGCCAGTATGGAAAAATATTGAAATAACTAAACTCAACGTTTCGCAACTCAAACTTAAAAGTAACATGACGATGTCATTCTTAATATTTCAGTTTTTTCTTATACATTCTCAAAATCTTTGTGATTTTATCTTCCTTCCATTTTCCCAGTTACATTCATCTTATACAATAAATTCTAGATTTGTCATTTCTGTCACATCAATACAATCCGTTACTTGCTGTACTATGTCACCTTCTGTATACTAACACCTGACTGTGGTATAGTACTATTTTATGCTAATTTCTCACTGTGGTGTACTTTATAATAAACTCTGATTGTGCTAGAGTTCTATTTTATACTAAACTCTGACTGTGGTATAGTACTATTTTATGCTAATTTCTCACTGTGGTGTACTTTATAATAAACTCTGATTGTGCTAGGGTTCTATTTTATACTAACCTCTGACTGTGGAATAATTCTATTTTATACTAAACTCTCAATGTGATATTTCTATTTTTTCTAACCTCTGACTGTGGTGAAGTTCTATTTTATACTAACCTCTGACTGTGGCATAGTTCTATTTTATACTAACCTCTGACTGTGGTATAGTACTATTTTATGCTAACCTCTGACTGTGGTATAGTTCTATTTTATACTAACCTTTGACTGTGGTATAGTTCTATTTTTTACTAACCTCTGACTGTGGTATAGTTCTATTTTATACTAACCTCTGACTGTGGTATAGTTCTATTTTATACTAACCTCTGACTGTGGTATAGTACTATTTTATGCTAATTTCTCACTGTGGTG
>Ga0209628_10001265_pt1 | contig 16146 bp, 13 predicted proteins | sample TergutCu122P4_FD_187285 | JGI IMG/M metagenome (GOLD analysis project Ga0209628, IMG submission 187285) | Cubitermes ugandensis P4 segment gut microbial communities from Kakamega Forest, Kenya - Cu122 P4 (SPAdes) (version 2) | ecosystem: Host-associated > Arthropoda: Insects > Digestive system...
CTTTTTTTTTAACAAGTTTTTGAAAATCGCGGAGTACTAGTACTCCGGCCGGACTGCTGGCGTGAGAGGCCGCGGAGTACTAGTACTCCGCGCGGAGCGAAAGTGTTAATTCGTAAGGTACATTTGTATATTTATGAATCCATGACTTTAATTGATGAATTTTGCCATCTGTTTTCATTCCCAGAACATATCACCTGTGAATACAGAAGCATTCTTGTCATGTTTTATTGTTTGTATTGCTTTCAGTAATGCTGAGCTGGTATTTGTGTTTTGTATCTCATGAGCAGTATACCCTTACTAACACAGCCATGCGTACAATCCTTACTTCATATGCCCTATGTCTGGTGACAAAGAAAACAGCTTGTCAAAGACAATATGTACTAAATTGTGGTTCCTTATGTTGCACCTAGATAATGAAGCTCTATGTCAACTCAACTGTGGTACGTAGTAGAAGTGAGTGATCATTTTCATGCCAGTCATATTTAACCCTGGGAAGGATGCCTCACTATGTATCGGAAAGGTGTTTGGTTGTGTCCCACAGCTGTTCACTGTGTGCTGTTGTAGATAAATATTTCAAATACCATGACAATGAAGGCTGACAGTTCTGATGTATCCAGTCATTTTTATTATGAAGTTCTGGTGTTCTGTGTTACTGATGGCTTTATAAGTTAAAAATGCTAGTGTACTTGGAAGACTGTACAATCCTCATAATTTCCGTGTGCTTTCTACAGTGGGAAATATCACTTCTAACTGTGGATTGCCTTTCTATTGCAGGTATGGAACCTGTGGAGTTTCATTCTGTCACCCGTGTGGGCTCAGGATACTCGATGTATGAGTTAACAGAACTGATTGAAAAACTGTTGCCTCACTGGCAGCAGGTGATACCAGGCCAGTGTCCACCTGGTCTTGTATGGACCAAAGAAAAACCAGACATATGGGTAGCTCCACAAAATTCCTACATACTAGAGGTATAGTTTCAGTTCTGCTTTTTCCAGCGGTGCTTGAGGATTTGAATTGCATGACATTGAAATAAATATAAAATTAATGAGGTGTTGTGGCTGGAGATAATGAATGTTGTAATGCTGAAATGGAACTGTAATCACTGAGGTTTCTGTAGTATTGCATAAATTGTAATATGTGTACATGTTTGTATTTAGTTTAAAGTACAGAAATAAATTGTGGGGACTCAGTTTCATGAGAATTGAAATAAGAACCCAGTTTACTGTAACCATAGACATCAGATGTCTGGGTCACTCAGACAAAAAACAAACAAAAGTAAAGCATGTGGCATATTTTCATCAGCTGTGGCATGTTGCCTAGAGAGTAAATGGGGTAGGATATGACATGATACTGGGTCATGTGGTGGCATAGTTGGTTGAGGCACTGTGCTACAAGCCGGAAGGTTGTATGTTTGACCTGGGGTCTACTCAGGGTCTAACAGAAGTGAGCACCAGCAATTTTTCCTGAGGGGTAAAGGCAGCTGGTGTGTAGGTCTTAAAACCTTATCACCTTCATGTGCCAGTGGTCTTGAAATCTGGGAGCCTCAACCTCCTGGAACCCTCAGGGCCTGTCCAGGCCTGTAATGGGGTAGCTTTACCTTTACTTTAAATGATGTAGATATGCAATGCTGTCTCTTATGGCTTAAAATTGATTCAGTTTACAAAGATGATTTGAAACAAATTACATTTTCAGTGTGGTATGTAACATATCTGATGTTTTCCAGTAATTGTGATGGCTTGTTTTACTTTATTTGCAGATCAAAGCAACAGAGATTGTACCAAGCACTGCATTCAAAGCTGAATTTACGCTTCGATTTCCTCGAGTGGAGAAGATTCGTTATGACAAAAGATGGTCTGAATGCATGACTGTTGCAGAGTTTGACAAATTGAGAAAGGTAGTGGTAATTTAAACCAGATTTTTACCAAATAGGTGTCAATAGTGAGAGGCAGTGCACAAACAACTGGCAGGGCATGCATGTATACATACCTGCGTAACTACATATGTTATGCATTCCATAGAGGGACAATTTAAAGTGACAATAGGATGTGGAATAACTCATCAAATACGTAAAAATTCAAAACACAAAACATGCAATACAAGGTATTATAAGTATTTTGTGTATGGAATTTAAGTGTTGTGCAAAATTTATTATATGTGCCTGATACTTTGATTATGACTTATTTTTTAACATTAGAAATTCTTCAACAGAATGCAAGCAGTGTGTATTTAAGTATTTTCCTAAAGCTGATATAAATTGAGCCATTCATTCTTCTGACTTACTTTGCATGGTCAACTGTTGAATATTTTGATGTCAGCATACTATGTACTTTTCTGAAAACTTGAAAGGTTGCAATTTGTTCTATGAAGATGTTATTTATTCCTTGTGCTAATAACACTATGTACAATTGAATTTGTTTGAAATTTTTCTCGGTTATTTACAGTGGAGGTCATTTATGAAAGTATGTGTTGTTGTGGAAGAGAGAAAGTCTGTAATATCATATACATATTTTTATTGTTCCTCAGTCTGAGAGAAAGTTCTGAGCATCATTAGATTATTCTGGTTTTACTTTTTGTTCCTCTGTGTCAGGATCTGAACTGATTTGCAGCTGTTCCTTGAATGCCATAGAAGTTTAACTTAGCTAGCCAGATTTTATTATGAGCACAGTCAGATGTGTTGACTAATTCTCACAAAATTGTTCCAATACTCCTTTTTTTGGTTAAGAGATATGATACACTGGTAGCTTGTAAGCAGCATTTTCATTAGACATGCCTTTCCTAAAGCCTAATTGTTCCAGGAGCAATGTTTTATTAATATGTAAATGTTGGCTTAACCTATTGTGCATAACCTTTTCAAGTATTTTATTGAAAACAGCTAATAGTGAAATAGGTGCATAATTCCTTATACAAGTTCTGTCTCATTTTTGTACAGTGGTTTTACTAGTAGTTTTTTCTGGTAGTTAACATTGAACTAATCTGTATTCATGTCACCACAAATTATAAACTCAGATTTTGAATTGTACAAATATTTCATAGTGCTATCTGAAGTTTTCATAAACTGATTAAAATCCCCTGAAGGAGCTCTGTGCAAGTCAGTATTATTAACCTAGATTTTTAGTTTGAAGTTGAACTGCACAAACATCCAGATCTTTTTTTTAATCTAACATTTAATATCAATTTTTATGAAATGTTGATCTTTGCTAACAAAAATATGCCTTTTGGCAGAAACTTAATCACACGCATCACCTGACATGCGTCCTTTCAGCCTCTGTAACAAGAAAAGACTTGCAATTCGGCATGTGAACAGATTCCACTTTACAACGGCACTATCGATTCCGTCCTCCAACATCAGAAGTAGGTCGGGCTAAGGACTTATCAGCACCCCCTTGTATATAACTTGAGAGTCAGACTTCTGTAGTAAAAATATAAAAGCCGGTAATCAACCACAGTGTGATCATTATACTTACTGTTCCCAGCTATTATGTTCATGTTGAGTGTTAATAGTTCTGGTAAAACAGATTTCATTCTAAGATTACTGAGTATGTTGTTCCTCCAGGTTACTTTTTTTTGAAACAGATCCATTCTTGTAACTACCCTGTGTAAGAATGTTCTTCTATTCCCACATTGAAACCATGAAATAAAATGCATGGTATGTGTGAATATGGTAATTAAATTGTTACTGTCACACTCTGTCAAACTCCACCTCTTTCCTCTGTTATAGTCTAAGCCTGAAGCTTATAAAATTGATCTAGAAGTGTGCATTAGGCTGGCTGGTATGGTGATGATACAGATACTCCCTATGCAGCTTTATATGTTTATGTACATGCCAGTCTTGCTGCTTACAGGAGGCATCTGGAAAACTGTACTCTAGACATGTTGATGCCAGTGATCACTTATCTGAATCACCGAAAAAGAAGCGAAGGCAACTGACCCGCATGCCCATTCGAGTAGGGGAACAGTTTCGTGGTATTGATAGCTCTGCAGTCAGTGTGACATCACACTTGTTACAAGGAAAGGTGTTCTGTGTGCTCACTGCATGGAACGAACTTACAAAGAAAGACATAGAAACCAAAATTGTTCAGAATGGAGGCACAGTTGTACAAAATCCAGGTACTTTTGTAACTGAATGTTTTCTGGTGCTGGTCAGACAGTATGCTAACTTAGTTTCTGGCAACTGTCCCTGTACCTTTCACATTTATGTGTTAATTACAATTTCGTTTTTCCTAAAGTACAAGCATATTCTTAGGTCCTGTCTGGATACTTATAATGGTGTGTTTTCAGTGGTGTAGCTAAGATTTTTGGGCTCCTGTGTAAAGTTTACATATGGGCCTTTTGTATCCATGAGGCCCATCACCACTTTTTATAAAATTGTCATGCTTTTTAAATAATGGTGTTCATTTAAATCATGTTTCCTACAGTTATATGGAGAATTATTATTACTATTATTATCGCATCAGGTACATCAGTAGACTGTTGGTAAAGTATGCATTGAACATATGTGCCAATCCAGACACTACTGGCAGTTACATTAACTCAGTTCTTGGGAACTTTGACCTTCTTTTGTTTTATCAAGAAACCCCTCAGTTAAGTTCTGATTTTTTGAGAATTATTTCTTTATTCTTTAATGTCTGTTTTGGCTGCTTTTTATGTTTGATAGCTAACATAGCAAAATTTTTCAGCCCAGTTTGACCTATTGTATTCCTGGTGTAGTATTTTATTGTGTAGAATTTACTAAGTGACCTATGAGTGGTTCAGTATTAACAGAAGCATAAAAAAATTACATGATAATTTTTGGTGTCTCAGAAAATTCACTTTCCGGACAACTGATTTTGTATGAAGGATTTCTTAAATTTCTTAATCAACATTTTTCTTCAATGAAGCCTTTTCTTAACAAGGCAACAAACTGATTAGGAAATTTGGGAGATAACACTTTTGGATGTTTTTGGTTGAGATTATGCAAATTTTGTCTTACACGTTGTGTGGTGGTGTACAGAGCCTTTACAGTTTCAAACTTCCACTTTGGTCTTTTGGTGTGTTAAGTTTTGATTGTTGAGTTATGTAAAAGATAAAATTTTTCTGCTGTTCACATTTGGTTTTCATATAAATTAATGTTCAGTTGTATGATGTGGCTATTATTTTTGTCAGTGAATTTTGGTATGTACAATTGTATGAAAATCGAGGAACTGACTTCCCTTACATCCTTCTATTTTTGTTTAGGACGCAATGTATTCTGTGTCCTTACTGGATGCTACTCATTACGTGCACGCAACATTGCTTCATTGAATCAGCATAATGTTGCCCGTGTAGATTGGCTGCTACGCTGTATAGCGGCTAATGAGTTGTTGTCTTGGACACCAGCTGACCTGTTTCATGCTACACCAACCGTAAAAGAACAGCTGTCAACTGAATATGATGAGTTTGGAGACAGCTACACACAACCACTGACTGAAGATTCATTGACATACGTGTTGGAAAGAGCTGCGTTGAGTGTAGGTACCACTGTAATCTCAGCATAACATTGAAATTAGTTTGTACACCACAGAACCCTATTTCTGAAAGCATTTTATTTGTAGCACCCATTTGACTTCAAGAAATGCTGAAGGAACCCCAGGCCAAAATGTAAAGTCTCAGATGAAAGTGACATATAATGCGATTTATTTTATTACATTTCTTAAATTTCCAAATATAATAACAAAAGAACCAAAGTTATTATTGTCTGCAAGACAATCTTTTGTATAAAATATTGTCTCTTGAGTATCTTGAAGAGGTTTATTATTGGTGTGAGTTGAGGTTCTCACAGCATATCAAGTTGGGGTGTGATGTCATGTAATGTGGTGAATGGTACTACCATTTCAGATGTACCTGCTATTGCAACCTCTGTCTTAACCGCTCAGGTGTATGCAGCAAGAAGCTTTAGTACACGCCCACTGCACATCATAAAGGATCACTACTTTGATCAGTATTTCAAGTTCTAAAAATTACAGGATTGTTAGAACGTTAAAAATGTAAGGTTTTGCTAATTTTCATTAAATAACTTTCATTTTGCTGTGTACTGCACACCAAACCATCACCATACATGGAGGTCACATTCTTGAAAAATCGTGTGAAGCATGAACCCATGATGTGAAAAGTGCAGAAAAATGGGGTTAGGGGACCCAAAGATGCTTTAAACATGATAATGTATAAATTAATAATTAGTAAATAAGAAAACATTTGTATTGATGTTTGTTAAAATGGCTGAAATTTGTTAGTGTGATGAAATGACATAGGGTGTATGGTGGGGGGGAAGACAGAAAAAGACTTAATTAAGAAAGATGTGGACATAAGTGCATGGCCTTCTGCATGTCTCTTTACACCTTGTATGGTGCCATGACAGTTTCCATCTCCATCTTCCAGCCATACAGAGAAGACCCTTGAGTTTGTCAAGGAATGGGTGACATGGATTTAAACAAGCAATGTTTGCATTTGGTGGAGCACTGGCTACAAAGTTTCCTCTGATCTTTTCTTCATTTCTCATTAATGGGATGAATCACTGATTTGTGTATATGATTATTGCATCTGACTACACCAGTGCTTATTTTCCTCTCCATCAGCACTTCCCAGTAAGTCCTAAAAATTGTGAAAGGCACAGTTCAAATATGTTATGTAACCCAAGTACTGTGTCTAAGTTGCTACTGAGGGAGACACGCAAGTATATTCCTCAACCTGCATGCATGAAGAGAATTATGAGTGAATGAAGAACCTATGCAGTGATTTGTGAAAGTTGTCATATTTGTTCTTCCATGACTAAACAGCTGTGATACAGAAGCCCATGAATGAGGAGGGTCTGCCCTATTATTCCAATAATGAATGGTGTTTGTATACATTATGTTGTTACAAATGATAATTCTGATTCTTTAACAGAAAACTGCTCAGAACTTTACTGAAGAAATGTTTGCAGATGTTGAAATGGAACTGTTTTTTGGGCCTAGTCCTTATGGCTTCTTCCGTCCATGTCGGGCATACATGGACAGATATGTCACGGTAGGTACAGCACATGTTAAATGCGTGATATGTGATCTTTGTTAAAACAATGTTTGACATATGCCATAACCTAACTTCAGGCAAAAATTGAGAAAATAATTAACATATATGGTGAAATTGTGCTTTAGTTTTTCTGAATTCTGTAAAATTTCTGTTTCTAGGTGAGGCACAGTATAAACAATGTAAATTGTTTACCTGAGTGGAAGGCTAGGTTTATGTGTGTGCACATGCACACACACGTGTGGCTGTGAGAGCGATTAAGAGATATTTATCACACTGTATATATAGTGATGTTTTTGTAGTTTTAAGCTTTTAGTTTGTTCCCTACAAATGCCTCTGCAGTTTCATACTTTGAGAGGAGCAAGTAGGAGAGAGAGACATTTCACGTGGTATATGCACGTGTAGTGTGTACACTATATTCATATTTTTAATGTTGTCAATTACGTGCATCCTTATCTTAAATGCTACTGGCCAAGAAATGTTAAACCTGCTTGTGCAGAAATTGGATGAAGAGTGTTGAGAAGTGTTAACCTAGCTGGCAGATTAAATCTCACAACTGCATTTGGTCAGATCATACATTCTGCTTTCATCTTCATGTAAAGCAAATTACACTGTATGCAATCTGCAACAAAACTCAGGCTCTAAGACCAAAACCAGAAGTGATATAAGTGTGCAGCTGGTATCATAATTCCAGTTGTTTGTAATTTATGTATATTTGTTCATATGTCTTTTTCTGTGCCGTCCATTAACTGCAGTTTTTTTTTACACAAAATAACAGTTATACTAAGACACCACTGTTTCTGTCTAATTTGAATGTGGATTGGTATTAATGACTTGCTGAGACAATCGGTCATCACACAGTCAGTCGTGCATACACGTAGGGATGGTCTCTTTGTCTCATTGTTTGTGTAGGGTGAGCTCAGAAACTGAGTAGCCTAGATTTTTTTCTGAAAGAATGTCATAAGTCAGACTTACAATGAATGTCCTGTATAGAGATTGTTTGATGTATGAGTATGTATGAGTGTGGCTGATCACATTCTGCATACATTTGTTGTAGAAGTGTCATAATCTTACAATATGTGTGATTCCTTACAGTTCACTTCTATGCAGCAGCATTTAGAATTCTTGAAATTGAACCTAACTGTGACATGCTGTTTGTGTCACTGCTGCGCTTAATCTAAGCTGGACCAGAACATTGCTTGTAGTTGTATGTGCAGTTCATGGTAACTGGTAAGCTGCTGTCAGCACAGAAAATGAGGCAAACTTGAATTAAGGATCTTGGTTTCTTAAAACTTTTTCCCATTTTTTATATGGAATTTTGATTGATGATAAGGAAGGAAGATTGCGTATCATTTTTAGGGGCCAATAACACTGGTCAACAAAATTTAACTTTTTTTTTGTCCCATGAACTTCAATAGATGAACTTACCAGTACTTTTTATGCTGAATTCAGATATGTATGCAGAATTGTTCTATCAGGCAGGGTTTCAAAGATACAGAGGAATTTAAATGTGCAAAATAGTATTTTATGTGCTCATGAAACAGGCAGAAACCTTCCACTAAAATGTAGAGGCTTATGACTTTCGCTGGCGTTTGGCATCAGGTACATCCATCTTCAGTGTCCAGCAATAGCCTGCCAACATACTTGAGTTCCACTTGCCTTGGTACCACTTTTCCACAGTCATAATGTCTTGGTGAAATCTTTTACTGTGTTTGTCACTAACTTCACCAAGATTTTCTGGTAAAAAATCCAAGTGTAACTCCATAAAGTGTATTTTCAGACTCATATTGCATCCCATAGCTTTTTACAAAGTCAACGGGCCCTGCACAACATCCTGATAGTTCACTGCTTTGTGATTTCCTAAGAAGTCCTTGCAAATCCTCTTAAATGACAACCATGCATTTCTTTCAGTCTCGTTCAGGTCTGTTTGTCTTGCATCAGTTCCCTGATCTGGGGTCCTATAAATATACCCTCCTTGTGTTTCCATCACTCACATTTGGGAACTTATTCCTCACATTTTGGAATCCATGGACAGTTTTATCCATACCTTTCACAAAGTTTTTCATGAGGCCCAGCTTTATGTGCAAAGGGGACAGATAAATTTTCTCCGGAAGAACAAGAGGAGGATTGATGACATTTTTCTTCCCTGGCGTCAGTGATGTTTGTTTAGGCCACAGTTTATTTACGTAGTGATTCTTCTTGTCCCAGCTGTCCCACTCACACACGTAACAGCAGTATTTTGTGTAACCGAGTTGCATTCCAGGTAACAGGGCCACGACTTGAGATCACCACATAACTTCCACTTTAATTCGTCATACTTAATATTTCCCAACAGGAGCTTCATGCTTTCATAACTTTCTTCATGTTGGCTGCATGAGCCAAAGGAATGGAGGGGAATCTATTTCCGTTGTGGAGTAGAACCACCTTCAAGCTCACTTTTGACGAATCAATGAACAGTCGCCACATCTGGGTTATATTCATGGCCAAGAACTGCCATAACAGAACAAACATCATTGCAAAACACAACGCCATCTTCCTGGGAGAAGAGATCCTTGAATTCTTCATGGCACCCACAGTAAAAACACACCTTAATGTCCTGGCGCAGAAGATTCCAGCTGTTTAATCTGGAGTGAAAGCTGTGGGTGATAGAGAAATTCTGGAAAAATATATGAATTCAGCATCGAAAAATACATCAGAAACATACATTTTTCCTCATGGGACAAAATCTTTGTTGACCAGTGTAATGGGCAAGAAGAGGAAACATTTCCATTGTCTGTGAATTCATGTATTTTTTAGAATCCTTTTTTTAAATGTAAATTTTGCATTAAAACACTGCTCATTATTACCTTTTTGTTTCAGTTAAATGAACCAAGGTCAGAGACAAGTCTGGATTTGGATATTGTGGAGCTTGACTTCACTTTCTATGGAGGTCAGATTTCTTTAGAAATAAATGATCTGACCACCCACGTGATTATTTATTCTGAGTGAGTATAATAGTGAATGCAGTAAGATGCATTGAAATGCGTTTACAGTAATCTGTAACTGACCTTGAAAGTGTTACTGAACCTAATTTGATATCAACCATGTAGGATCAGTGTTATAGGATGACCAAAAAATAGCACTTTTATTTAAAACTGCCTCCATTTTATTGTATCAGTTTTTTAAAAGTTTATGCAAACTGGTGACCACCATGGGATACACAGTTTACATCTCTAAAGCATACTCTGGTCAAGGATACAGCACTGCTTACTCATGTATTAATTGTCCCACAGAGAGAAAACCACTTGCCAGTAACTTGTAATGTAACCTCAAATTGTACTGCTTCTTTAATGCCAGTTTGTATACCAGTGCTCTGTAAACTGTGTATTCTGCAAAACTGTGTTGATATTGAAAATTTCTTGCAGTATGCCAAATTGAATGTTTCAGACACAGTGATATTCTCATTTATGGTCTTTCTGTGGCCTCTAAATAGCAGCAGTGGATTATACTTTAAGTGGAGGAATTTAACACTGAGTAAATTATTTTGGATTGTCCAGCACACCCTTAAGCCTCTGTACTCTGGAAGTACAGATGTACTTGCCAAGCCATGTACTTATAAAGCAGCTCCTCAAAAAGACCAAGTTTCCCTTCTTGTGGCTAGATTTTTTCCATAGCTGAACACAGGAAAGTAACATGTGAACAGTTAAATATGAAACTGGTCTGTAGACCACATCTGTAAATCCCTGAAGCTTTTTCTTTCTTTATTTCCTTCTCTCTCTCTCTCTCTCTCAAGTCCTGTTTAGGGGCAGACCAGGCTTAACATATTCATTTTCAGTCTTCAGTTTGTAAGTAGATTATTTCATATTGGTTTCTACTATTCCTACTCATGTTGTATTTTAAATTACAGTTCTTATGTATTCCTGAAGGAAGTAGAGATTCTGAACATAAACTTCATGCATATAATTGTGTCTTTGCCCATGTACTGTTAAATGGCACAGTAATGCTTTTCAGGTCAAAGAGCAGACTTGATGAGATTAAATGTCTCAACAGAGACAGAGACCGCAAATTCTACATTGTGACTGAGCACTGGGTGATTGAGTCAGTGAAAATGAAGAGCAGGCAAGATGAGTGTAATTACTTATTGTAATGGTAAGTTTGTCCTGCTTTTCTGAATATTTGTTATTTGTAATTTAGGCATATCAGGCTGTTTCAAGTAATCAGCATTAGAGGAAGTTCTCTTAAAAGCTGCCACATATTTGTAGTGGCTGAAGAGCTTTTCCTCACATTTGCAGAATGTTTGGAATGGATGGATAATTTCAGGATTTTAAATAGTATTTAACCCTACATTTCCAGCCTTCATATACTGCATTATCTTTTGCAGCAGTTCATTCAAACTGCTTCCCCATGAACAGTTTAATAGATATTTTTGTACCATTGTATCATGGGTAAAGATGAAAGTTTTTTTATTGATGTATAAAGGTATTTTGTAGGAAGGCATATGGGAGTGAGGTGTAGCCCATGCAGACTGCAGTTTAGCATTAGATACAGTTGAGTGGTTAACATTATTCTCTGGTCTCTTTCTGCAGGGATACATCCCCCAGTACCCATTTAATAGGAGGCTTCATGAAACCCCATAGCCAGCATGTGCTTTGAAGACGATAAATCATACGCCCCTGCCTGGAATTGAATCACATTTCCTTTGTCATGCAACGTATAGCCTAGTCTCTATACAAAATGCAGTAATATGGCTTCTACATTTTTATTTTACATCACACTGGGCATCTGAAGATTATCATCCAATTTAATAATTTTTCAGGACCTGAGTAGCATGAGAGCAGTACATAAAAACATGAAATAAAAATAAAAGTGTGAACATAGTTTAAACTTGACAGTACCATCAACTTTTCTAGAAGATTTGGTAGTGTAAACATGGAATAAGATCCTGAATCTTTTGTAGGGGAAGCTGAAGGGCAAAGTCATATGTTGGACTGCAGTGTACAAGTGGAATTGACAGAAACGAAATTGCTCGATTGCTTGATTATGTGTGCCTTCAGATTTCGGTGGGCAGAAAGCAATGCAAACTTCTTATGTCATCACCTTCATACTCTTATATAATGTCATAATAAGTTTGGTAACATGGGTTAATGGTTATGACCCCTAGAACAAGCAGCAATTACCACAGTTGGAGTTTCTTATTGTCTGACTGTTGAAAGTACACCGAGTACAACAAAACTGAAATGATGCTGGTTGCGGTTTTAGGCACGTTTATGAAATTTCAGAAAGCAGTTATTAGCTTCATTGTGTCTGTCTGTCCACGTGAAACAACTGCTTCCACTGGACAGATTTTAACAAAATTTATTTGAGTATTTTTTGAAAATCCATCAAGAAAATTCAATTTCATTAAAATTTAACAGGAATAATGAGTAATTTACATGATGATTTATGTACCTTTATGATAATACCTTGCTGAAATCTTCTTGGAATGAGAAATGTTTCAGATTAATTTGTGGAAAAAATCAAAACACACATTTTATGTTCAATGCCTTTTTTCCCAAAAATTGTGCTGTTATTAGATAATGTGGAAAAATGTTACACAGCCGGACAAGCCACAGATGATAGTATGATAGGCACGTATGCTTTGCATAGTGGATAACTGAGTCTACGAACACATACTCAGAATGTGTAATACTTATTGCTTTCCCATAGCAATATTGAATACACAAGTGCACCTCAATGTTACAATATATGTACATTGCATGTCTTGTTTGTACATCTGTGCACCTTGAGGATATTCTGCAAAGCCAGACTATTGCCCCATTGACTAAAATCTCCCTATATTTTGTATAACCATTCAGTGCATACCTTACAGACCACCCAGTGTGCTGCCTGTAGAAAGACCCGTTGACTGTACACAGAAATGATGGCTGTTTATTGTAAGAATTGTACAGAACACATCAGCTGTGTGTAGAAAAATGTAGCATTTTTAATATTAAACCTGGTGGTTCATATACTAACAGCTAGTTTTAAAAATCTCAATTTATTAATACTGAGATATCTGCCTGGGAATCACTGTATTAAGAGAGGATGGTAGTAGCTCATAGTAAGACTATTGCTGATGTTTGAGATGCAGCCTGAGAGGACCTTCCAAGAACAACTGAAGTTGCTCAAAATTACAGCAAGTTCCATGATGTACAGTGCCATGCCACAGGTGAACCTGTGACTGAATTCAGAGTAAAGTATTTAAGAGTAATTGTTGTATTTGCAGAGGAGAAGAAACTATGGCAGATCTCAGGGACAAGTTCAAAAAGGCCTCCAAGATTGTCCAAACATCATCTGTTGTGGTATGTCCTGACCCCTTATCCTCTGCTCCATCAACTTCTTCAGCTATGAGGACTCCAGAAAATACAGAAGAAGACCCTGATGACCTTAAACCAGCAGATGGAGATATCCAGATAGAATACTCCTCTGACCAGTTTTACAGCCCCAGTATAGGAGCAGTAACAAAATATTGCCTCTAAGAACTTACATCAGCATAGGTACCATCTGATAATCCAGAATGTTTGATAATTCAGCACCTGTCCAGTCCCTTGCAAGTCAGATTGATGAAATTTTGCTGTACTTATTTCCCATTAAACTTTATCCAAACTCTTCCATTAAACAGATTCCCCTTGGTTACTGTTCTTCTCCAGTTTAATCACATATTGCTTACATACTGACACAACTCCTGAGAAGCAGACTGAAAGAAAGAGCACAGTTCAGTACAGTATGTTTTCATGTTTCAGTAATAATTATTTCCTCATGCAGTTCACTTGTTAGGTACTGCTTTGTACTATATTTTGTGTGTTGACAAAGAGCTTCTATATTGGGGTAGAAAGAATTCCTGTTAATAGTGATGTTGGTTTTAATGACATGTTCAGTATCATCTGAATGGTCTTGTAAGTCTCCAAGCCTCATCATTCCACTGCTTGACTGGCACTTCACTGACAGGTCTTTTCACACCAATATTTACTTCTATATGCACTGGATTACTCAGGTCTATAGAAAATTGATTGTTGTGTGGGCTGTACTCTTGGTAGTAGTTGTCTGGAAGATATGTAAACAAAAGTTTGTATATTATGACATTGTGTATATACAAAGATGCTGTACTGTAGTTTTTCATGGCCTGCCATGTTACAGCTTCTAACAATGCATGATTTCAGGCTTTCGCCACAAAGTAAATGCGAACTACGCTCTTCTGGGTTATTATGCAGCAAGTAGTCATTTTGGATTGAAGATGGGACCAGTAGGTTGTCCCAAATGTCGGTAAGAAGTTACCACTACTCATTGCTCAATAACCCAGAAGAGCACACTTCTGTACTTCTAACAAACCAGATTCTTTGAAATATGTAGAGAGGATTTCTTCAGTGTTAGTAGGTGGGTTCATTTGCTATTATGTTAATAAAAATACAGTAAGGAAACACACACAGCCACAAAAGAAACAATACAGTTAAGTAATATTACAAAAAAAACTTAGAAACATAAGTAATTTATTAAAAACAAATCTTATGTTATACTGAAACTTTGTAAAAATGTGTGACTGATTGTTAAAGTTTCAATGCTTTATGTGTCAAATTTGTTTGAGCATAATGTAACTTCTCTTCACCACAATGAAGAAGAGAACAGAAGAAAGGTAGTGAAGTGCATCATAATTGTAGAGCTAAGTGTATCTTAGTGTTTGCTGTCATAGCATGCAAACAAATCTCTATAAGCTTTCATTGCCACACATTTTCATACTCATCACATTTCTTGGCTGTCATATACTGAAGGACACTGAATTCTCATTGCTGCATATTTGTAAGGGGCCTCAGGGGGGTTTTTTTTTAAAGCTGAAGTGGTATCTTAAATATAAATTAAATAGTAATAAAATTGTATTAATTATAATTGTATTTGTATGTTTGTGTGGTTTCAGTTGAGGAGAGGTAAACTGTGCATGCATATAAATGTGTGTGTGTTCATGTGTACCTTGCTGACTTAAAACTTGGCATTCATTGTGTTTTCTTGGATATTTGCATGCTGTAGTTGGAGTGTACTGGCACAGGAAACTAGTGAACACACTATTTATTTTAACCCTATATGAAAGTTATCAGATGTCATATCCATTACAAATTGAAAACCAGACCTGTGAAGTTGAGCTTGGAGATGATGTGATTTAGCATGGTCTGATCCATTACAGTTTTCACTTTGGTTGTTGAATTCATCATGAGGCTACGCTTCATCCGACTAATTAGGGGTAGAGTGTACTCAGATACATGGAGAGGTGTGTCATCAGAACCAAACTCCTATAACAGAAGTCACTTGAGTCCATTAGTGTCCAGTCTCTGACCCAATAACCTATATTTTTGTGAAAAGAAGTAAAAATTCAATATATACAGTCATTTTCCCATCAGTAATACAATTCTGAAAATATAGCTACAGCTACACATCTATGTAAAAAATTCAATTCTTGACTTGTATGCAAAGATACTCAAGAGACAGGCTCGAAAACTGATTTTAGGCCCTAGTCCGACTATAAAGACCAGATTATTGTCCTTTACAGGACACAGTTCAGGGTTGTTACTGGCCTTCTTACTGGACATAGCACCCTAAGAAAACATCTGTATTTAATGGTGTTGACTAATCCCTCATGCAGGAGGTGTGGTACAGGGGAAGAAACCTCAGTCCACATTCTGTGTGAGTGTGAAGCCTTGGCTTCACTCAGACTTTTATATCTCTGTTCCTTCTTTTTGGACCCTGAGGACGTTAAGAGTCTTAACACTTTCGCTGCCGGCTATTTAAATACCCACTGTCGCTAAAATGCCGGCCGTTTGAAGGGTTCACAGCCCCTTCTTTCAAGATTTCATTAAAAAATTAATTACACAGAAACTATATGAGATAAAGACTTGAAATTCAGGACATACCTTCAGTAATGTTTCAGCGTGTGATATCATGTGTAGCAGCCTTCTAGATATAGAGGAACACCACACTGAGCACAGAGAAGTCTGGTTTCTTTCCTGATATTATTTCGCACACACACTCGACATTTTCGTATTGGCATTTTATCCTTTATTGTGGGTGGAATATTGATCAGTGTGTGATTCTTTATTTTTCCGTCAAGCCTGCCAGGGGGGT
>Ga0209628_10001266_pt1 | contig 16144 bp, 10 predicted proteins | sample TergutCu122P4_FD_187285 | JGI IMG/M metagenome (GOLD analysis project Ga0209628, IMG submission 187285) | Cubitermes ugandensis P4 segment gut microbial communities from Kakamega Forest, Kenya - Cu122 P4 (SPAdes) (version 2) | ecosystem: Host-associated > Arthropoda: Insects > Digestive system...
ACTATGATATGGACTGCAGGAGGAATGATATTTATGAAGACTACCAATACATACGATCAGCAGGAGGGCCTGCTTTTGGAGCAGTCGGAGGCGTTCCTGGGGCTGCTCCAGCGCCGCGGTATCCTGGAGGACGGGCAGATCGACGACGAGACCCGCCGCCGGGCCATTATGGATCGGAAGCGCAAAACCTACCACAATACCCTGCTCATGCTGCAGAACTACCGCAACATCATTTGGGCCTTGGAATCTTTCCCGGACCAGATCGCCGAGGAGTTGGATAAACCCCTGGAGAACCTGGATGCCCTTCTCAGTCTGCTGGACACGGAAATGGTTTTTGGTAACCACAAGCTCGAAAGCCGGCTGTGCGGCGTCCAAAGGTCGCGTTTGCTGCTGGACCGCATCAATGAGGCACTGACGGTGCTGAAGAAAAAGCCGAAGGACGGTCCGGCATTGTACAGGATCATTTACGAAACCTACATCACGCCGGAAGACCTGTCTCATTCGGATATCCTTTTCCGGCTGAACATGTCCTCACGGCACTACTACCGACTTCGCACGCAGGCCATCAATGTTCTTTCATTGCGTTTGTGGGCCACACCATCGGAGGAGCTGGATTCCTGGCTGGAGGTGTTGACGCTGCTGGAGATGCTGTGAGATTGTCAAAAATGCAGAACATAGGAGGCAATCGCATGGAACTCAGTTTTGTCGCAGTCGAGGTGCCTTTTGGCACTGCCGTGCAGCGGACCCAACCGGGCTATCGGCTTTCAAATGGAGTTATACTCCTACCCTCAGAGCAAGACGGCAATGGCTGCTATTGGGGCGCCATTGGCATGGATGGGATCTATCTGCATACAGGCAAACGCTATCAGCCAACATCCAACGGTTCTCAGACAATAGTTTCTTTTCGAGAAGCTATGGCCTGTACCGCTTTGCAGCCCCCCTCCCATAGGGCCACGGCATAACAGACGGCCCGCCATAGCCTGAGCAGTCCGGCTGAGGTAGGCCAGACTGCTCAGGCTGTTTGTCCGAAGACACCTTTACGTCTTCAGCGGACGCGAGATCGTGCCTGTAAAGTGGTCTGGTGGGTTATTATTCCAAATAGTTCTGCACATCAGAGCCTCTTCCGACTACGAAAAATTTTTTACTGGAATCATGTCACCAATCGCCTTCCAATCTTGTATTAATATATGTAGGGACAAAATCCATGTAATACCCACAAAACATAGCAATGCACAACTATACAAAGGATTGCCATATGGCGGAAAGGGTTGGTGATTCCTATGGGCTGATTTTCCGACGCAACCTCCTCAAGCTAAGTCCAAACACAAAATAATGAATGATAGGAGAATCAATTACCATGAAAAAGAACTTGCTTCAAAAGGCATTGGCCATATTCAGCGCCATTGCGCTGCTGGCCGCAGTGGGCTATTCGTTCGTTTCGGCAGAGGACATAACCGAAAACATACCCATCGCAGCGCAGGAATCCGCGCAAATCTTGGAGGAGGATATTTCCAAGCGCGGCGAGTACGAAAAGCACTTTCTGCAAAGCGACGGGAGCTACCTTGCAGTTAGTTATGCTAACCCTGTTCATAGACTTTCCGCAGATGGTAGCTTCGAGGAAATTGACAATACATTGTCCTTGAAAGGCGGACGCCTTGAAAATGCGGACGATGAATTCAAGGTTTCCTTTGCGGAAGAATCCGAAAGAGATCTTGTGAAAATCTCGCACGAAGGCTACACGATGTCTTGGGGACTATCCTCTTTTGCGGAAAGAAAAGTCGAGCCTGTAGATGACGCTGTTACCGCGTTGGCTGATGCAATCGATAACTTGGTCATGCCGCGCGTCTTTGAAAATGCTCGGGCATCAAGAATCGCGACGGTGCTCGACAAGAGCGAGGAACTGGCGCAATTGTCGGAGGAACAGCGCCGAACAGCCGCTCCCAAAATCAATTCCGGGCTTGTGTATGCCGATATTTTGGGCAATGGCATTGATGCGCGTTATTCGGTTAATCCTGGCCGGGTCGAAGAAGATATCATCCTTAATGCTCCGAGTGACTTCAGTGGCTACGCAATGGACATTGCCTTGGAAGGCTTGACGGTTGTCAAAACAGAAAACAACAGCGTTGAGTTTTTGGACGGCGAAGGCGAAGCTGTTTTCATCATTCAAACTCCGTATATGTATGATGCCGCGGATGATATTTCTTACGACATTAGCATCGAAATCGAGGAAACGGCAGAGGGCTACCGCATCGTGTTTGCGCCTGACGCAGAATGGCTGAACGCGGAGGAGCGGGCTTATCCCGTAGTTATTGATCCGACTGTGACATCAGCGGGGATTCTCTCTAATGCTCACGATACCTATATTATTGATGGTAGCGGGAATCCAGGCGGATTGGGAGATAAGATGTATACGGGGATAAAACTCGTAGGTTCTGTCTATATGGTCCATAGGTCTTACTGGCGAATTATTACTCTACCATCCATCAGCGGCAATTACACGATCACGGACGCAAGTTTCATCGTGCAGCACCCAAGTGGAACGTCAACAAGCCGCCCGTTTTCGTTGTACGGAGTTAACGCGAGCTGGACCGAAAGCACCATCACATGGGCAAACAAGCCATTGAATGATACGTTGCTTGTTTCCAATGTGAATAGAAACAACTTAACAGTAACATTCGACGGCGCTGCCGTTACCACAAGAGTCAAGGCGTGGTACGCCACCCCCGCCACAAACTATGGTTTCATGATTAGCTACACAAGCGAATCTCTTACCAACCCGGATTACAACGCGTTTTGGACGTGCGATCAAAGCACTGCAAGCTATGTGCCCTATCTCAGCGTAACGTATACTTTGCCTACCACTGCCACTACCGAACTGTTCTATATCTATAACATGTATTACGGTACTTATCTTACTGCAGGCGGAACGACCAGCGGGTCAAATGTTGTTACTGCGGCCTATGGCGGCGGCACCAATCAGAGGTGGCAAATGGTTCTTACAGGTGACGCCCAGTTCCGTTTGGTGCCCCAAAATGCGACAGGCTGTTCGCTGTCCATTAATCCAGCAACCAATGTAGACGGCAATCTCGCCGTGATTCAAACTACTTCCACTGCAAGCGTGCAGAAATGGCGCTTTAAAGCATACGGAACTGGTTATATGCTTGAATCGGTTATGTCGGGCACGAAAGTGCTTGAACCAACAGCCACAACTGCAAACAACAATATCGTGCTTTATACAAATACAGGCGGGTATAACCAGCAAAAATGGGTTTTGGTGCCAGTGGCATCAATGGCAAGCCTCGCTATTCGGAGCCCAAATAGCAATTTGATATGGCCGCTTGGTTATAAGTGGCAAATATCACAATCATATGTTGGCCCCAACAGCGGCCAGCATAGTGGGACTGATCTTGCTCAGACCACCAGCAGCAGCGCTTCGCCTCCCACTTCACCAATTGCAGGTACGATTATTTATGCAGCAGAAGCTGGAACGGTGGACATAGTTGTAAGTAGTTTTGCCAACAATATTCCGCCTGCTGACGGAAGCGGATATACTGGTGATGCTACATGGGGAAACCGCGTAAAGATAAAGCACTCTACAACGAGTTATACCCAGTATGCGCATCTTAACCCAAACTCTATCCTTGTTTCGGCGGGACAAACCGTCGCAAAGGGACAACCTATTGCACAAGTCGGACACACAGGGCATTCCACTGGATTTCATTTGCACTTTGAAGTTTACAGTGGCGGGAGCGCTTCTAGCTACCGGGTAAATCCGATGAATTATTTCAATGACAAAGTAACACAGTAAAAGGAGGGCTTTGTATGTTCTTACTAAAAAGAAGTTCCCCCATTTTGCTTGTTATTCTGTTGGTCGTGTTTTCGGCATGTCAATGGAACACGACGATTGATGAGCAAGGTTCAACCGAGATCGAAACCCAAGACGCAACCTTGATCGAAGCGCAGAATACAACCTTGTTTGATGCATTTGGCACAACCTCGCCTGACGCGCAATATAGCACAAATGTAATCATACAAGAAACAGTGCTACTTACCAATCCGCCCGCTATAACTACCTCTGCCGTCAGCACGGCTCTAAGCTTATCGGGTAAGGCTATCCAAACGGCAGAGCTAAAGGCGCTATTCAACGAATATCAGAAAACGATGTTGGAACTATCAAAGCCCCTGATAGAGAAAAACATACAATTTGCTGATATTGACAACGGCTTTTCCGCTCAGTTGTATGTGGATGAAACATTTGATAAAGCGATGGCTCAAAAATTCAAGGATTATCTGTTGGTTGCCAGCGCTGAGACGAAACATGATGCTGCGATTAGTGTAAGGATGGAAGATGGCAAACGAGTGATAACGTTTTCTTTTAGCGCAATGGATGGAAGCGGCAGCATAGTTTATATGCCGGATGGATATGTAAATCTGCCACTTGTAGACCCAAAGAGCGAAGCCAAATTAGCAGACAAATGGTATAGTTACTACGCATAATGATTTTTTGGCCGCTCTTGAATTGTAATTGGACAGCCCCCGTGTATCTTGCGGTGCGCGGGGGACCCTTTGGAACAAACGGAACAGCCTAGACGTTAAACATAACACTTCTCGTTATCGGGTGAAAACTCCGACGTTGATGCACAGTGCTAACGCAGGGCAAAATATCGTCAGCAAAAAATACTAAGGAATTTCTTCCATCTGTTGCACTATTCAGTTATTAATGGCAAGGGGCAAAATCCATAGAAATTTTTACAAATCAATCACAAGGAGTAGTTATGTTATGAAATACACAAAGAAATTACTCGCCTTGCTACTAGTGCTCATGCTAGCCTTCAGCCTGGCCATGCCCGCTGAGGCAGCAGACGAAACCTGGGTGGTCTGCTCCACCTCTGGAATTAACCTACGCAACAGCGCCAGCACTAGCAGCAATGTGCTGGGTGTTTTTGGGCTGGGCTCCGTGGTAGTGATTTCAAGAAAGACGCAAGCCGGTGGCCTGACATGGGGCTATGTCACCTCCGCGATGCCGGGCATCGGCAGCTGGGGCAAATCCAGCGGCGGTTGGCTCTGCCTGGACTACTGCATGAAGGGCAACCCAACGAACTGGGTGGCCCAGAGCAACATCAACCTGCGCAGCAGGGCTGATGTTAATTCCACGCGTCTGGCGTTGTTGCCAAAGGGCACGATGATTGTTGTCACCGAAACCGTGAAGAAGGGCGGTAACACCTGGGGCCGTGTAGCCTATGCCAAGTCATCCAACAACGAATATTGGATGCGCAATGGCTGGGTTGCGCTAGATCACTGCAAGCCGGACGTTGATATCGTCGCCCTATTTAAGCGCTTGGAGGGGTACTGGAACGCCACAAGCGCTCAGCGCGGCTGGTATCTTCGCTTCGCTTATCAGAACGGCAAACCCAGCCTGTATTCAGGGGTATGGGATAGCGAAGGCTCAGGTTTTGGTGTGCTGACCAGCGGTCAAAGCACCGGCGAAAACAAAGCAACACTGATCTTCGTGTTCCCTGCATCGTCAGGACAGCTTGTGCGCTCGGAAACAACCGTGACTTTGCAAATTGACCTTGCAAGTCTGGAAAGCAGCGGGCCGATCAAAATGAAGCTCGACAGAGTCATCTTCGGCGGCAACGCGGAATGGAATACCTTTGAATACGGCGGCAGATAAGCGTTATCAGAACTGGAGGCGTACACCTTTGTTTGTCCTGTCTATCCATTGATGGACGGGACATTGTATTGGCCCTTTGCACGGCCTGCTTCATCGTATTCAGTTGTAAACCGTATAGTCGCGTAGGCGATGTAGGTAGGTGCGATGGACTTCAAACTGCTGGCTCTTTTACTTTACCAATTAACCAATTATTCCGATGCGATGCCTTGCAATGACAGTGCTTATGTGCTATAATAATCCCAACCCCGGATAATCGCAGATTATCCGGGGTTGAGGGATAAACGAGCCAGATTGTGTGCTGGGTATACATTGCTGCACCATCGGAGAGCGAGAAACCATTTGCACGTTTTTCGGAAAAGTATAAGAACAGCGCCCGCCATTACAGCAGTCTGCATTTTTCAAGAGCGTGACAAGGGCAAAAAAGGCCTGAAAATCGCTGTTGATTTTTATGCTCATATCGGTTACAATATAGGCATGAAAGTTAGGTGATGCTCTGAAAAAGACCGAACAGCTGGATTTGTTCCTGCAACAGAATAACGGAATCCTGAAAACCTCTGAAGCCATCGCCGCCGGGGGGGGCTAATAACTATTTCGGCGAATACGTGCGCAAGCGCGGATTGGTATGCGCGTCGCCGGGGGTGTATCTCTCCCCCGATGCGTGGGAAGACGGTTTGTATCTGCTGCAGGCCCGTTTCCCGCAGATCGTTTTTTCACACGAGACGGCGTTATACCTGCTTGAGTTTACCGAGCGCGAACCACTGTAGTATACCGTAACGGTGAAAGGCGCTCTGATCCTTGATGAAGTACAGGCAAGCTCCGATATGCAAAGGCTGTGGAGCGCTTATCAGCGGAAATACGATTACGCCAAAGGGATTCCATCGACGGATGTGATGGCCTCAATACGGACTCTTTATAATGGCCCGTATCAATTTCGGATATAACTGAAAAACTTCTTGACATCTCCTGTTTTTCGGTTATAATAGAAATTGAAGGAGGTGGTCTGAATGAAAAAAAGGGATACCTATCTTAGCCAACTGATTGCCCTGAGAGACAAATCGTTGATCAAAGTGATCACCGGGGTGCGCCGCTGCGGAAAATCCTCTCTGTTGGATCTGTATGAGGAACACTTGCTCTCCAATGGAGTAGTACCCGCCGCGATTGTCCGCATGAACTTTGAGTCCATGGAGTTTGATGGCATCAAGGACTATAAACAGCTGAACGACTACGTTGTCCGGCGCATTTCCGGTGAGCCGAAAACCTATGTGCTGCTCGACGAGGTACAGATCGTGTCGGAATGGGAACGGGCGGTCAACTCGCTGCGCTTGGATCGGCGCCTCGACATCTATATCACGGGCTCCAACGGGCACCTGCTGTCCTCGGAGCTGTCCACGCTGCTGTCCGGGCGCTATATCGAAATCCACATGCTGCCGCTTTCGTTCAGGGAGTTCCTGGACTTCAACGGCTACGATGCGGCCGGCGATGTGCAGGGCTATTTCAACCAATACCTGGAGCGCGGCGGGCTGCCGGGCATTACTGAGCTGAGGGACCAGGAATCCGCCATACGGGCGTATATCAGCGGGATATATAATACAATTATCATGAAGGATGTCATTCAGCGCAATGAGGTGCGCGACCCGGCGCTGCTGGAGAATGTCATCCGCTTCATGGCGGGCAACATCGGCAACCCGATTTCCAGCAAAAAAATCAGCGACTACCTGACCAGCGCCGGCCGTAAGACCTCCAGCGAAACCATCGACAATTATCTGCGGATGCTTACCAATGCCTTTGTGCTCTACCGCGCCGCGCGCTATGATCTCAAGGGTAAGCAGGAATTAAAAACGCAGGGCAAGTATTATATCGTGGACACGGGTATCCGCGGTGAGCTGGCAGGCAAGCGAGGGCAGGACTACGGCTTCGTTCTGGAGAACATCGTCTATTTCGAGCTGCTGCGCCGGGGCTTTGATGTAAAGGTCGGCAGCCTGGCCGGCTTGGAGGTGGACTTTGTCGCAACCAGGTCGGGAAAGGCCGTGTACTACCAGGTGACCGCTACCATGCTGGCAGATGAGGTGCGTGAGCGCGAGCTGCGGCCGCTGAAAGCCATCGCGGACAACTACGAAAAAATTGTGCTCTCAATGGACAGGACGCCCATGACGGATTTTGACGGGATTCAGCATGTGAACCTGCTGGATTTCCTGTTGGAGTAACCATGATGCAATCGGCTCCATCCATTCAATATTTCAGCCAGGTTTTCACCACGAAAAACCTGGCTTTTCATATTTCACCTTTCACTTGCTCGACGGTCTGTCCAAGCGCCCAGAGCAGCCAAAGCGGTACACTATCATGCACGTTTTGTAAAGGAATATTCGCGAAATCAATCACATTTTTCGAAGGAGTCACCGCTATGTTTTGCCTGCTCAGATTCAACTGAGTCATGCTCCCCCGCAATATCCAAGCCGAAGGTAAGGGGTTAATGTCGGCGTGGGTGCGCCTGGCGACCCGGGCAACGTTCCACCCCGGGTAAAGATTCGATGGGGCACCGGTGCTCTGCTGGGTTGCTTCTATCATTCGTGCTATACCGTCATTTGCCTTTTATGGCAGGGCCAATTCAGACCGAGGAGGCAAAACATTTTTTAAACATGTCACCAATCGCCTTTGAATCTTGTATTAATATATGAGGGGCAATATCCTCCCTTGGCAATAGGGTGAGAAGACTGACAGTCCGGAAAACGAGAAACAAAATACAATGCAATGGAAATAGCGAAACCCCAAAATTATTTACATGGAGGATGATGCTTAGTGAACGTCTGAATCTCGCAACCTAAACTGCACCAATCGACATAATCACAGCATATGCTGTAGCTAATTTGTAATGTTTGCGCTATTTTCAGAAAAGCCTTGCAATCCGGTAAAGAGTATGGTAAATTTTAAATAGAAAAAGGAGCGTACATCATGAAGAAGACCTTAAAGGCAGTGTCCATCATCCTGTCCCTTATCCTGTTTGTGCAGGTGCTGTTGCCAGGTGCGGCGGCAGAGGACATAACCGAAAATATACCCATCGAAGCGCAAGAATCCCCGCAAATACTGGAGGAGGATATTTCAAAGCGCGGCGAGTACGAAAAGCATTTTCTGCTAAACGACGGGAGTTACCTTGCGGTTAGCTATGCCTACCCCGTTCACAGGCTTTCCCCAGACGGCAGCTTCGAGGAAGTTGACAACACGCTATCCCTGAAAGACGGACGTCTTGAAAATGCGGACAAGGAATTTAAGGTTTCCTTTGCGGGAGAATCCGAAAAAGACCTTGTGAAAATCTCGCATGATGGCTACACAATGTCTTGGGGGCTATCCTCTTTTGTGGAAAAGAAAGCCGAGCCTGCCGATGACGCTGTCCCGCCTGCGCCTCAGAATGAAATTGACGAAAAGAAAACCGAATTAGCCACAGAACCCGAAGAGGCAATGAAAACTGAAACAAGTGAAGAAGCTTCGGAAGAAACCACAGTTACCGAACTAGTTGATGCAGTCGATGAAACTGCGGAATTAGTTCGTGAAATAGCGGAAATTGTGCCAACCACAAGCAAGCCTCCTGAAACAGAAGCAACGGACGTTGATCCTATTGTGGGTGGCAGGGAAACAGAGCCTGCTGTTACTGCTACTGCAAGCGATGATTTGGCCGTGTCTCGCGTCTTTGAAAGTGCGCGGACATCGAGAACCGCTGTGGTGTTCGACAAGGCAGAAGAACTGGCGCAATTAACGGAGGAACAGCGCCAAACTGCCGTCCCCAAAATTAGCTCTGCGCTTGTGTATGCCGATGTTTTGGGCAACGGCATAAATGCGCGTTACTCGGTCAATCCCGGCCGGGTCAAAGAAGACATCATCCTTAATGCTCCAAGTGACTTCATCGGCTACGCAATGGATATTGCCGTTGAAGGTCTGACTGCGGTCAAAGCAGAAAACAACAGCGTTGAGTTTTTGAACGGTGACGGCAAAGCTGTTTTCGTTATTCAAACTCCCTATATGTATGATGCTGCGGATGATACTTCATATGGCATTAACGTCGAAATCGAGGAAACGGCAGAGGGCTACCGTATTGTGTTTGCGCCCGATGCGGAATGGCTGAATGCGGAGGAGCGGGTTTATCCCGTTGTCATCGATCCCACTGTGACATCGTCGAGGGTACTGTCTAACGCTTACGATACTTATATTTATGATGGCGGCGGGAATCCAGGCGGATTGGGAGATCGGATGTATGTGGGAATAAAATCTGTAAACTCTGTCTATAAGGTCCATAGGTCTTATTGGCGAGTTCTTACTCTGCCAAACCTTGGCAGAAGCTTCTCAATCACGGACGCAAGTTTCATCGCGCAACACCCAAGCGGAACGTCAACCAGCCGCCCGTTTTCGCTGTATGGAGTTAACGGCTATTGGACCGAAAACACCATCACATGGACCAACAAGCCGTTGAATGATACACTGCTTGTTTCCAATGTGAATAGAAACAACTTGACAGTAACCTTCAGCGGTTCTGCCGTTACTCAAAGAGTCAGGGATTGGTATTCGGGAGCGAAGGCAAATGACGGATTTATGATTTCCTATACAAGCGAAGCGCTTGCTAATCCAGACTACAATAGTTTTTGGACATGCGATGGAAGCACTGCAAGCTATGTGCCCTATATCAGCATAACGTATTCAGTACCAACACAAACATGGACACGGTGGAAAGATTTGGAAAACTACATGGGCGGCCTCGCGGAGAACAATCAGGTTCCCCAAGGCTTTGCAGTAGGTACAACCTATTGCTATTCCTTCGATGTGAATTCAGCAGCTACGAGTTCGCCTAATACAGTGCACAATCTCTACCGATACAACATGGATACTGATGCCCTCAGCCTAATGACTGTAACACCAGGCAAGAGCAGACCTTCGCTAGGCCACGCAAATGATGTAGCTTTAGCCAGCCATCCAGATGCGAGCGGAGTAACCCAATCTTATATGTATGTTGTCGCAAATAACGGTGTTAGCAAACTCCAATATTCGGGCAACACTTATCATGAAGTGCAGTGGTACGGTATCGGAGCCTTTTCTGGAATTTCGCGTATGGGATATGTTAGCACAAATAATAATGGGGTCATTGATGCGGTTCAGTTTCTACTTAAACAATCAGGTTCAACAACTGTATTTAAAACAGTCACTATTCCTTATACAGGTTCAGCGAAACCTGTTGCATCTGCTTTTTCGATCAGTGTTCCTGCAACCTACGCAAACTATGGCAGCCAGTCCATTCATTACGAGCCGGAAATCGATAAACTCTATGTTCTAATGTGGGGATCTTCACAAGGCGCGAACAAAAATGTCATCCTTGTGTATAGTAACATTAAATCCAATCTTGCAACTTATGTCAGTCCACCAATTGAAGTCAGCAATGTTACCAGCGGCAATATTAAATTCGAAATCGAGGGCATCGGCTTTCCTAGAGGCCGTACAATTGCCAGCGAGAATAATGTGCTGTGGTTTCAGACTTATGAGTGGAATTATGTACCCAGTCCGAATGGCACAGGACTTAAGAGTGGCATATACACTGAATCTCGCGCTATAAAATAAATTGGCAACTGTTAAAGTTGCTGATCCATAGGTAGGAAGCAAGAGGAATGTGCCGGAGGCAGTGAATAAGCCACAGTGGCGCAGCACAACGGCAGCAACAACTTTCTCGCCATTCGCTATCCCTTGTTCCTCAAGAGTTTCTAATGTTTCATATGAGGCTAATTTACTAAATTGGAGGAAATCATTAATGAAAAAGGTATTTATTTCATTGCTGTGCTTACTATGTGTGGGCTTTTGTTCTTGCGAGGAGATTGAACAACCGAAGGAAACAACTGCTGCCACTGTAACAGAGCAACCAAGCACCAAAACATCTGAAACGACTGATCTTTCTTTGTTAGCAACCGACACCGAGAACGGTAATAAAGACTTGTATGCCGATGAAATCAATTTCATAATTGAGCCTTATCAGAATCAACCAGACAAATTGAAAGGCCAATATTACGTCCTATATGACATTGACGGAAACGGCATAGAGGAGCTGCTCTGGGGCATGGACGTATACGGCGGAATAAGTTTAAATTCTATTTTCTCGATTCAGAACGGCGTTGCTGTAGAATGGGACGAGTTTTTTTCTGCATACCGAAACCGTGAGCACGCCCGTCAGACTTTGCTGTTTTGCAATGGCGTCATAAGATCAGACAGCGACCATGAAGGCGTACCAATCTTTAATTATTATCGCTTTGAAGCTGGAATAGCTAAACCGCTGGCAGAGATATTTACTGTAAATGGTGATTATTACAGTCGTGACCCAGTTACTAAAAATGAGAGATCCATTACCAAGGAGGAATATGACCGCGTGAAAAAAGAAATGGAAGGTGACGGGCAGGTGGTTGAGCTGGACTGGAGACCGCTGGCGGAGTATGGGCAATGAAGTTGGATAAACGTATAAACTTTATAAGTCTAGAAGGAAGCTGCTATTTGGGTTCATAGAACGAAAGACTGTCAGCTATCAGCAAGGAAACGCGTTGCAGGCAGACAAGAAATTCAGAGAAGGTATGACTGCCCGTACAGCTTACGCGCCGGGCTCGAGGGACTGTACCGCATCGACAAACGGGTTTTCGAGTGTACGAACTACGACTCATCCGCAAATTCCCGCATCACAACGCCTTGAGCGCGCCGTTTAATGTCTGGGTCGGACAGATATGACACCCTGCGATTGACACACTGGAAAGCAGCGCAGGGCGCTGAGATTTAACAGCCCGGGCGGTGGTTTACTGTAGTAAAATTGTAGCTGGCACGCGGGAACGTGTGACTAAACTTGAAGGAGGTCAGAAGACGACCAACTACAGAGAACTCCTGCGGCTGAGGAGCCTTGGATCAACCACAGCCAGATCGCCGAGAGCATGGCGATCTCACGGCCGACCGTGATCACGGGCTTGCAGCGCGCCACCGCGCAGGAACTGGACTGGCAGGCGGCGAGGGCCTGAGCAACAGGGGTCTGGCCGCCCGGCTGTTCCCCTATGTCAGATTACGACTGGATGCACCTGGAACTGACCAAGCGGACGTGACGCTGCGGCTGCTCTGGATGGAGTACCATACCCCTGTTCTGTTGTCAATGACAAATCTCTGCGCCCTGCCGTCAAAATTGCGCCGCCCGGATCGTCAAACGTGCGTGTCCGGGCCTGTCAAATGGCTCCGACACATTCATACAATATCTATGTTCAATTGCTTCTAAGCGGAAAGGATTGGTGGTTCCCATGGACTAGTTGAGTTCTCCTGCACAATAGACGTATTAACCTCTAAGCGCCTAATTTAACTTTGAAAGGAACAAATGTATCATGAAAACCACTGTTAAGCGTTCCATATCCGTAGCGCTTGCATTTACATTGCTGCTTGGGGTTCTTTTCTCATACACCATGGCTGCCGACAATGCACGCGCACCACTGGCTTCTGCCACCGACAAGATCTCTGAACAACTTGCAGCTGCTCTCAATGTCGCAAAAGATGATGAATTGATCCCGATTTACATCTGGTATGCGGACATTGATTTAGACGCGATTGAAAGGGCAACTGAGAAAAAACTGGGTTACACAGAAAACGATATAAGAGCTGCTGAATCCGTTATCCCCGCATTAGCCGAGGAGACTTTTTTACTGCCTGATGCTGAATATGCAACTGCTGTGATGAAATATTTGGATGATACGAGAGCAGTGCGTAGAGATGTCATGGTAATGCAAAATGAGTATACAACTGTGCGCCGCAGTCTGGCAAAAGATGCTTATATTGCATATAATGAGCACCAATCGTCTGTAGCTGGAATTCCAGGCAAAGCAATTGATTACACCAGCGAATTCACTCCCGTTGTTGTTGCAGAACTAACGCCAAGTGAAATTGCAACCCTAGAGAAGAAATCCAATGTCGTCTACTTAGGATATAAGCCAGAGAACAAATCTGAACCCGAAATGGTTTATGCAATGCCAGCGATAGATGCGGATTATGTTAGAAACACCTTGGGTTTCAATGGCTATGGAACAAAGATTGGCTTATATGAAGCAGGAAGAGTTGGAACTCATTCCGAGCTAAATTCATCTTCGATAACAAGACTAGATACAAGCCAGTCTGTAAGCGACCATGCTACAGTAATGGCTAGAATCTTGGTAGGGTCTCAAGGTGTCGCTCCTGGCGCTAATTTGTTTTCAAATTCGAGTAGTACATCAGCAGAACAAGGATTAGAGGCGCTTGTTTCTAAAGGTGTTTCCGCAATTAATGTTAGCCAAGGACTTGGAGGAGACAGGCCATCTGGCAATTACTACACCGACTTTGAACGCTGGATAGATCATTTGGCCTATCAGCATTCTGTTACATTAGTGAAGTCTGCGGGTAATGGTGGCTTATCAAGCACAGTCACGCTACCAGGCCTAGCACATAACGTAATAACTGTAGGCAGCATTAAGCCTATGTTTACTGTAACAAAAGCTGACGATCTCTTTGACACAAACACAAGCACTGCAAACGGTAATACTGATGGTTGTGCAAAGCCAGATGTTCTTGCTCCCGGAGAATTGCTTGGCACTGGCGGGACCAGTTGTGCAGCACCCATGGTTACAGGCGTGATCGCGCAAATGATTGAGTATAAGCCATCAATTGCGACGGATCCTGCATTAATAAAAGCTATTTTGACTGCATGTACCGAAAGAAAACTGCCTACTGTTGCAGGAGGGACGTCAGCTGAAGCGTATGAGGGTAATATTACCGCACAGCAAGGCGCAGGTGTTATAAATGCAAAACGCGCTATATTGATCTTAAGTGGCGGTAAATATGCCAGCGGCTCCATGTCTACGGGAACTGTCACCAGAACATTTTCTGTTCCGAGTGGCAATACATATATCCGTTATGCGGTCGCATGGATACGTAATAACCAAGCAACGGCTCCGGGACACGGCACTATCGCAGCAACTGCTGGAATAGCCGCTAATTTGAAGTTAGAAGTTTATAGACCATCAGGTGCTCTTGCTGCAAGCGGAAATATTACAAATAGCTCAGTGGAGTTGGTACACTACCAAGTTAATTCCATTTTTGGAACCTATTCGGCAAAAATTACACGGATGGATTCTGGGACCAATTCCTTTAAGTATGCGGTTGCATGGTATTAGAGGGGGAGAATATGATAGTTCGCCCCTCCCATAAAGTAAATATTCTCTTGTTGCTAGGTATTACCATTTCATTTGCGCTATGCGGATGTAATCTGCAGAATAATCAAGGTCCTGACTCTGCTCTCACATCGGTTAATGTGGATGATTCCCTACAGGTTTACCAAGCGGAAAAAAATGGGTTGCTGTTGACAGTGACCTTGCCGCGTACAATCCTAGTAGGCAGGGATTTTACCTTGACAGCAACTATCTTGAACCAGACCGAAGAGGACGCACTGTACATCCTACCAAGTTCGTCAGAGGATATGCATCTAGAAATCCGTGTTTCAATTATTGCTAACGGGATAGAATTCATTGATGCCGATATTTTCGGAAAAGCAAAGAATGAAGAACTAAAATTAGCAACTTTAAAAGTTGGCGAGCAATTTGAGGAAACTATCCGTTTTGTTCCCGGTTGGCAAAGCGGTGGAAGTTGGCAAATCCTTGATGAAGCGGAAATTTCTTATTTTTCTCCTGGGATATATCAAGGTACGGCAACATTTCGTTGGGGCGGTGATCCAGCATACTACTATACGACTTCCAACACGCTGAGCGTTGAATTTCCGGTGGTTATTATATAATCCACTTAGAATGACCCTGCCCCGCCTTTCACGGACAGGCGGGGCTTCCCATTTTTGCTTATCTCTTTTGCAACCGGTTTCATCCAAGTTTCCCAACAAGTTTTCTTACATGATCCCAACAAGTTTTCTTACATGAGGCCTTGCAATGTTGGTGCTAACGTGCTATAATACCATCAACCCCGGATAATAGTAGATTATCCAGTGAGTAAGGGAGGATGCCGATGACATCAATAGCTTATGTGAATCGAAGAACGGAGCAAAATGAGGCTATTGCGGCCCTAATGGCCTCTGAAACAAAAATTTTATTGTATCAGTGCAATTCCGGCTATGGGATCACAGCGTTTTTTAAACGACTGCAATATGTTTTACAGTCAACCGACAGCATCGTAATATTTAACGCCGAGTTATCTGATAACAGGCGTGATCCCATTCATCAGATTGTAAACACACTAACCGCAAGCAACAGCGGTTGGACACAAGCAATGCAGAACCTTGCAGATGAGGTATATGGTGAGCATGAAGATTCCATCCTAAAAGGAGGGTTAAAAGGCATACCATATGTAGGGGAGTTGCTTGCCGCATTAGTGGATCCTCAAAAGGCATTGCCAGTCTACACAGGGTTTTATGCCGATAGGCTTAAAGAACTTTTTTTCCATCTAATGAAT
>Ga0209628_10001267_pt1 | contig 16142 bp, 9 predicted proteins | sample TergutCu122P4_FD_187285 | JGI IMG/M metagenome (GOLD analysis project Ga0209628, IMG submission 187285) | Cubitermes ugandensis P4 segment gut microbial communities from Kakamega Forest, Kenya - Cu122 P4 (SPAdes) (version 2) | ecosystem: Host-associated > Arthropoda: Insects > Digestive system >...
ATTTTAAGCTGGCCTGAAGATGGCTGCATGAGCAGCCGAAACATGTCGCCACGCACTAAATAAAAGTTTTAGTTACTCACTATTGTGGAATATTGTTGTGTATAGACGTAAATAAATATTTATATATACTTATATCCCTGTTTCATTTTCCTTGAATTAATCGCTAAGACCTTATATAATGAAGAATAGAACTTAGGATATTTTTATTGTTTGTTTAACGACGCTGTCAATGACTTGGATTGTGACATCAAATGGTATTATGTTTAGTGAATTATGAATTGGAGATTGTGCACAAGGAAATGGTTGTGGCCTAATTTGACCGTTGAAAGGTAATATATCTTCCTGTTTTTCTTCTTTATTAGGGGTTCAAAATACTTGGCATTGTGTTCCCACAAACCTCTCTAACATCAAATTCTTTCTCAAAATCAAGAAAGCAAATTTGTTATCCATGCGCAACAATGAGAAGAATCATAGTTTTCCGCATTGTATGTTTAGGCTTTTGGAAGGAGAGAAATATTTCTGAAACGAATTGTACGATACATTTTCCTAATGTAACATGCTCTTAATTCCTTCATTAATGCAGTTTTAATTTGCTGTAGTCAGTATCAAATATCTTAAAATTTCCACATTTTTTCAGCGTATATTAGCTCTCTTTGGATTGGAATTATTTTTCCCCCGTAGTCTGCTTACGAGATAAAGAGATATAATTTATATCATATTCTCTGCGTTTAGTTATAGAGATCAGTTTCTTGCGTTCTGCTTGTGGTGTGTTTGTGTTCGGAACAGGCACTCAAGGACAGGGAACTGGAAGCGGAAAAGGAAATTTTATGCCTGTTTGTTCTGTAGTTTCTCTTGTCTACGAACCCTTTCAGGTTCCAGAGACTGCCAGTATATCTCCTGTTTTCGTCGAAGTTTACAAGTAAAACAATGACGGAGAAACGGCGAAACACTTAAGGGGAATAAACTTACTTCGCTTGGGTGAGTGCAAAAAACATTTACAGAATTTGTCCAAATGTTTTATACATGATCTGAAAAAAAAAAGAACAAGAATGTTGTTTATAAGGACAGAACTGGAAATGGAACGCGATACTAGATTCTTACAGCGGTGTTGCTGATTATTCCAGTCTTCTAGGAGGTTATGCTGTGCCGAATGGTAAAGAGTCATAGAAGTTTGCTAGGCCTGCTAGACCGTAAGAAGGCAGTCCGATTCTTCGAAACGTCGGTGACTATTTAACAATCAAAGGACCGTAATATTCCACAGTATATGAATTTCCTGAAAATACAAACTTTAGATGAGATTTAAGGCCTTCACAGTGTTAAGATTTATATTGTGACCTTCTTGGTATGACGCCGTGTATTCTAGTACGTGGGTACGAATGTACAGTCCTGAAGGCAGAGATGCTATGTTCCTCCCACACTTGGTGGGTACCCTCCTACCGGATTAAACCCTGTCATGCAGTAGAAGACCACAACGGAGGATACCGTAGTTGTGCTTTATAAATAGATCATTCGCCCTATGATGGACAATGGGCACCATATCTGGAGGTGGAGTGCCCGTACCCATGTTACAAAGCTCCAGTTGATGAAATTCAAGCTCCTTCGCTTTACGACTAAAACATCTTGATGCATTAGCAGCCAGCAAATTCTCGAGGATTTGGAGGTTCACTTTCTGCGAACCACATCAGAACTAGCTGAGAGTTTCTGTCCAAAGTTAGCTTATGCGTGATCCTGCAGTTTAGGCTACGTGAGACCCACTGGCACTGACGGAGGGCTGACCAAAGTCTTCTGAGACCTTAAACAGAAGCGATAACAATCAGCAGGCAAGTCGAGGCTGCCCATAGAGGGAAGTAAATTTGACCGAGCAAAATGTGCCTAACACATTTCGGCCACTCTGTTGGAGTTTTTCCGCAATTTTCCCGGATCTGAAGCGAGTGTGAGGGTATAATTAAAAGGCGCCGCTCGTTCCTCATTACCCCATCATCGGCAGCGGTTCGCAAAGACCTTGAGCCTACACGACTGTGCCGTTTTGGTTTCAAACCCCAGACACCCATCCAATCAAATTTATTCCCCTTTCACGCGTCAGAGAATAGCCCTCAGTTTGATCACTACATCAATTCTATCAGCCAAGACCGGGTATTCGTTAGCTTACACAAAATCCCCGCTTAAGGTTCCCGTGTCACAGCCTAACGTTTCGATTCATGTTCGGTAATGGCTAGTCGTACCAGGGACTTCGATTTGTGTTTGGCGCAAGTCTCCATCTTTGGATAGCTTTTTGGTTTGTTAGTTGGTTGCTTGAATTGGACAATCTTTGAGTGTGGCATTAAACGGGAGTGTGTAGTTTGCATATAGATGGCGTGCGTATGCTGCATACGTAATAATTGTATATGATATCTTGCGTATATCCGCTTGGCAATACAGAGAGAGCACTGTCGATGAAGTAGGAAATGATGATATTACAGAAATAATGTTCTAGAAATCGTTTGTCTATATACGGTCATTAAGCCAATGTAATGTTCAATATCTATTTTATGGATGACACGAACTTCTACTACAACAATTTCTCTGTCAAGTGAATAGTTTGGCGACATACAGTATTTTCGACAATTGCATGAAACTTAGAACCATATATTTTTTTTATTCAATATAGGATGAGAATGTTAGAAGACTGGGTGCTGAGGAAGATATTTGGGTCTCAAACGGACGAAGTAACAGAAGAGTGGAGGAAATTGCACAAGGCAGAGCATGATACTTACTTCCCACCAGATATTCTACGGGTGATCAAATCACGAAGAATGGGATGGGCGGAGCAAATGGCACGTGTGGGGAGAGGAGAGGTGCATGCCGTGTTTTACTGGGGAAACTAGAGGGAAAGGGACAACTTGGAAAACATAGACATAGATGGGAGGATAATATTGAAACGTATCTTTCGGAAATCGGTGGGGAGTTCGTAGACTGGATTGGTCTGGCTCTAGAGAGGGACAATCAGCGAGCTTTTGTAAAAATTGTAATGAACTTTTAGGTTCCATAAAACGCCCGGAATTTCTTGAATACCGGAGGACCTGTTAGCTTCTCAGGAAGCTCCGTGAAATCGGTTGGTTAGTTAATACATGCTTCGTACGTGAGGTTCAGTCAAATATAATAATCCGAAATAGACGCCGAAAGAGTTCATGTAAGCACTGAAATTAATAACATTAACCGAAGTAATAGTTGTTACAACTTAAAAGCTGGTGTGGTGTGTCACAAACTCATCGCTCACAACGTAATAATCACTTTACGGGCCGTTAAGTCGGGTTGCTGAATAGCTTTGTGACCATACAGTACTTTCTGTCCCGCTGCTTCTCCTGCTACGTTGTAGAAGCAGGGAGGAGGTTTCTAGGGAACTTAGTACATTAGGGTCTCGTTTTACGAAAGGGTTACGGTCTCGAATATTTGGTCGTAAAGCGAATCGTCGTAAAATGAGTACTATTTAAATGATTTAAATTGAGATAGATTCATGGGCCAAGCAAATTTGTCAATTAATTTTATAATTTACAATATTTCTTTGCATTATGACATACAACTTTAATTTAATGAATTAGGTATATAGAAAATTACACAGATAATTAAAAAAATGTCAATCAAATAACTTTTTATTTTGCTGATGAAGGCCCAGGCCGTGGCTCAGAAGACCCAAGAAAGAATGTAACGTCAAATGTTTTGATTTTTTCTTCTTTTCTTGCAGGATTTCATAAGAAGGGTGTAGCATGGTTCTTATGCCCCTTTTTACTGTAGAGCTGTGTTCTCATTCAGGGCCGATATCACATAACTTTTCAGCTGCCATATCTATACAAGAAAGAATATCAGTATGATCCTTCGTCTGCATTTCTTTGGTTCCACGATCCCTCTGGTTTTCATCTTCCTTCTTTTGTTTAGTCAATTGTTGGGCCAAGTCCGAAAGTTCTTTATTGGACAGTGGCTGGGAGTGACTTTCCAAAACTTCAGTGATGCCCACAGGAACAACATCGTCAAAACCAACTTCTTCTGCTATTTCGCTTATCTCTTCGATCAGCATATCCAGATTGTCACAATTTGTACCGTAATTCTTATTTCTAGCCAAATTTTATGCCACACACCTTTCATACACGACACAGTTACTTCTTCCGACGCCATTTTTATGTTATCAATAGCTTTTAAAATGCCATAATCTTTCCAGTACTCTTTCAGGGAGACCCCAGAAGTATCCATTTGTCGTATCATTTCTTGAAGTGATGGACGAAGATAATACGCCTGAAAAGCAGCTATTACTCTTTGGTCCATTGGTTGGAGCAGGGAGGTGGTGTTAGGGGGCAAAAAGGTATCTTAACTTCCATCTCTGGCTTAACATCATCCAAGTTTGGTGGATGCTCTGGGATGTTGTCAAGCAACAGAAGAGCCTTTCGAGGCAAATTGTTTTGATTGCAAAAGTGTAACACACTATGGTAGAAGTGTTAAGAGTACCATTCTGAGAAAATTTGTTGCGTGACCCATGCCTTACAATACATATTACTCCTTTAAACTCAATCCGTATTTTATTTGAGTGATTGATATTTATTTGACCCGATAGTTATGATATCCTTGAGTACCCAACAGGTTGTGTATTTCTTTCATTATTGATTATTTATCAATCTCCTTATCCCCAGTGACAAGGGATTGGTTGGTGGCAGGCTACCAGAATTTTAACGTTGCTTATTCAACCCATTAGTGCTTCCGCAGTTAGACATAGTCAGACTATTTATAGTGTATTGGGTGGTAGCGTATTTACTTGTTTGCCGAGCAAGGCATGCTGAAATGCAAGATGGGTGCTATGAACTTCACTATTAAAACTCACGAATTTTATTCCCAATACCTACGTCTTATGAGTGTATTCTGACAAACACTTATTTCAAAGACAAATGGGTTGGGTTGACGGAAGAGTAGAACAACTGGCGGAAACTCTAAGAATTTAATTGTCAGTCTAGCAGTGAAAATAATAATATATATTCTATTTAAATAAAAGAAGCTAATATAAATTGTTAAGTCAACACTAAAACAATTTCGTTCTGGAATTTAAGTTGGTTAAAAATTTCACCTCATAAAAAATAACTGTTTTGCCTTGTATATGTATACATCAAACGCAAACGAGATTTTAGATTTTACCCTGGGCGTTTCGAAGTGATGCACCAGTTATGCCTTTAATTTCAGATTTCCTGATGCGTTCCCTCCAAGGAACAGAGTAAGTTGGTCCTTGGTGCCTTGAAGCCAGGCACCGATTTTTCTTTCCTCGAGATATGAGTTTTTGACGGTAACTTTTTCCAGTACAACCCTTCCTCATCCACGTTAAAAACAAGATCTGATGGAAAGCAATTTTCTTCAATAATTTTCTTGAATTCGGCGGTGAAAGCGCGAGTTGCTTCAATGTCGGCACTAACAGCCTCTCCACTAATTTTTATGCAATGAATTTTCGAGCGTTGCTTGAACCTTGCAAACCACTCTTTGCTAGCTGTGAATGTCTCGTTTCCAACTTCTTTTTGTTGAATTTCGTCAAAAAGACTCCTAGCATTTAGAGCAATAACGCGCTGAGTGAGAGGAATTCTTTTTTGATTTAAATCGTCAACCCATAGCGTTAGTAATTGTTACATTTCTTCTACGTTAAAATTTCAAGTGCAACTTATATTTGATGGGCGCAATTTTGTAGTTTCTGTGCCGAATGTTTTATTTTTCCAGCGTTCGCCATAATTGTTGATACAGTAGCCTAACATTTTAGCCTCTAAAGTTACAGTCTTCCTTGTTCTTTTCAACTCTTTTTGCAAAAGAGGACAATCTGTCTTTTTGATGGACGTAATTTGCGGAAAAATCACAATCAACCTAAAAGAACTGCACGAAAACAGAAAAGGAAAAAACACATGCACACCGGAAAAGATAGAAGCTCATTAAGTAGAGAAAGGACGCTTGAGTTGCGACAGTGATGCACCACAAGTCGGGAGAGCTCGGTCCGACTCGACAAGGGTCGTAAAAGTGAATCGTCCTAAATCGAACCGTCGTAAATCTAATGTACTTAACGACCAGGTGACACCGTGTCCCACACCCGAAGACGGTAATTATCGAAAATTTTCGCGTGTATTGGACACTGCTACTTTCATGACTTTCTCCCGCACCCACATACAACGAGAAGACTCAGGTATAGTTACTGACTGTGCAGTTTGCAGTTGAAGTTAACAGCGGTTTTGCGTTGGGGAAAGCCGGCCGTCCCTTATTTGTGACATACCACTGAAGGTGAGCCGGTCAACCGAATAAGGGATAGCAGCGGTAAAGTGTGTATACAGGTGTTTCTCAGAGTTGGTGTGATTATTTACTCCAACTCAAAATATCTTAGGAAAAAGATATGTCACTTTAGTCTGTTTGCTAATTACCTAGTAAGTTAACTTTGTTTTTAAGTTCAAGTCTTGTATGAAGTTGCATCGTGTTGAGTGCTCAATAGTTTCGAAAGTTTCAAAGATCTTATTGCCTCAATTTTCATCGTTAAGCATTGCATAACTACGCATCTGTTATAAAAATTGTCCCTGCCTGCGTCAAGAAGGCATATGCCGTTTTAGATTTATAGTTGCACTCATCCTTAACCACAATTCCGTGGCCATGCCCCTGCCACTTCACCCACAGACGAGTGCTCCCGATAGGGTTACAAAAATCGGTCTGGAAGCTTCGGAGGGCAGAAAACGCTCTTGTTACTGCAGGGAATTAAACCACGATTCCTCGACCAATCAGCCCATATAGCGACTACGCCATCCCGGCTCCTTCACTCACAGCCTATAGCTATAGTTGTGTGGTGCTTTACTGTAAGGGTCTTTGGGTCTGCCCACAACATACCTTCTGGTAGAGGAAAGGATGGGTGAGCGCAAGCCATCGCTCAACTGCCATCACTACTGCCACGCAACCCGAGCTGAGTCCGAACTGCCTCCAGATGACCCGTGCCACACAGAACTCGAGGCTGCAGACCCTCTCGATTGGCAGGTAGACCTGTAGATTCATCAGAATCAGCATCCCCAGCAGTGCAACAAGGTCGTTTGATGCGAGACACCGAAGCATTAGTACCATCTTCTTGTTCCTCGTTTTTTTCTCACTTCGATATAAAATGGTCAGGGCTGCTAAGTTCCCCAAAGCGCCGATCACGTACATTACCGTGAAAATGACCTGGGGCCCTGGTCCCATTTTGGGAGTGCAAGAGGAATCCTCTGTAACGTTTGTGTGATTCAGCCCCATTTTCTGTCCCAGAATCTTGACTAGATTTATTTAACAGATGTGTAATTCTGTCTTATACCTTATCTTATTTATCGTTTCTCATGTAAAGTCTGCCTCGACACTGTCCTGCCGTGTTAATTCGTTCATTACATTGCTACCCATGTTCAGATACTTGTACCAGTTGTTGTAAAATTCGTAATGTTTGAATTAATTTAATGAACAAAATTTGTAATCTTGCAACGTATTTGCAACTTGAGAAACATTGTTTCAAATTCTTTAAAGTTATCTAATATTGACTATAATGTTGTTAAAATAAGGTTTATTATATTAACAGTGCTTATTGTGAATACCGTGTAGAAGTCTTTGAGAAAAATCGATAACTTTGGCTGTATTCTATGATAGAGAACTTTTCTGCGTGGAATTTTTTAGACTACTGTGACAACTGTGACAAGAATTGCTAATATAGAACATAGATGAATGAAAGTTTTTTTACTTTGTTTTTGCACACTTCGTTGGCTACAGTTTATCTTGTAAAAGTTAGTTTAACACTGCTGTTTCAATATTTCTTAGTGTACCGAGCTTGGATTGGTGAGGTTGTAATACAGCGCACTCTTTGTTTTTAGAACTCTCCTTTTGTAAGTTACTTTAATGCTGTTCTTGCACTACCCTTTAGTTTATAGAACCTTGCTTGTTAAATTTACACTGCTCTTGCACCACCTATTAATATACAGAATGTCGCCTGATATAGTCTTTATTAGCACTGTGTTTTTTTACTATTTGTTGGTGTATAGAACTTCGCTTGTTACATTTGTTTAACACTGTTGTTACAACACGTGTTAGTATATAATGTTTCCTAATAAATTCGTTTTAACACTGTTATTTCACAGTTTTTAGTGTATAGAACTTCGCTTGTTAAAGATGTTTAACACTCTTCTGGTACCAACTATCAGTATGTAGAACGTCGCCTGATAAAGTCTTTGTTGTAACACCGTTGTTTCACTGTTTGTAAATGTATATAACTCAGTTCTCACTCTTGTTGGTGTATATAACTACGTTTCTCAAAGTCGTTTTAACACGGCACAGTCTCTGTAACTAGAACTCCAGTTGAGAAAGTTGTTTTAACACTGTTGTTTCCCTGTTAGTTTATAGATCGTCGCTTGTGAACATTTTTTTGCCACTGCCTTATTTACTCTTTGTTAGTGTATATAACTTCGTTTGTTAAAATTTCCATGTCAACACTGTTGTTTCCGTGATCCTCAGTACTGCACGATGTATGAAAATTCGCTGTGTGTTTAGATGTACGTACTGACTGAGGAAACATGTCGGTTGTTTGATTATGGGCCACAAAACTCTGATGTGCAGCTCACAGTTTTAAACGTCTGGGTCAGTGCCGAAACGTTCCGAATGCTGCCTGCGCCTGCACCTGTGACCTGCACCCATCTTCTCGCCGCGACTGCTGTCCGCTTTGTTGTTGGTAACACACAGGAAGGACACCCTCCTTGCGCAGCAATGGTTGCGCAGACTTGCCCTTAAGAACTACGTGATATCATCGACGGGTGAGAGTAATTTTGTGCCATGCGGACGCTTTCCGTCAGTGGCTGGTGGTTGTAACATGGGAGAGCCTTAGTTTATTGGTTATCACTCCCGACTTATATTCGGGAGATCCCGGGGTCGAATATGAATTCCAACATACCATATTTCGAACGAAGTCCTTCTTGAGAGTCTACTAGTTCTTCAGTTAGACAAGAAATCGCCCGCATTTAATAGGAACCAAATTTTATTGCCGTATTATTAAAAGTCCGCAAATTTTTCCTATGTTTCACTAGATGAAATCAGACGACTGTATCTTTTCACATTTTTTAGAATCGGTTTTAATATTCTACCATCTGCACTTCACTTATTTAGGTCCTTCCAAAGGAACTGTCCAAATTATAGGCCCTGTTTAATATTTCCTAACACGTCCATTTTTTACAGTGAGGAATTCTTAGACTATCGCCCATCCGTCCAAGACGGAGGACCGCCTCTTTTGTGCTGTCCGTGACAGCTTATTCTATCCATTTGCAGCTACCCTGCTTATCGGAGGCCATCTCCGCCACCCGAAACCTTAGGACGCTCCGTGCCATGGTGACATTTTGTTTACCAATTTGTGGTACATGTAATGAGGCTGTCAGTATCCAAGGCTATATATTGTGGGTTTCTAGGATGATTATTAAATAGTGATTTGCTTGGCCGTGCGCAGCACATATCATTAGTCTATGCACTAAGGGAATTTTATATTTTTTTTTTGTCGAACATTTATTGTATGCTCATTAATAAGGGACTTTATTTTTATTCACCAAACTAACTGACACCATGGAGCAGAGTCTTCTGTGAGGAGCTAACAGTTCCTCACTAGTCAAGATATTCCCCGTATTTAATGAAAACCGAAGTTTCACTACCGCATTCAAAGGAGCCCGACACTTGTCCCTATCCTGAGTCAGATCAATCCAGTCCGCGATCCCATATCACTTCTTAAAGATCCATTTTAATATTATCCTCCCAACTACCCATATGTCTTCCAAATGGTCTTTTCCTCTTGTTTTCCCATCAAATCTCTTATGTACCCCTCTTCTCCCACATACGTGCTACATGCCCAGTCCAACTCAGTCTCCTTGATTTTATCATCCGAATACTTATTCACCAAACAAAGAAAAGAAACTGAAACTTATCTAATCTTTGTTCTAAATTAACAACCAAACTCACCTCAAAAGTACAAATTAAAACATGAAGGACAAACAAAATGTTGAGATATTAGGGTCCAGGCACACCAGTTGCGGCTTGCAAAGTGTGTGTGGAATGAAGCTGTCTTTCCCCAGTTGAGTTACAATTCTACCATTTGCATGGAGGGACTAAGGAAAGCCACGGAAGCCTTAGTCAGGCCATTCGGCACCCTGGTTGAGATCACACTCGGACACTTCCTGAATACAAATCAGAGAGATTTCTTTTGATTTGAACTGCTGGATTGAATTGTTTTATCCTTTCAAGCAAATGTTGTTATTATATGTGGAAATAGGCGGCGAAAAGCCCCATTGACATTCTTTACACTTATACTTAATCATTCACGGTAATCTGATCCATGCTAAATATGTTATGGAGCGTTTATAAATGATTGGCCACCTTAACAACAACTGCTTCGAATACTGCTCATGTGTCTTTCAAACGGCTCATTGGAATTGATATCTGCAAGCTGAAAAACGAATTTTATCAATAAATATGAGCGGTATGTCAAGAGCTGATTTATTTACGTGCAAGTCACAAGAAAACAGCGACATGTTTGTATTGCCATACACGAAAAAATGAGGGCGCATTGTATGGGGGTTTTTACATTGAAACTTATTTTGCAGTTCTTTTACCACTCAGATTATTTACTTGTGTTAAAAAAAATGAGATAAATTTGCTTCAGGTTGGTGACGAATTCTTCTTTTGATGGATGCTAGTCAGTAGCCACTCTTTTCTTTGCTACAGACCGAAATCAGCCACTGGTCGGATGAAGTAGGAGCGTAGCTAAATAATCTATAAATACTTGATCCTTACATTTAAGAAAACACTCCTTATCTCCCTTATAAATCTAGCTCGGCTAAATATTCTGGCCACCATGGCTGGTTTTCCTCAGAACTTTTATAACTACTATTTTGTTTTAAGGACTCATGGAGACCAGCTCGCTGACATGAGGACCAGGTTGTCTTATTTGTCTTAATTTACGCGTAGTTATCTAATAATACTTTATTTGCTTTGTATATAAACCATTAAAAGCTAAGGTGAAAGTGAATTATGTTTAGCTAAAATGAAAGTGAACTATATTTATAGATACATTTCCTACCTCGCATTAAACACAGTCTTTTCGGCTATAGAAACCTATCAGTTACAGTGTACAGGGCAAAAGTCGCTGTTTGTTATAAGATAAATATTAAAAACCTAGGTGCACTCTGTGACCAGAACATAGAATTATTAATCGTTAAATTGCAAGGTACAAAAGGAAATTGCTAGAATTAAAAAAAATATTAAAGCTGCAGTTAGAATCTCAGGCTTCTGTTGGTTTGACGATTAGAGAAGAGTTAATTCAAATGTATGTGGAGGAATAATAAAATAATACGCGGTCGATCACAACTATTTATATGGATATAATATTCCATAACACATGCTTCAGCCTTTTATTCATAATCAGGTATATCAAAGCACAAAGCTACACTAATTTCAGTCACAGAATGACATCTTAACCCTTTACAGTGGAACTAAGTTGTATAAAGGAAATTTATGGATTTCTGATAGAGATATTTTTAAAGTACAGGGGAAAGTTACGTTGTAGAATTTCTGTAGCTATCATTTCTTCTGAGGGGTTTTTAAGTTGTTTGAATTGATTTTATCTGTCTAACATAGGAAATTTTATTCTAACTAACTCTGTGGTTTGATATTATGGTTTAGGTCTCGTGTGTCCTTGATGAAGATTCTGGAATTAAAATTAAAGGATAAGGTAATTTAAGCGTAAAAATAATTATTAAAGATTATTGTAAATATGTACAGACAAAATGAGACATGGAGCTTCTTGGAATTTTTGTTGATTTTTAATGTGTTTTGGCTCTTAAAGTATTATAATCTGAAAAAATAATATCTTTAAATTATTAAATTCAAAATGTAGAATTAATACATTTGGTTTTATTAAAAAATATAGTGAAGTTAACGTGGTTTTGCAGGATCGAATATATATAGATGTTAGGTACAGTATGTTATTATAATATACGAGTATATTGAAGTTGTGGAATACTGAGAGTGTTGGTTAAGGGGATGTACAATACGAACCAAGTTACATGTGGGAGTATTCAGTTGTGGATTCTTTGAGTTTTTATCCTAGCATAGGCCTGGGGGGAATGGCGATAATCAAGTGAAAACTTACCCATCATTATCGCTATACCAGTCAGGAATCGAAAGAAATACATCCTTAATACAAGTTCGAAATATTACTGCCGTCAGCTTGCTCGAAAAACACGATGGTGGCAGTCACATGGCTTGTTAAAGAGTATACTTACAGTATATCTCTCATATAAAATAGCGTAGGGCACTTTAAAACATGTTCTGGCAGGGTAGGTATTGAGGGCTGTAGAACAGTGAACAGTGTTTTTGAACGCCAGTTCATAGTAAAAGCTAAATAGAATGAAAATTTGGTTTTGAAGAGAGGTAGCTGATCAAGTAATTGAATCAGTTTGTACTAAAACTGAACATAAACTTGTTTCAGGGATTCAAACGTTCATTTTGCAAAATAGCTGAGTTATTTCCGTAGCCGATACAAACGGTATTAAAACTTTGTGTGTTCTTGGAATTTGTAATTGCGAGTTAAGCCCGAATGTCTATATATTCTGGCGCCTAGAATTACTTTAACATACTGCTGGGAAATTAAATAAAAGACGTGATGCACTATTGCTACTTACGGTTTATTTAATGACGGTCAGTAGTTAACACTTAATAAGTGTCAAGCGGTGAGAAGATTAGGATTTGACGAAACAGAAATGGTGTAGTAGGAAGCAGTACTTATTGGAATTGGCTTGAAAGGACCGAGAAAATTCCAAAATTCTCAGAATATTTTGTGTTTCTGCCGGCAGTCGAACTGGACACAACAAAAATACAATTCAGAAATGTTACTGTTTGAGTCAGCTTGCGCGGAGAGAAAAGAGGAATCAAGAAAATATGGAAAAACAGTTGCAAGGAGAGGTCAAATGGGAGAAAAGTGGAAGAAAGCAAATACGGAAAGGAAAGAAGAGTATATCTACAGATCTGTGCCTCTGAGTAACGACGTACTTTTGTTGTGTAACTGTACCATGAATACCCGTACAGCTCATTGACTGTCCAGGTTTCGAATCCCAGTAGGGACAACAAATTTTTCTCTTCTCGAAAACGCCAGACTTACAATGGGGCACACCAAGCCTCCTGTTCAAGGGGTACCGGGGTTATTTCTTGTGGGCAAAGCGGCAGGGGGAGAGCAACGCGGTGGCGCAGTTGGTTGAGGCACTGCGCTACAAGCTAGAAGGTCGCGGGTTCGATTGTCGATGAAGTCATTGGAGTGTGGCATAATCCTTCTGGCCTCATTGTGGTCCTGAGGTCGACTCAGCCTCTAATAGAAATGAGTACCAGGAATATTTCCTGGAGGGTAAAGGCGGCCGGTGTGTCGGCTGACAACCTTACTACCTTCGTGTACCTGTTGTTTTGAAATGTGAGTGCCTCAAACTTTTGAAACCCTCAGGGCCTGTACAGGACTATACATGGATTATTTTAAAGTGGCAGGGGCATTAAGTTGACCACTCATTATCATCCAGTGCCGGGGGTTAGCATAAGTGGAGCTATACGAGATACAGCGAGTCTTTCTTTGTGCCGTCATGGTGTGGACAGAAACTTGATCTTGCCGTGCCATTGCTCGTGCTGTCTGTCGCCGTCCTGTCATCGCGAAGACCCTTGTTGAATCCCAGGCCAATCCGTGTGGGATTTGTAAGGGACAAAGTGGCACTTCTGCATCCCCCTGTCAATATCATTCCACCAGTACACAGTACTTATCGATTCATCTATCTTGGACTCTATGAACTTAGCAGTTGTCAGTAGCGTTCAATAGGATGCTTAAAATTGCGGACTACCGTGTTGAAACGGAAAGGGTTAAGCTCCCCCCAGGGTACGTAATTTGTACTTTCCACAATGGTCGATAGCCTAGGTTCATATCATGTTACCATACCTAACAGTGAGTGTACAGTTACCATCAATACAACTGTTTATTGCAGTTTATTAATATTGATTACATGGCTACATGTTTCGACCAAACTTTAGTCATTTTCAAGGCCTGTACGTGACATAAAAATAAAGTTACTATTGCAAATTCACATCATGGTTAAATTGTGATCTCAGTTGTTCGTAACAAAAATAAACCATTTATATCTCCGTTTAACCTTAAAATAAACTTGCAATTGTAATTTTATTTTTATATCACGTACTGGCCTGAAGATAAACAAACGTTGGTCGAAACATGTAGACACGTAATAGGTAAAAGTACAGCAATTCCTGTACAGGCCTGGACAGGCCCTGAGGATTCCAGGAGGCTGAGGCTCCCAGATTTCAAGACATTCGGCACGTGAAGGTTGTAAGTTTGTCGGTCCTACGCACCGGTCACCTCGACTCCTCAGGAAATATTCCTGGTACACATATCTGTGCTGGGGGGGGGGAATTCCAATGACAAATTCGGGAATCGAGCCCGCGACCTGCCGGCTTGTAGCACTACCACGTGCCCCTTACATTAACAGAAACCAATAAATATTTATTTAATGCCTTCCATTCCGTTGTGTTAGATAAAATATATTTGTGTAAAACCGTCAAACACGACTAATTTACTAAAACCTGGTTACAGGAAGTCTTTATATAAATTCATTAAGACAACATGTTTCGGTCGTTACTCGACCATCATTAGGTCCACAAAGAGCTAAAATATGCAACGTACAACAAATTATTTTTGTACGCAATGGGATCCCATTGAGTTTACATTGTTGTATAAAACACTATAAAATTGTAAAATTATGAAGTTAAAGTAAATCTATACTACGTAATGTGATCGACTTCTAGTGCCGCTAGTTGGGCTTGCCTATGGCTGTTGTGGAGTTCCCAGCTTAGAACTGCTGTAAAGAAAACTGCCATTACTCTATCCTCTTTTCTCCTATTGGCGAAATTTTAATTTTATTCTACAGGAAAAGTAATATATAAATAGTTTGATAATATTCAGGCCTGTCACATATTGTCGCAATATTTAGAAACGAAGCAGTTGTTACAAAGTTTGATGGACTGAAAAAGATAATCAAGTTGTACTCGTAGTCGTTCTTCGCGAAGTGTGTATTGTCGGGATAGAATCTAATGGTAAGGAAGTAGTGCAAAAATTGAATCTTGAGATTTCTAGGCTTAGATGTTGGGATAATTTTAAAGAATTCTCATACAGTATGAACATGAGAACTGGATTCAAGTGGCTTATCATAGGATTCATTGGCAGGCTTTAGTCAGTACATTTGAATAAACAGCGTATCGATACATTGTAGCTGCAGGTTTGTCCCACATAAGGCTGAAACAGATTTTTTTTTTAAATCATTAAATACTTTTCGATGTGTGTGCCAAATGGACTGTGAGAGACACTAGCTGACAGTAACTGGCTGACTGATTAACTAATTATGACCGAATTATAGTTGTGAACTGTTTAATTGACCGATTGACATGACACATGAGTAGCTTTTTAACTAAGTGTGTCTCACTGACAGTGATTACTTGACTGTGTGACCGATTAAATAACTGTGTGACTGATCGGTGAATTAATTGACTGTGATTGATAAACTAGATGCATGACTGACTGATTAATTGGCCGTGCGTCTTGCTGACATTCATTGTCTGGTGACTGTCTGGCTGATACACTGACAAATTGTTTGAATGAATGATTAATAAGCTGCCTGAGTGACCAATTACATGGCTGACTTAATAACTAACAGAATGCCGACTGAATACAATTTATTTATTATTTGATATGTTTGGAACCAGGCTATAACATGATAGTTAATACTCATTTAATGTCTGCACGAACTTGCTAGTTAAAGCTCGTATAAAACCACCATGCAGTTTATACTGTTTGTTGTACGAGTGTTTTATCCCAAATATATATTTTTTAACATTTTCAAATCATCTATTGCATATTTTTGTATCATGAAACTTTTCCAATCGTGACAGAAATTTTCTGATCTTTTTTTTTTTTTTTACCACACGTTTGAAAAAATATACAGGAAATAGTCGCAGCTCTTCTAGCATTCAAGTAAGAGGAACTACGGTGATCAAATTGCTTGTCCAGAAGTCCACATTTATAGCTCCTA